>VOFK01003304.1_pt1 | contig 305445 bp, 336 predicted proteins | sample 5384121 | NCBI WGS metagenome assembly VOFK01 (sample SAMN12384730, study PRJNA508395) | human gut metagenome | isolation source: healthy gut J | host: Homo sapiens | reverse complement strand
TAGCGCATTATTTGTTTTTAATTCTTGTTTGAAAGTCAGTTGTTTCTCGATTCAGTACATCTCGCTGGCGCAAAGCCCTGGCATTGCCAGAGATAACTTCAGCCGGGGACTGGAGCAGAGCGACGATATCTTAGGCCAGGCTTTCTCCTTCGACTTGGTGAGTATTTTGCAGGCTTGATCAGCTGGACTATCTGGCAAACATAGACCTGGCACCTCAGGCGAGAGCACGCCCCAGAACAGGCTTGTCCGACTTCTTTGCTCCTTGATGAGGGGCGACGGGCAGAGGTAGGACCCTCAATGCTTTTGGTCTTGTCAGCCTTTATCACCTTCTAGGCGCCTTGAGGCAAGGTTGTTTCCTTTACGACCACCAGCTTGCATAAACACTACACGCAGGGCAGCGTTGACGCCTCGGTGAGGGGATTAAGCCTGGGCTGCTCCTGGCCTTTGTTAATCACGGCCGGGATCTTGGGGCTCGTGGTGGTCGAGAGGGACTAAATACTCTTTGGCGGCCAGGACAAACCCGATAATCATGTTCCATAGAACCTCACTTGATACGATCTGATCGACCGGGCAAAACCTTTGAAACTAATGAGCACGAGTCAGTGCGCGACCTACCCTCTGCAGAGCACGGCCTTGCCGACACTGCGTCACCATGCCGGTCTTTGCGGAGTTCAACGGACCGCGAATGGCGGGCATAACATGACGTTAAAGTGCAGATTGTTCATCAAGCATTAAGGTCATGATCTTTATAGGCAAACAAATTAAGACACATCGATCGGCACCTGCTTGCCCGGCTCACTTTTCTTCTCCGGTACGAGGACGACTTTTTGAAAAATCGCCGCCGTTCATGGAAGGCTAAACACGCCGCAGACCATCATTTGGCTGCGAGTCACCGCCGAACGAGCATAAAATATCAACCGAGGCGTCCGGTTTTAAAATGGTACCAGCCTCGCGATTTTTGTCAACTCTTTGGCTGCAATTGTTAGGAAATTCGGACTACGTTGATACCATGCCGTACGTACCGGCTACCACATGCGCATAAGCGACTCCAGCGCGCTAGTCTTCATATCGGACATCTTGTCCTGAGCGATCTCACGCACCTGATCCCACGTCACCTGACCGACCTTGTCGCGGTTGGGCTGTGCGGAACCCGATTTAGCTTTGGCTGCCTCCTTGAGTTGAATGGCTACAGGCGGCTGTTTTACGATGAAGTCAAACGACTTGTCGCTGTAAACCGTGATGATGACCGGAAGAACTTTTCCCGCCTTGTCTTGTGTTCTGGCATTGAACTGCTTGCAGAAGTCCATAATATTGACTCCTTTTGAACCCAATGCTGGTCCCACCGGGGGAGAAGGATTGGCAGCACCACCTTTGATCTGCAATTTGATAAATGCAGCAACCTCTTTTGCCATAGTTTTCCTTGGTTAATTATTCTTTTTCAACTTGTGTGAAACTCAACTCCATAGGAGTTTTGCGCCCGAATATCTTCACCGATACCGTGAGTTTCTTGCGCTCGTTGTCGACGGCCTCAATGGTACCTTGGAAGCTTGAAAAAGGACCATCTGTAACTTTGATGGTTTCGCCGACAAAGAATGGTATTTCGTTTTCTTCCTCCATCGAACTCAATTCATCGACACGCCCCAGGATGCGGCTGACCTCCTGCGGACGCAGGGGCGTAGCGATCATCTTGCGGCTGTCCTCCTTGGTGTCACCCAAAAAACCGAGCACGTTGGGAATATTACGAATGATAATAGGGATCTGACCGACAAAGGCGGCTTCAATCAATACATATCCCGGATAAGAAACCTTCTCTTTGGAAACCTTCTTACCGTTACGGATCGTATAGACTTTTTCGGTCGGAATCAGCACCTGCGAAATATACTCTTCCAGGTGGCTGTGGCGGATTTCGGATTCGATGTACTCTTTTACCTTATTCTCCTTGCCTCCGATCGTACGAACTACATACCACTGTTTCGCTGTTTCGCTCATGGTCACAAAAACAATTAACGACCGAGCTTAGCCAGGGTCCTGTAGATAGCCTCCATAATGTTCTCAAACGAAATGTCCATCGCCAAAATCACGATGGCGAAGATCAACGAAGCGACCATCACCACTACCGTCGAGTTCTGCAACTGTGCGAACGTCGGCCAGGTCACTTTATGAACCAATTCGTTATAAGATTCTTTTACGTAATTGAACATATTCTTCTTACTTTATTTTAGCAGGAGCAGAGAGATTCGAACTCCCATCAACGGTTTTGGAGACCGCTATTCTACCCTTGAACTATGCTCCTAAAAAGTAGTGCAAGTCAATCCCTGCACTACTAAAATATCCCTGGGATTAGGCGAGAATCTTCAGAATCTGACCTGCACCTACCGTACGGCCACCCTCGCGGATTGCGAAACGCAGACCTTCGTTGAGTGCAACCGGGTAGATCAACTCAACGGTGATCGTTACGTGGTCGCCCGGCATCACCATATCTACGCCTTCGGGAAGAGTAACCTCACCGGTTACGTCCATCGTACGCAGATAGAACTGGGGACGGTATTTGTTGTGGAACGGCGTGTGACGGCCCCCCTCCTCCTTCTTCAGGATATAAACCTCAGCCTGGAACTTGGTGTGCGGAGTGATAGAACCCGGTTTAGCGACAACCATACCGCGCTTAACCTCTTTCTTGTCGATACCGCGGAGCAGCAGACCTACGTTGTCACCGGCCTCGCCCTCATCGAGCAACTTGCGGAACATCTCCACACCCGTACAAGTCGAAGTCAGCGTCTTCTCCTCCAGACCGATGATCTCAACGGGATCACCTACGTGGATAACACCGGTTTCGATACGGCCCGTAACCACGGTACCACGGCCGGTGATCGAGAATACGTCCTCGACAGGCATCAGGAACGGCTTCTCGTTCTCGCGCTGCGGAATCGGAATATAGTTATCAACCGCATCCATCAGCTCCATGATCTTGTCTTCCCACTTAGCCTCGCCGTTCAGACCACCCAGTGCGGAACCACGGATGATAGGAGCGTTGTCGCCATCGTAGTCGTATTTGCTCAGCAGATCACGAACCTCCATCTCGACCAGGTCGAGCATCTCGGGATCGTCCACCATATCGCATTTGTTCAGGAACACAACGATCTTCGGTACGTTCACCTGGCGAGCCAGCAGCACGTGCTCGTTGGTCTGAGGCATCGGACCGTCGGTTGCGGCAACAACCAGAATCGCACCGTCCATCTGTGCGGCACCGGTAACCATGTTCTTCACATAGTCGGCGTGACCCGGGCAGTCAACGTGTGCATAGTGACGATTTGCAGTCTGGTACTCAACGTGCGAAGTGTTGATCGTAATACCACGCTCTTTCTCCTCGGGAGCGTTGTCGATAGAATCGAACGAACGAAGCTCAGAAAGGCCTTTTTTTAGCCAGAACGGTGGTGATCGCTGCAGTAAGAGTCGTCTTACCGTGATCAACGTGACCGATAGTACCGATGTTCACATGCGGTTTGGAACGGTCGAATTTTTCTTTTGCCATAGTATAAAAGTATTAAGATTTTATAAAAATTCTGCTCTTCAAAACGTCTGTCGTTTCGCAAGAGTGACGAGCGACGCAATACCTCTCCTCAAAGAGGTTTGCATCACGCGTCAACTGCATTTCTGGAGCGGAAGACGAGGCTCAAACTCGCGACCCTTAGCTTGGAAGGCTAATGCTCTATCAACTGAGCTACTTCCGCAAAAACGCACCGCAAGGAGTTTCCCCTTCCCGATCGACTCGGAAATACAGACAACCCGTTCGGCACTCTTTTTATGTGGGAAGTGATGGATTCGAACCACCGAAGGCATAAGCCAGCAGATTTACAGTCTGCCCCATTTGGCCACTCTGGTAACTTCCCTTATGTTTCTAAACCGCTTTCGCTAACTCCACCGTGTCGGCTCCGCAAGGTTTTTTTGGAGCCGATGGAGGGATTCGAACCCCCGACCAGCTGATTACAAATCAGCTGCTCTGGCCAACTGAGCTACATCGGCATATAGACCAATTTGGATTGCAAAATTAAGGAAAATAAAATTAACAACCAAAAATTTGATCATTTTATTTTATCACTCCTCTCAAAGAACGTTCTCGGCGATCGAAATCGAACGCGAAATCGGGTGCAAATATAGCACTCTTTCGGGAATTAAAAAATAGTTGCGCGGACTTTTTTATCCGGAACGCAGAAAAAGTCGCAAATAAGTCCATACCACAACCAAACCGAAAGCACAAATCGACGTCCCACAGCAAAAAAATTTATATGAAAACGATACAAAGCAGTATTTCACGGCACGTCCTATTCAAATGTCGTCTTGGGAGAATCTCCAAAAGACGGTGAAATTCATCATTTTATCATGACAATCATTACCACACACTCTGATTTATCCCTAAAAGATACACGAAATTTCCTCCGATCGACTAATTTTGCCGTATGGAACGTACGAAGGCTGTTTTTAACTGGAGCGGCGGCAAGGATTCCGCCCATGCGCTGTGGCGTGCCATCGAATCGCAGCGCTATGAAATCGTCGCCCTGCTGACGACCGTCAATCACGACACCCGACGCTCGACCATGCACGGGATCCCTTTTCCCCTTTTACAGGCACAGGCCGCAAGCATCGGCATTCCCCTCCATGCGGTCGATCTCACGCCCAAAGGCGATATGGAGGATTATCAGACAGCTATGTCGCAAGCCGTCGCGCATTTCAAAGCACAAGGTGTAACGCACTTCATCTTCGGAGACATCTTCCTGCACGACGTTCGCAAATACCGGGAACAGCAGCTCGCTCCGCACGGCATCGAAGTCGTCGAACCCCTTTGGGGCCGCAGCTCCGAAACCGTGATGCACGATTTCCTGGCCTCAGGCCTGCAAACCGTCGTAGTAACGACCATGGCCGACGGACTGGGAGCCGCAGCCATCGGGCGGACCATCGACTCCGATTTCATCGCCTCCCTGCCTGCGGGGACGGATCCCAACGGCGAAAACGGAGAATACCACACCTTCTGTTACGACGGCCCGATTTTCCGCACGCCCGTCCGGTTCCGGCTGGGGAGTCCCTTCTCCCGAAGTTACGACATACGGCTCGACGACGGCACGGAGAAAACCTACACCTACTGGTTCGCCGATCTGCAAGAGCCATAAGCCATCTATGTCGCCGACACTTCCGATGGTATGCCTTATGGTTGTTCCCGGAATCGGCACCGCACAGAACCCGGCTGACCGAAATCCGCACGAACCGCCGCCTCTGACAACCAAGAAAGACCTACACCTATGATAACCAGAATTATCCCGTACCGAAAAATAAGCCTCTGCTCCCTATTACTCGCACTGCTGGCCCCGGTACTCCTGACAGCCGGATGCAACGACACCCAGGAAAATGAAGGGGCACCGGATCCCACGATCCCGTTGCCCGAACCGAAACCGGAGCCGAAAACTTATCCGCTGGTAATTACCGACATCCGAAATCTTCCCCCGAAGACGACTTTCGACCGGATCGCGGTCCAAATCACGGGTGTAGATTGGAGTATCATCGCCACGGTCGAGGCACCGTACGAGAACGGAGCGGCAACGTTGGCACTTCCCCTCGAATTTCCTGCCGAACAGTTGCAGGTCGCGGACCGGCGCGGCGGTAACATGGCCGGATACTGGCCCGGCACCGCAAGCGACCCGGCAGCACTCGTGGCGACCCTCGGGGATTTCATCGCTTACCGGGGCGATGAAAAAGTCGGACGTATCTATCGCTCCGACTGGTCGGGCGAAGGCTCCTCGGCCTCCAAAGCCTTCGTCTATTATCAGTATGCCGACCGTCCTTTCGAAGTAACCGGCGCCACGACCTCCTACTATTACAGCGACTGCTCCTTCGTCGCGGGCTGGAACGCTTTCGCCAACATCAACCCGTCTTCGGAAGGCTTGCACGGCAACATCCGTTGCACGACGGCCGGACTCGACCGGCTCGAACTGACCTGGAATTTCGAATCCTGGGCGCATTAGCGAATATGAAAAAGAGCAGCCATAAGGCTGCTCTTTTTATCATTATTGCATCACGACGCTACCGCTGTGTCCAAAGTCCGTTCACCTTATGACGGATCACCAGCATATCGATCAACACTACCGCCCCGACCACGAGGATCCCGGCCAGAAGCATTCCCCAGATACCGGGCGCCGCATAATCCTCACCGAGCATTCGTACCATCGGGAGGTATTTCGACCGCACCCAAACGACCACCGGCACGGCGCACGCCAGCACCGACAGGTTCAGCCCCAGCGCCAGCAACTGATAGGGCCGTGCCACCTGCGCAGGCGTATAGCCGAGCATCAACAGGTCTTCGAGCTTCTTCAAGTTCTTTTGCAGCATCAGGAAAATACTCAACAACAGAATGAAGAAGGAGAGTACGGTAATCAACAGCCCCACGCCGACCACCACCCCCGTCGCCATGCGCAGAAAGTAGCTCGCCCGGCCTTCGTCGCCGGCACCTCCTTCGATCTGGTAGCGGTGGAGCGCAAGGTATTCATGGAGCCGGTCGTCCGCAGCGTTCCGCACCTCCAGAATGATCCGCGAAGGATCGGCCGCAGGTTTATCGGCGAACCGACGGTTCGACCAGCGGATGAACTCCTCCGGAACGAGGATCGTATTCAGGCGGTTGGAAAAAGCCACGACACGCCCCTTGAGATTTCGGAACTGCCCCCGTCCCGAAAGATCCAGATCGAGGGTAATACCCCGCACGAGATCTTCGCTCACCTGCGGCAATCCGCGCGTCGAAGCGAATCCGAAATTATAAAGATTCAGATAATTGCGAGGCAGAATGATCGGCACGAACTCGCTCCCCTCCTCGAAACCCCACTCGTCGCTCCGGACATCGAGGAAACGGTCGGGTACGCTCTCGAAAAACAGGTAGGTCCGCATGCCGATCCCCGCCAACGAAATCCCGCCCATCACGCTGTAACGCGCCGGCGTAAACTCGCCCAGCGCCTCCGTGAAGGGCTGCTCCGCAAGTTCGGCCAGCTCCGCCTGCGTGAAGGAGGTCTTTCCGATGCCGGCCCCTTCGACCTCTTTGGTGAGAATGATGAAATCGTTGTCCAGGAACGAATCGGGCGCTTGGAGCGCAGGCGTCACATCCCGGTAAAGCTGTACGGCCGTAAGCACGATCGCCACGCCGACCAGATTGGTCACCAGAAAGCCCGCCAACTGCAACACGCTGACGTGCTGACGGAGTAATTGCCAGATCAGTTTCATAGCGAAAAGACTTTATCGTACTCGATCTCGAAACGCTTGCCTACCGAGGTGACGATGACCCCCGTGCCGTTCGTCCGCACCTCTTCCAGAAGAATTCCGGCCATGACCGCAGCATTCCGCTCGTCGAGGTGGCTCATCGGCTCGTCCAGCAACATGAAATCCGCCGGCTGACAAAGCATCCGAATGAAAGCCACGCGCTGCTGCTGCCCGAAGGAGAGCTTCGACACCGGAGTTTCCCGCTTCTCGGCAATACCCAGCGCCTCGAACAACCAGGCAATCTCCGCCTCGGAGCGGCGGCCCGTCAGGTTGTTCTTCAGACGCACATTATCCACGGCGCTCAACTCCGGAAAAAGACGCAGTCCCTGGAACATCATCGCAAGCGAACGGCAGCGCAGGCCGCTCCACTCCCCGACGCTCAACTCGCGAATATCCCGGTCATCGAAAAGAATCGTTCCCGAATAATCGCGCCGGTAGCCGTACAAATAGCCACAAAACGACGACTTTCCCGATCCCGAAGCCGCTTCGACCAGATATACACGTCCCTTGTCGAACGTTACATCCCTCCGCCAAATCTCCGACCCCACGGGCGGATTATCCGCAAAAACATCCGGCAGCACCTGCCGCAATCCGATTTTATCCATCGTCCAATCTCCTTCTTCATTCACCCCGCCGGGCAGGAAGGCGAACCCGCCCACGAGCCGGGAACATTACGACGACTGCGCGGCAGGCGAAATGCCAGCCGCGCAGAGTCGAATGATCGATCCTTTTTCTCCAACATGGGCAGCACGAAACTCGACCGCACTCGCCGTCCACGTCGAACGAAATATCAAAATATCGCCTCGCACAGCCGCCGCTATTCCGGGAAAAACCCGTTAATCCGCAAAACGACTGTCCGGACTCTTCCGACTTAAAACATAGTCGCCGCGAACATCTGGGCAAAGCCCTCGATGGTCTTGTAAAGAACCTCGGCGGCATTCTTATCCTTATCCGTCATATTCAGGACAAGCTCGCCCTGACGCTCCGTACGGCCGGTGATCTCCAGCGTATCGAACAACGAAAGCGCCATGAGCGATGCGGCTGCCGACTGATCGAGCCGGTTCTGTGCGATCAGGCTCTCGATCAGGCTGCGCACGGCCGGGAAATCGACAAACATCGTACCGTAAGAGCCTCGGAACAGTTTGCCGACCTCGGCCTCGTATGCAGAGGTCTGTGCTCCGGTCAGGAATACCAGGGCGTCGGAATCGGTCGTCGCATAGAACGTATTGTCGTTCAAACCGAAATAGATCGTCGTATTGGCATCCGGGCTCAACGCATACTGGCCGGGAGCCATCTCCTGCATCGGCACGGGAATCATCCCTTTGATCGTTTCCATGATCGCCGGATCCTTCAGCTCCGCGATCAGCGAAAGCTCCGGCATCCGGCCGTTGTCCGTCATCCCGTGGAACGACAAAGCGATGTCGCCGTCGATCGCCTCCATGATCGGCTTCACCTGCGGAGCCATGGCGAAGACCATCGAATACATCGGAATTTTCTGAAGCATTTCGTAAGTTCTGGTGCCGTCCATACTGCCCGCGAGCGTCGCTACATTCTCCGCAGGCAGCATCTTCAGAAAATCGCCGTCCATCTTACGCTGAGCCGCCACCATCTCCATATACTGTTTTTCGGCCTCCTTGTCGCTGAAGAGAATCCGCGCCTCGGCCACGATCTTACCCTTCTCGAAATCGACCGGCATCGCCATCGACATCTTGTTCAGGAACTCGAAACCCGACAATCCGGCCGTGCCGATCTGCTCTCCGGCTACCGCCATAACCGAACCGTAATCCATCACGAACTTCATATCGCTGGGACGCTCGATGGCCTGTGCCAGCTGCGAATTGCCCATCAGACTCTCTGTTTTCTTCTGGGCGAAGAGCTTCTTGGCAGCTTTCGCCTGATCATTGTCAACGGGAGCGGTATAGACCAAAAGGGCCGTTTCGTCATAAGCGACGACAGGCATATCCGCGCCCTGCGTATTGGCAAGGAAGGTGATTCCATCCTCTTCGAACGAGGTGAAACCGCTCTTCTGCGAAAGCCAGCCCAGGAAACTATCGAGCTTCTTGCGATCACCCACCTTGAACAAACCGCCGACCGTAGGATTGCCTGTCTGCGACGCATTCTCCATCGTCACGAACATAAACACGTCGCTGCCCACATCCAGCCCCGTTTCCGAAGGATGCGCCAACAAAGAGAGGATGCGTCCGCGCTCCTCTTCGGGCGCATCGGCCAAAGCTTGCTCGGCCATCTTATAATAAACGCTTTGGGTAAAATCGCCGACCTGCGCTTTCCGGGACAGGGATTCGGGATTGATCGAAACGATCACGAAAGAGTCGGCCGGCAGCATCTCGCGGTAATCCTTACCGCCACACGATGCGAGCATCAGCGCCACGAGCGCTATGCAGAAGAAGTAGAGTTTTTTCATATCGGTATTTTTATAATTGTGTTATCAATCCATTAACAATCCGGGATAAACCTATTCTATTACCTTCACGCCGAGACGCAACCGGACCGAATCGAAATCCGCCTGCGGCAAATAGGCTGCAAAGCAATATCCGGGTTTATTTACGCCTTACCGGGGCATACCCCGTGTTTTGATATTACAAATATATTAAATATTTTACGGGCAGCCGATTTTATTTTTCAGCCCTCTCTTGAAAAAGAAGTCAGCGGATATCGACGAGTTCGATCTCGTAGAACAATGTCGTATTCGGGGCCACGCCCAATTTCTTGTCGCCTTCGGCCCCGTAAGCCAGGCGGGAGGGTATCCATACATTCATTCGACCGCCTTTCCCGACGAGCCGCACGCTCTGCCGCAACCCGGGCATCAGGTCGCCCACGGCCATACGCGTAGTATCTCCGCGTTCGTATGAAGACTCGACAACCTTTCCATCGACCGTCTTGGCTGTAAAACGGATCGCCACCGTATCCCGGTCGCTTCGGGGCGTCTTGGATTCATCCCCGACCTCCAGCACCTCGTACGTCAGCCCCGTATCGGTCTTGGCATAGGAGCGATTGCTCTTACGGAAATCCTCCAAAAACTGTTCTTCATAGGCCCGAATCTGTTCGGGCTGCGAAACATTCACATAACGCAGATAAACCGCACGGGCCTGGTCGGGCGTCATCCGGGCCGTCCGGGCATATACGTCCCGCACGGCCTGGCACACGGCTTCGACGTTGAGGGTCGAATCCATCCGCTGCAAATTATATCCCACATTCAGACCGATCACATAAGCGACCGAATCCGTTTCGTTACGCAACTCCATGCTCCCCGTTCCCCGGGAACAGGCACCCAGCAGGAACAGTCCCGCTGCGGCGATCAACCGATATTTCTTCATATACGTGTCTTTTTTTTGGAAAAGAGGAAAATCAGCACCGTACCCAATACGGCCGACGCGAACGATCCCATCAGAATGGCGATCTTGCCCCGGCTGACGATCTCGGCATCGGCAAAGGCCAGCGTATCGACGAAAATCGACATGGTGAACCCGATACCGCCCAGGCAAGCCACCGCGAAAAGCATCTTCCAGCCGGCTCCCTCGGGCATTTCGGCCAGTTTCGTCTTCACGGCGAGCCAACTGGCCAGGAAAATACCGAGCGGCTTGCCCACGAGCAATCCGAAGAAGATGCCCGTGCCGACCGCACCGGCCTGCGGCGTAACGTGGAAGATTCGGAAGTACTCCAGCGAATCGATCGAGACACCCGCATTGGCGAATGCGAAAATAGGCATAATCAAAAATGTTACGTACGGAGCCAGCAGATGTTCGAGACGGAAGCTCATCCCTACCGAATCGGTCGCCAGCGAGGACATCATCCGCAGGTAGTACCTGTGCTCCTCGTTCGGAAAATCGTCGGCCCGGCACTCGGCTTTCAGCAGCGCATCGGACAAACCGCTCATCTTCCGCGCGAAATACTCCTTGCTATAACGGGGTTTCATCGGGATGAACATGGCGATCACCACGCCCGACAGCGTGGAATGGATTCCCGAATAATAAAACAGGGCCCAGACGACGAAAGCCGGTACCAGATAGAACATAATGCGGGTTTCGCCCACTTTATTCAGGAAATAGATGCCTACGAGGATCAGGATCGCAATCGCAAGCAGCAACAGATTGACCTCCTCGCCGTAAAACAGCGCGATCACCAGAATCGCCCCCAAGTCGTCCGCCACGGCCAGGGCCGTCAGGAAAATTTTGAGCGAAATAGGCACCCGATCGCTGAATATCGAAAGGATGCCGATGGCGAAAGCAATGTCCGTCGCCGTAGGGATTCCCCAGCCGGGTGCCGCGACGGTTCCCGCGTTGAACGAAAAATAGATCAATGCAGGCACCACCATACCGCCCAAAGCCGCCAACACGGGCAGAATCGCCTTCCTGACGGAAGAGAGCTGTCCGATGACGATTTCGCGTTTGATCTCGAGACCGATCAAAAAGAAGAACACCACCATCAACCCGTCATTGACGAAGGTCTGGAGGGTCAGGCCCCTGGGAAACATCCAGTCGATCAGACTGCCGGGACCACGCACCACCAAAGCGATGTCGATGTTGAGCACCCGCTGGTAATACTCCGCCGTCCAGGGAAGATTGGCCAGCAGCATCGCAACGGCGACACTGAAGAGCAACACCAGTCCGCCCGACCAGGGAGCCTCCAGAAAACGACGCCCCCGCAACTGAAACTGATAATGTTGCCGGACCCAGCGGTACATGGAAAAAAGCCTCATTGTCTATTCATATTTATATTCGTAATCCAAAATAAACCGTCTTCCCCGGCAGAATTCACGCCCTGTCGGAATCAACCTCTTCCTGCCGACGAAGTCCGCAAGGCCAGGCCGCACAATTTGTAGAGCACGCGGGCTCCTACGACCGCGTCGATCTTATCTTCCGGGCAGGGAACGACCTCCACCAGGTCGAACCCGGCGATGCGGCGGCCCGAATCGGCCACGCACTCCATCAGGTAAACCACCTGTTCAAAAGTGATGCCGCCCGGAACGGGAGTGCCCGTATGAGGACAATGTTCGATGGTGAGTCCGTCGATGTCGAAACTGATATAAACCACCTCGGGCAGCTCGTCCACGATGCGGCGGCAGCTTTCGGCCCAGGTCGTTCCCGCGAATCCGGCGCGAGCGAGCGAGCGCGAATCGAACATAGCGATCCGCCCGTCCGAAGCGGCCCTTTCGGCCTCGGCATCGCAATAATCCCGCACGCCGACCTGCACGAGCTTGCTCACCTGCGGCAGGTCGCGCAGTACGTTGAACATGATCGAAGCGTGCGAAAATTCGAATCCCTCGTACGCCTCACGCAGGTCGCAATGGGCATCAATATGGAGAATTCCCAGCGAACCTTCCTTCTCGGCAACGGCACGGATCAAACCGTACGGCGTCGAATGGTCGCCTCCGACCAGCCCTACGACCTTACCTTGCGAGAGCCACTGGCGGGCCTGACGGTAAATATTGTCGTTCATGGCTGCACAGCCTTCGTTGATACGGCGCAGACGGCGCTCGATACGTTCGTCGTCCGGCGCTCCGCCCTCTTCGAGATGTTCGATCACCCGTTCGGCATCGGCCCGCAGCTTGCGGGACTCCTCCTGCAGCGAATAGTCGATGTCGGCCGTAGCGATGCCTCCGAGCCAGGCTCCCGGCGCCGAAGCATCGTAAAGATCGAGCTGTGTGGAGGCTTCGATCAGGGCATCCGGCGCCAAAGCCGTTCCGGCACCGTAGGATACGGTCACGTCCCAGGGTGCGGAAACAAGCACCAGCGCAGCCTCCTCGGGCGTGAACGGCAAACCGTAATAAGCGCCGTTGTCCACCCCCACCCCGTTGGGATTGAATGTTTTCAGATCCATAGTCTTTCCTTGTAAGAATTACAAAGATAGTAAATTTTTGATTTTCCGCCATCGTTATCACCGATAAACCCCGTTTTTAACGGGGTGCCGACCGGCCGACCCGGACGACGCCCGAAGCGGGAGCCGTATGCACCGGCGCACGGTTCCCGTAAAAAGGAGCTCAAATAAATTTGGCGCCGCCCTCGCCCTGCACTATCTTTGCTCCGCAATTAACCAATTCGAATACCGTCGTGAAAATCGTCGCCGACAATGCCATACCTTTTTTGAAAGGAGTACTCGAACCTTATGCCCGGGTGGAATACCTCCCCGGGAAAACCATCGCAACGGCCGATGTCCGGGATGCCGACGCCCTGATCGTCCGTACCCGCACCCGGTGCGACGCCGCCCTACTCGAAGGATCGTCCGTCAAACTGATCGCAACGGCGACCATCGGCTTCGACCACATCGACACGGAGTATTGTCGGCGACACGGCATCGAAGTAGCGACCGCCGCAGGATGCAATGCACGGGGCGTACTGCAATACGTCGCTGCAGCACTGGTCCGCCTCTCACGAGTACAGGCCTGGGAACCTGCAGACAAAACCCTCGGAATCGTCGGTGTAGGACACGTCGGGTCGCTCGTCGAGGCCTACGCCCGGACGTGGGGATTCCGCGTCGTGGCATGCGATCCCCCCCGCGAAGAGCGCGAGCACGGCGGATTCCTGCCGCTCGAAGAGGTGGCGTGCCAGGCCGACATCCTCACCTTCCACACTCCGCTGGACGATACGACCCGGCACATGGCCGGGGCGAAGCTCTTCGAGCGAATGAAGCCCGGCAGCATCCTCATCAACACTTCGCGCGGCGAGGTAGTCGATGGGCAGGCGCTCCGCGAAAGCGGTTTGCAATACGTCCTCGACGTCTGGGAACACGAGCCCGATCTCGACCCGCTACTGCTGCGGGACGCATTGCTCGCCACCCCTCATATCGCCGGTTATTCCGCCCAGGGCAAGGCCAATGCAACGGCCCTGTCCGTCCGGACGATCGGCCGGTACTTCGGACTGTCGCTCGGGGAGTGGTATCCGTCAAACATCGCCCCGTCCCGTCCCCGGGCGATCTCCTGGCAGGAGCTTTGCGACACGATAGACGACCGCTTCGACATCGCCGCCGAAAGCAGACGGCTGAAAGAGAACCCCGAAAAATTCGAAACGATACGCAACGAATACCGCTACCGGGAAGAATATTTTTAACAATTTAGATGCTTTTTTCTTAACTTTGCGGCCGAAATCGACCGCACCGCCCATTATGTATCGTAAACTGATCAAACCCATCCTGTTCGCCATGAACATCGAACGCGCTCACAGCACGGTCCTGTTCCTGTTGCGCATGATCGGGAAAATCCCGGGCGGACGGGCGCTGCTGCGTGCCATCTACCGCACCGAGCACCCGTCGCTCGAACGGGAGGTATTCGGACTTCGGTTTCCCAACCCGATCGGTCTGGCGGCGGGTTTCGACCGCAACGGAGAAGCGTTCCGCGAACTTTCGGCCCTGGGCTTCGGATTCGTCGAGATCGGCACGGTCACGCCCCAGCCCCAGGCCGGCAATCCCCGCCCCCGCATCTTCCGGCTGCCCGCAGACCGGGCGATCATCAACCGTTCGGGACTCAACAACAAGGGGTTATACAAGGCCATCGCCCAGCTCCGCCACCGACACGACCGGCTTATCATCGGAGGCAACATCGGCAAAAACACGCTGACACAACCTTCGCAGGTCGCGGCCGACTACCTCAAAATGTTCCGTAACCTCTACCAGTACGTCGATTATTTTTCGATCAACGCCTGCTGCGACAATTGTGCGGACGGCAGCGTATCGCACAACAAAGCCCACCTGATGAATATTCTGCAGCCGCTCTTCGATTTTCGCCGCGGCCAGAACCAGTACCGGCCGATCCTGCTGAAAATATCGCCCGACCTGCCGGACCCGCTTATCGACGAGGTGACCGACCTGATGCTCTCTACGCCGCTGGACGGCATCGTGGCCGTGAACGGAACTTTCTCGCGCAAAGGTCTCGAAACCGATGAGGAGACGCTCGACGAAATCGGCAGCGGCCGATTGAGCGGAGCTCCCCTTACGCAGCGGGCCATCGAGGTAGTGCGCCGCATCCACCGACGTTCGCACGGAGCCTATCCGATCATCGGCGTCGGAGGCCTGATGAATGCCCGGGATGTGAAAGCCATGCTCGCCGCCGGCGCGAGCCTCGTCCAGCTATACACGGGATATATCTACGAAGGGCCCTCCCTGGTCAAGGAGATCTGCCGGGCCCTGATCGACGACGCAGCGTCCGAAGCCTCCGCTTCGCCCGCGCCGGGAAAATAATTCAATCTTACCACCATGAAAGCATCTATTCTTACGATCGGCGACGAAATCCTGATCGGGCAGATCGTGGATACCAATTCGGCGTCGATCGCCCGTCACCTGAACAATGCGGGCATCGTCGTCTGGGAGCGCACATCGGTCGGCGACCAGCGCGAGCAGATCACCGAGGCCGTAAAACGGACCATGAACCAGAGCGACGTAGTCATCCTGACCGGCGGCCTCGGCCCCACCAAGGACGACATCACGAAAAAGACCCTCGCCGAGCTCTTCGGCTCCCGGCTCGTATGCGATCAAACCGTCGCCGACCACGTGCGGCGCATGCTCGAAGCACGCGGAATCGAATACAACCGCCTGAACCGCGATCAGGCGCTCGTCCCGGCGTGCTGCACCGTGCTTTTCAACGCCCACGGCACGGCCCCCGGCATGTGGTTCGAACAGAACGGCAAGGTCGTGGTTTCGCTGCCGGGCGTCCCCTTCGAAATGGAGCACCTGATGACCGACGAGGTAATGCCTCGTCTGAAAGCCCGTTTCTCCCTGCGGCAGATCGTACACCGCACGCTGATCACGGCAGGTCTGGCCGAATCGATGCTGGCCGAAAAGATCGCCGACTGGGAAAATGCCCTGCCCCCGTACCTCCACCTGGCATATCTGCCCGCACCCGGCGTGGTGCGGCTGCGCCTGTCGGCCTACGAAGTCGAAGGCGAGAGCGTATCGCACGAAATCGACCGGCAATTCGCCGCCCTGCAACGCATCATTCCCCGCTACGTCCTCGGATTCGAGCGGGCGACCATGCAGGAGATCGTCCACAACCTGCTGACGCAGCGTCGGCAGACTCTCGCCACGGCCGAGAGCTGCACAGGCGGCAGCATCGCAGCCCGCTTCACGGCAATGCCCGGAGCCTCGGCCTATTTCCTGTGCGGAGTGGTGGCTTACAGCAACGAATCCAAAAACAACCTGTTGGGTGTCGATCCCGAAACGATCGCCAGCCGGGGCGCCGTCAGCGAGGAGGTCGCACGGCAGATGGCCGAAGGAGCACGCCGCATCACCGGAGCCGACTATGCCGTCGCAACCACCGGCATCGCAGGTCCTGCGGGCGGTACGGAACAGAAACCCGTCGGCACGGTCTGGATGGCCGTAGCCGGCCCGCACCGTACCGTAACCCTGCTCAAACAATGCGGCACCGACCGGGGACAGGTTATCGACCGGGCGAGCGCCTTCGCACTCGCGCTCCTGCGCGACGAAATCGAACGGGATGCCGCCGGAGAATAACCCGGTTTCGACACTTCCCAAAGCCCCCTGACTTCCGGAGCCTCGAAAGGTTCCGGAAGTCTTCATATCCCCGTCTCTGGAACAAGCCCCGTTCCTCCCGGAACGCATCCAACCCTTTCCGATACGCTGTCCGGCCGGACGCCCCCGAAAATCGCGAAACAAAAGCCCGATACGATCACTAGCACCGTCCGATGAAATTCAAAGGCGGATCATTGAACACACCCCGTCGAAAAGAGTTAATTCTCCGACCGTAATTACGGGCACCTCATACCGCTATATATCAAACATTCGCCTTCCAAAACCGAAATTCGAAGCTATTCCCGAACAGATTCTTCCTCCCGGTCAGCGACAAAATCACCCAGTTATTCCCACCGCCCCTCTATCCGCACGATTTTCGGAAACACGGGAACGGCCTTGAAAACGGGATCTTTCGACAAATATACTTTGAGAAATGATATAAACGAAATGAGAGAGCAATATACGCCTGCTCCCTTCATCTTTGCTGCAACAAAATAGCATCCGTATTCCCGACCGTCAAAAGCCCCGAACGAAAGTCCTCCCGGCAAACAGATTTCGAGGCCGATCGAACGACACCGGAAAGCCGATCGATACGGACCGGCGCACACCGCCCCGAAATGATCCGAGCACATGATATACATCGGTTATTCCCGAAAAGAAAAACCGACAAGTCTAACCATCAAAAAACAAAACCCATGAAAAGATTCTTACATTTGCTCACAGGGATTTGCACCCTCGCCCTGGCTCTTCAGGCCTGTACCAAGTCTCCGGCCGAAAACCCGGGAAGAACGGACGATCCCGGAAACGACGAACAAAACAGCAAGGTAACCCTTACTCTCTCGACGCCCCGCGCACCCGCACGACGCTCGTCAGCGAAACCTACGTCCACTGGAGCGAAGAGGATATTGTACAAATCAACGGCACGAATTTGCCCGTAATCCCCGATCCGAATGATCCGACACGCGCAACGATCTCCAATGTGGACACCGCCGAAGAGTACGTGGCTCTCTACTCTCCGGACAACGGCGGATATATCCCGGAGCGAGAGGTCGTCGAAGCCTACTTCCGCCCCGAAGTGCCCCATACTCCCGACTCGTTTTACACGACAGGAGGCAATCCGATGGTGGCATACAGCACATCCACCTCGCTGGAATTCAAAAATATCGGCGGATTACTCCGCATAGGAGTGACCGGCGATGCGTCGATCGCGTCGGTTATGCTGTCGGGCAATGCGGGAGAACCCATTGCCGGACACTTCGAAATCTCGAAAAGCGATCTGGCTTCCGGCAGCCTCGATTTCGCTCCCGGCGAAGGTTCCGCACAATTCGTCAGCACCTCCGTCACGATGACCTGCACGGAGAATGTACGACTCGATGCGAACTCTCCGACCTATTTCTACTTCGCGCTGCCGGCAGCCGAATACACGGAAGGATTCACCGTAACGCTTACCGACAGCGAAGGCAACACCTGCCTCCGGCAAACGCATAACTCCGTCTCGATCGAGCGTGCGACCCTCAAGTCGATGGAACCGATTGCGTTCGAAAAGGACAAAGCGCTTACGGTCACTTTAGGAGAAATCGCGGCGAACTCCGTTACCTGGAATATCGAAGGTAATCCCTCGACCGACCTGCGGACCCTGCTCGTCACCAAAGCGATGTGGGATCATTTCATCGCACAGGAATATTACCTCGACAATCCGCAAAAACTCACGTCCGAAATCCTCGCGGCCTATTCCGCCACCATTCCGACCGACGACAACGGCCGTTACGAAGAGACTGCAACCCAGGCAAGAGCCGTAAACTCGATGCAGCCCGTACAGGAAGACAACGACTACCTCGTCTTGGCCGCCTATTTCTCCGGCACCCAATCCGTCGGCGTAATCCCCGCCCCGGTTCCCGTTCACACTCCGGCCGCCACAGGCCCGGCTCCCGAAGTGAATGTCACCGTCTCTTCGGCCGGCAGCACTACGATCGATGTACTTACCACCACCAGCAACGCATCCGGCATCCTTACCGCACTCTTCTTCAAAAGCGATTACGACAATGTATTCAGCCGGGAGGGAATAGACGAAGAGTTGATCGCAAAGTACGGCAATGCATGGACGGCAGAGCAGGTAGAGCAGGCCAACAACGGAGGATATACACTCCAATACATTTCGCTTCCGCCGGAAACGGAATTCGTTATGCTAATTTCGGTCTCCAGCGCAGCAGGCAAAGCTACGCTCAAGAAAGAAATAATTGCGACCGAACCGTACGTCGATCCTTCTGCCGAATGGATCACCGTTTCCTCCGAAGCCACGTTCGTTTGCGGCTTCTTCTTCAACCAAAGCATCCCCTCCTTGTCGAACGTGATCAATATTACGAACCTTAAAGTCGAAAAACTCGCCGATCGCGACCTCTTCCGTCTGACCGACGCCTTCTCCGTCTCCCGGATCCCCGAACTTGCGGCCAGCGGCATATACAGCGATCTGTCCGGCAGTCCGTATTATTTCTATATGGATGCGACCGACCCGAACAATGTAAAAGTCGTCAATGAAGTGTGCCAACTCGGCATCGTTCACAACGAATACGGAGCAATGAGCGTCGGCAACGACTTCAACATCCAAGGCGGCGAAGAGTACCAGCACGGTACGTACAACCGAGCGGAAGGCACGATCCGAATCGGCGTGCTCATTTGCTATGCCGACAGCCAACAACTCTTCGTCACGCCATTCAACAGTACGCTATATCTGAATCCCGAAACGCCCGGAAACAGTGTTTCGACCGAAAATTTCAAGAAAGACCCTGTCGCAATTCCCTGGTAAGTCAGGACCCCCGAAAACAGAGACACCGGCCCTTTTTCAGGCCGGTGTTTTGTTATTTGGCCAAAAGATTGTATATTTGCACTCCCCGAAATGGGATTACAATTAAATTTTAACCAAAATGAAAGTTTGCGAAATTACAGGCAAGGTAGCGGTGATCGGCAACAATGTTTCCCACTCGCACCACAAGACCAAACGCAAGTTCAGCCCCAATCTGAAGAACAAGCGCTTCTGGTCTGAAGAGGAAGGCCGCTGGATCACCCTCAAGGTATCTGCCGCCGGAATCAAAACAATCAACAAGAAGGGCCTCGCAGTAGCGCTCCGCGAAGCTGCCGCACCCAAAAAGGTTTACTAAAACTCAAGTGACAAATGGCAAAGAAAGGCAACAGAGTGCAGGTGATTCTCGAATGCACGGAACAGAAAGCTAGCGGTGTTCCGGGAATGTCCCGCTACATCACGACCAAGAACAAGAAAAACACCCCCGACCGTCTGGAGCGCAAGAAATACAACCCGTTCCTGAAGAAGGTGACCATTCATCGTGAAATCAAATAATTTTAGTGCTATATGGCAAAGAAAGTAGTCGCAACGCTGAAAACCGGTACGGGCAAACAGTTCACCAAATGTATCAAAATGGTGAAATCCGACAAAACCGGTGCATACATCTTCAAAGAGGGCATCATCGCCAACGACCAGGTGAAAGACTTTTTCGCCGAGAAGAAATAAATGCAATGCATTAGGCGAAACGAATGTTTTCGGATCGCAAGGCCGGAAAGAATCATCCGCCGGGCCGGATTCGGAAAACGATCAAAGAAATTCGATTCCGCTTAATACAAAGGGCATCCTCAACGGATGCCCTTTGTATTTTCACCGCCCCGCAACCCGGCAGAACAGCACCGATCATCGAGGAACCATTCGTACCTTCGTTCCTCTTTCAACTGCTTCACCGCGACAAGATGGGAATAAATTCGCTTTGCACCCGTTGATCCGTATCTTCCCTAAATACTCCAATGCAGCAACGCTCAAAAAAAATTTGGCTCCGCCGGCTGGTTGTACTATCTTTGCAGAAGACAGGAAGCGATTCGGCAATCTTTGCGTGCAAACCCGCACGATTGCTCTCATCTTTATATTATCTTTGATAGTCTTAGATAGGATGCGCCTCGAAAAACTGGAAACAAGTTCCCGTTTTCTTTCGGCTTTTCGTATCTTTGCAAAAGGCAGAATACAGCCCGGACACATCCAAACAACCGACAACCGAAGCGGATGCAGAAGGCACTCGCGGACTCTGCTACGCAAGAAGGAGGAAAACTAAAAGGTAAGTTTGGCTTGCCGCTTACCTTTCACTATCTTTGCAACATTGTCTAATATAACATATTTTATGGGATTCTTCGATCTTTTCAAGAAAAAACAGAATACACAGCCGACGACTCCGGCGGAACGATCTCAACCGACTTCTCCGGAAAACCACCGGCCGGCTGCGGTCGAAAATACGACGAAGCAGGAAAATACCTCTCCCCAGCCGGCTGCCCGAACCGCTGACCGGGAGCAGGCGGAACTCAACTCCGGTCTGGAGAAGACCAAAACGGGCCTCTTCTCGAAACTGGCGCGCCGTTGCCGGTCGATCGACCATCGATACACAGGTGCTCGACGATCTGGAGGAGGTGCTCATCACCTCCGACGTAGGCGTGGAAACCACCGTGAAGATCATCGAACGCATCGAAGCCCGCGTCGCACGGGACAAGTATATGAACACCTCGGAGTTGCAATCGATCCTGCGCGACGAGATCGCCCAACTGATGGAGGAGTCGCACCGCTCGACCGAAAACTTCGGACTCGACGTCGAGGAAGGCGTCCCCTACGTCATCATGGTCGTCGGCGTGAACGGCGCCGGCAAGACCACGACGATCGGCAAACTCGCGGCCCAGCTCACCCGGGCCGGCCTCAACGTCTATATCGGCGCTGCGGATACGTTCCGTGCGGCCGCCATCGACCAGTTGGCCGTATGGGCCGAACGGGCCGGCGCCACGATGATCCGTCAGGAGATGGGCTCCGATCCGGCGTCGGTGGCCTTCGACACCTTGAAATCGGCCGTGGCGAACAAGGCCGACGTCGTACTGATCGACACGGCGGGCCGCCTGCACAACAAGGTCGGCCTGATGAACGAGCTGACCAAGATCCGCAACGTGATGGGCAAGGTTATCCCCAACGCCCCGCAGGAGGTGATGCTGGTGCTGGACGGTTCGACCGGACAGAACGCCTTCGAACAGGCCCGGCAATTCACCCAGGCCACGCAGGTCACGTCGCTCACCATCACCAAGCTCGACGGCACGGCCAAGGGCGGCGTGGTGATCGGCATCAGCGACCAGTTCCGCATTCCCGTCCGCTACATCGGCATCGGCGAAGGCATCGACCAGCTCAAGATGTTCGACCGCAAGGAGTTCGTGAACGCCCTTTTCGGCAGCGAAGCAAATAAAATCTCCCGTGAATGAAGAAAATTAACGTCATCACCCTCGGGTGCTCGAAAAACACGGTCGATTCGGAGCACCTGATGGCCCAGCTCGCAGCCGCAGGCTATACGGTCACGCACGACAGCGACCGCACCGATGCCAAAGTCGTGGTCATCAACACCTGCGGCTTCATCGGCGACGCCAAACAGGAGTCGATCGACATGATCCTCCGGGCCGCCGCCGCCAAACAGACGGGTAAAATCGAACGGCTGTTCGTCGTGGGCTGCCTGAGCGAGCGTTATGCGGAGGAGCTGCGTGCCGAGCTGCCCGAGGTCGATGAGTTCTTCGGCGTGAAGGATTGGGACGACATCGTTCGGGCGCTGGAGGCGACTCCCCGGCCAGCGCTTGCGACCGAACGCCGGCTCACCACCCCGAAACATTACGCTTACCTGAAAATTTCCGAAGGCTGCAACTGGAAGTGCGGTTATTGCGCCATTCCCCTGATTCGGGGGCCCCACGCTTCGGTGCCGATGGAAACCCTGCTGGAAGAGGCCCGGAAGCTGGCCGCAGGCGGTGTGCGCGAACTGATCGTAATCGCACAGGACACGACCTACTACGGCCTGGACCTTTACGGCAAACGACGCCTGGCCGAACTGCTCGAAGCCTTGTGCCGCATCGACGGCATCCGCTGGATCCGGCTCCACTACGCCTACCCCACGGCTTTCCCCGACGAGGTGATCGAAGTGATGGCCCGCGAACCCAAAATCTGCAAATACCTCGACATTCCCTTCCAGCATATCTCCGACGACCAGCTCGCGGCCATGCACCGACGCCATACCAAGGCCCAGGCTTACGAGCTGATCGACAAACTGAGGCAGGCCATTCCCGATCTCGCGCTGCGCACGACCCTGCTGGTCGGCTATCCGGGCGAAACCGAAGCCGACTTCGAAGAGCTTCTGGAATTCGTGCGCACGGTACGATTCGAACGGCTGGGCGTATTCCCCTATTCCGAAGAGGAGGGGACCTATTCGGCCCGGAATCTGCCGGACGATGTTCCGGAGGAGGTCAAACAAAGTCGTGTAGAACGAGTAATGGCGCTTCAGAATGAGATCTCGCTCGAAAACAACCGGGCACGTATCGGTCAGTTGGAGCGGGTCATCATCGACTCCCGGCAGGGGGATTTCTACGTAGGACGGTCGCAATACGACTCGCCCGAAGTGGATCAGGAGATCCTGATTCCGGCCGCAGGCCGCAGACTGATCCGCGGTTGCTTCTATCAGGTGCGGATCACCGCAGCGGAAGACTACGACCTCTACGGCGAACTCGAAACGAAATAAAAGACAATCGATCACATCTTTCAATGTAGCGTTATCCGACAGCCGCAGTATCGAATCCGACAGTCGCTAACTCACGACCTCCGGTCGTGTCCGCAATTCACCCCTAATTCCCTTCCCGGGAGGGAATTGGGCCGCTACGCTTCCCATAACGGGGGACACGAAAGGATATGATCATGAAATAAAATTTTGTCGTTTGACGTTTTTTATATACCTTTGGGAAGGCGGAAAATATTTCCGGCGACAGATAAATGGCAGAGAAAAAGGTCATAAGCGATTTCGAGGCGCAGATTCGGCAGCTCATTGCCGACCATCGTCGGCTTACGGCCCTTTGCAAGGAAACAGCGGCGGAGCGCGACGTCCTGCGTAAAGAAAACCGCGATTTGCAAATGCAGGTAAAAGAGCTCGGCAAGGAGTTCGCCCGCGTACAGCTCAGCCAGGGACTCGCAGGAAATGCACCCGACCAAAGCAAAGCGATCGCACGCGTCAACCGTTTAATGCGGGAGGTGGACAAGTGCATCACCCTACTCAACAAACCCGACCGAATCGGCGAAGAGTTGTCGGGCAAGTAGGCAAGACATACGATAACGACCGAAGATATTTCATTTAACGGGAAGCAAGCGACATGGCCCAGCAACAGGCAATAAAAGCTCAAAATAGCCGGTAAAAGTTACTCGTTTACGCTCAAGCACGAAGCGAACGAGGAACAGTCGCTGGCGGAGAAAGAGGAGCTCTACCGCCTGGCCGAACGCGAGGTGAACGCCTATGTCACCCGGTTCGAAAAGGCCAAATACGAAGGATTCTCGACACAGGACTGCCTGGCGATGGCCGCATTGCAGTTGGCGATTTCGAGCGTTTCGCTGGCCCGTAGCCGCGAAGTGGGCAGCGAAGATCTCCGCAGGCTGGAAGCGCTGCGCGACGAGATCGACGAATACCTGAACCGAATCGAAACCGAAAAGAAATAACAGGGAAGGATACGAGGGGGACCGTATAGAAAAGTCCGCAAGTATCATCGTTCTTTACCATACGTTTAAGAAAAATCTACCCGCATAGATTCCTTAAAGCTTTGCGAAACTGAACAATTTTTACATTGGGGCAACTCACCACTTTCAAAATCAGGCTTCAACCCCTCGGGGTGCAGGCTGCGGCCTGCCGGTAGAAGGTTGCGATTTTCGGGAGCCCCCACACTTGACTGATCTTGCAGATTCGTCAAACAAGTTAAGGAATACTATGCGGTTTTTTTATGTACAAACCCTAATAACTAACAAATAATAACTCTCTAAAACAATGATGACAATCGTACTATCCGAGCGTCCTGTCCGCCGTAGTCTGCCTGGGTATTTACATCCTGGTAACCAAATACGTTACCAAGAAGTCCATCAAGGCACTGCGTGAAGCCGCCCGGAAAGAGGCGGAAGCGGAAGGCGAAATGATAAAGAAAGAGAAGATTCTCCAGGCCAAGGAGAAGTTCATCCAGCTCAAGAGCGAGCACGACCGCCAGGTCAACGAACGCAATCAGAAGATCGCCCAGAGCGAACAGCGGGCCAAGCAGATCGAAAACAACCTGCAAAACCAACAGCGCGAACTGGAAGGCAAGGTCAAGGAGAACGCCCGCCTCAAAGAGCAGATGGAAGCGCAGCTTCAGATGCTCGAACACAAGAAGGAGGAGATCGACCGTCTGATGCACGAGCAGAACACGCGCCTCGAGCAGATTTCGGGCCTGAGCTCCGAAGACGCCAAGAGCATCCTGATCGAAAATATGAAAGCGGAAGCCAAAGCCGACGCTGTAGCCTACATCAACGAAACGATCGAGGAGGCCAAAATGACCGCCACGAAGGAGGCCAAGCGAATCATCGTGGCTTCGATCCAGCGTGTGGCGACCGAAACGGCCATCGAAAACGCCGTTACGGTGTTCAACATCGAAAGCGACGAAGTCAAAGGCCGCATCATCGGCCGCGAAGGTCGCAACATCCGGGCGCTGGAAGCTGCCACAGGCATCGAAATCATCGTGGACGACACGCCCGAAGCGATCATCCTGAGCGGGTTCGACCCCGTGCGCCGCGAAATCGCCCGCCTGGCCCTGCACCAGCTCGTCACCGACGGACGTATCCACCCGGCCCGTATCGAGGAGGTGGTCGCCAAGGTACAGAAACAGATCGAAGAGGAGATCGTCGAGGTCGGCAAACGTACCGCGATCGACCTGGGTATTCACGGCCTGCATCCGGAGCTGATCCGCATGATCGGCAAGATGAAATACCGCTCCTCCTACGGACAGAACCTCCTGCAGCACGCCCGTGAAACGGCCAACCTGGCCGGCATCATGGCTGCCGAACTGGGGCTCAACCCCAAAACGGCCCGCCGCGCCGGTCTGTTGCACGACATCGGCAAGGTGCCCGACGACGAACCCGAATTGCCGCACGCAATCATCGGTATGAAACTCGCCGAAAAATACAAGGAGAAGCCCGAGGTTTGCAACGCCATCGGCGCCCACCACGACGAAATCGAGATGTCGTCGCTTATCGCCCCGATCATCCAGGTCTGCGATGCCATTTCGGGTGCCCGTCCGGGTGCCCGCCGAGAGGTAGTCGAAAGCTACATCAAGCGTCTGAAGGAGATGGAGGACATCGCGCTCTCCTACCCCGGCGTAGTGAAGACCTATGCGATCCAGGCAGGCCGCGAGCTGCGCGTAATCGTCGGTGCAGAGAAACTCTCCGACATGGAGTCCGAAAGCCTGTCGCACGACATCGCCAAGAAGATCCAGGACGAAATGACGTACCCAGGTCAGGTAAAAATTACCGTCATCCGCGAAACGCGATCCGTGGCATACGCAAAATAGGATATTACCCCGAAAATACGATGTCTGTCAATACGGACAATCCATCGGCAGTCCCTCCTTTTCAAAGGAGGGACTGCGGCATAAGTAAGGGCAGGTAAAAATCACCGTCATCCGCAAAACCCGATCCGCAACGGATCTAACGCAACGATACTCCCAACACCGATCCCGATCATACTGGCCGGGATTTTTTACGCAAAAATCGATCTTTTGCGTGCCTGCCGCCCCGAGCGTCTCCCCGCCCTCCGTCCGATGAAAATATCGGCAATCATATCTTTTTAATGTGCCATTTCTAACGATCGCAGCATCGAATCCGGCGGTCGATTATTCGCATCCCGTAGCCGTGTCTATGCCCCTGCCCCAAAATCCCCTACGGGGAGGAGATTTTGGGTGCTGCGCACTCAAAGAGATGCACGAAAATATACGATCCCGGGAATATATTACGTATCTTTGAAGAGCGGAATACCTATTCCGACAAACCATGCAGCCGTCTTGAGTTGCAGCGAGCGCAAGAAAACGCCCCAAAACAGCGATCATCGCGGAGGAATAATCCGGTGCAGATCGCGATTCGGAACGACGTTATTATCGAAAATATATACATTATGGGAAAAATACGCCTCCTTCTACTCCTTGTCCTGACAATTCCCTGCATCGCCCGGGGACAAATCACCATTCGTCAGACCGCCATCGTCGAAAAAGCCGTCCTTCGTCCGGAGCGTTTCGACAGCCTGGAAAATATCGTTCCGACAGAGCGTGACAAAACGTATAATCTGAAAAAATACCTCGAACAGGAGGTCTTTTTCATTCCCGTCGCGCAACCGGTCCTTCAAAAAGCCCTCGAAGGCGAGCGCCTCCTTGCGGCCGCGCAAAAAACACTGGATAGTCTATGCGAACTCCAACAAGCCTGCACGGATTCCATACGACAATTAACGAGTAAAGGCCAAAGAATCAACCTCTTCAGGAGGAATGACAAAATCGCGGAAAAAAGTGCAGAATTACTGCAGGCACACCCTTTTTTCGGACACAACTTTTGTGATTAGGGAAAATAGTTGATTGATAACGAGTTAGTAAATGACACAAGTACGGATTTATCCGTATAAACATTATTTCGCTAAGGAAACTACTCTTTTCATGTAGGTTTCTATGTAGGTTAATTAATACCAATTGATTCCTACTAATGCGAATTAATAATAAGTCATTAACTAACTCGTTATCAGTCTATGTACACGATTAACATCAGGGGTAAGCAGAACCCGAAAGACACCAAGATGGTCAAGCTGGAGATAATTTTCTTCAAGACCGGTTACGCCCGTGTGCCGAAGGTTATAAACATCACAGGGCTATTAAAAGACTGGGATGTCAAGTCTCAGAGTTTCCGTGTAGGGAGTGCGGAGGCCACTACCAAGAACAAACTGCTTTTCGATTTGCGAACCAAATATCTGCATGTCGCCGATACCTGGGAGATGGAAGGCAGGAACTGGTCGCCCGTCCAGCTATCACATTGCTTCGATGAAATCAAGGCGGCCAAACCCGAGGTCAAAGTAAAGAGTGTCCAGCAGATGATCGATTATCTTGAAGAGACATTCAAAAACAAGAAACGCATCAAGAACGGTCAGATTGTCGACAGCACGACCAATGCTAAACGGTATGTCTATCTCAAGCGTGAACTGCAGGCGTTTACAAAGGAAAAATATGAAAAAGCCTTTTCCTCTTATTTCTTTACGGATATTACAGAAGAGTTTCTTCTTGACTTTGCGTTTTGGCTTAAAGAAAGAGGTATCAGAAATGGCAACAAGGCCGGACTTACACACAAACTAAGGTTGCTCCGTGCCGTATGCAGGCAGGCAGAAAAGAAAGAGATGTACGGGGTGAATATGGATAACTTCCTCTGTCTCGGTGATGATATTAATTGGCCGGAAACCACTTCAAGAGCAGTTCCGGAAACAGTCATAGCTAAAATCGCAAATGTTGACCGTACCTTGTTTACGAAAAAAGAGCAGTTGCATCTTGATTTGTTCCTGTTCAGCTACTATACCGGAGGTATGGCGAATGTCGATGTATGTAACCTGACATGGGATTTGGTCCAGGAAGACCGCATCGTCTATGAACGTATCAAGTTTCCCAAAACAGCCAAACCGGAATTACTCAGTAAAGCAAAAGCCATCATGAATAAATACCGTGGGCAAAGTTATGGAAATTATGTATTTCCTGTTTTTACTCATAAACACACGACCACTTCCAAGAAGACTACACGTGTCAAGCAAATTTCCACACGCCTTTCACAAACCTTGACGAAAGCATGCAAGATGCTGCGCATTAAAGAAAACATCACATGGTATTCCGCCCGTGGCTCTTTCATATCGAAGATGGTAGATGCCGGTAATAATCCGTATGTGGTTGCAGAGATGGCTGGTAACAGCCCATTGACCATCTATAAGCATTACTACAAGAATACAAAGCGGGAAGAAATCAAGCGGCAGATGGAAGAAATGTTCTGACCAGACATATCCATAAAGTTGTAAACACCTTGACAATTTCTCTGATGGATAAATCATACGGTGTAATGGCTGTTAAAAGTCATTGATTACCAATGTGATATTTGCAATATTGACAAAATCGCTCTTATTCTCGATTATTTTCATTACCTTTGTGGTCAATAACTTAAATAGAATTTATATGAAAGAATTGGTTTCAAAAATACAGGAAGTATATGCTACATTCTCCACGGATGCGGCACTTCAGATTGAAAAAGGCAACAAGGCCGCAGGGACCCGTGCCCGTAAGACCTCGTTGGAACTGGAAAAACTGATGAAAGAGTTTCGTAAGCTTTCCTTGGAAGAGTCTAAAAAATAACCTTTACACGTCCGGTCGTTATCACATAATGGCCGGTTCTTCTGCAGATGCGGCATAAAAACCATATTGGCAGAACGACATAATAAAATACGGAAAGCGTTAGCTTTTGTCATGCACCGAAATCTGGTAAATTTCACTTATCCGCAGGACAAACAGTTTTCGCCTATGCTTTTGCGTGGGCTTAACTTGTTTGCGGATAGGTTTACCAGAACCTCGGTGCTACGGGTTATGTCCCACGCTTTTTGGTCTTGGTACATTGAATGCTTGACGGGACTCAAGCCAAATACGGAGATATTATGAACGACATGAATCTGATGGATGAACTTTTGAAAATTCCTGCTGATGCAACTGCCGCCACCGTACAAGGCATAGAAATGCTGCTTATCGATGAAAACAAGGCGGGGGCTTTATTGGAGTCGGATCCTAATGACAACACCATCCACGAATGCCTTTTAAGCAACGGCCGTTTCCTGTTCCAATCGGACAATACCAACCTCGTTGCCCTGTATAAAGTAACAGGAGCATCTGAATAACGCTCCTGTTGCATATAATCACCTTATTTGTCTGATTTCATCCTTCCTGCAAAGGCTTTTGACGGTTTGAATGCCGGGATATTGTGGGCAGGCACTATTATCGTGGTATTCCTGCTTATGTTGCGTGCTGTCTTTTCCGCACGGTGTTTGATGATAAAAGAACCGAAGCCGCGAAGATAAACCTCCTCGCCGTTTATCATGGAAGACTTTACGCTATCCATGAATCCTTCGACAACTTGTAACACGACCTGCTTCTCCAGACCGGTCTGCGTTGCTATTTCCCTGACGATATCCGCTTTTGTCATATTAACTCTTGATTAAATACTGTCAATCCGTTCACAAAGATACATCATTTCCTGAAATATCCTCCTTTTACAAACACATATAATAAACATTAGCCGGCGTCCGTCTCTACTCTTTCGATACAAATAGTATCGAAGTATGAAGCTGACACTCAACCGCAAATTCAAAGGTCAGACCTATACCATAGGCGACCTGTCCATCGACGGCAAATTTTTCTGTAATACCATCGAAGATGCCGTGAGGGAACTTCCGGCAACCTGTCCGGATACTCCTCGCGGCCGTTCCTGTACCTGCAAGGAAAAGGTCTATTCCAAGACCGCCATTCCTGCCGGGACTTATAAAGTCACTCTTCAGTACAGCCCCAGGTACAAGAAGAAAATGCCATATCTGCATGATGTGCCGCATTTCCTCGGCATCCTGATCCATTCCGGCAACACCGAGGGAGATTCCGCCGGTTGTATCATCGTGGGAAAGAATACGGTCAAGGGAAAAGTTTTGGAATCCCGTACTACATTCCAAAAACTGTATGCCATACTCGAGTCCGAAAGGGACATAACCATTCAGATTATATAAATCGAATGGCGGTCAACAGGCTCAAACCACCCAGAAACCTGCGCATCGAGTTCAAACCGTCCCCACGGCAGTATGAACTCTGGAAACTGTTGCAACCGAACTATTGTCCCCATTGTGGCGGGGGAGATCGAGCAAATCCTTATCGGTTATGACCAGCAAGGCAACCCTCAGTACAGGCCTCAATGCAGGCATTGCAAGTCGCAGAACCTGCCGCAGCTGATACTGGGAGGCGGAGCGGCCGGCGGCGGAAAATCGTATATCGGCAGCGTTTGGCTGGTGTCTTCATGTATCCGGTTCGAGAATATCCGTGCGGTGGTGGCCCGTAAGACACTCAAGTCGTTAAAGGAATCGACATGGAACACCATCAAGTCGATTCTGAAGGACTGGGGACTGAAAGAGGATACAAACTACAAGATAAACAACCTCGAAGGCACGCTCACATTCTGGAATGACTCGGTCATCATCATGAAGGAGATGGCGGATATCCCCAGCGACCCCAACTTCGAGCGTTTCGGCTCTTCGGAATATACCATCGCCATGGTGGATGAGGTGTCGGAAATCTCGGAACGGGCCGTCGAAGTGCTGTTCTCCCGTCTCCGCTGGAGAACCCATGAGACATTCAAGACCCCGAGAATGCTGCTCACCACCAATCCGACGATTAACTGGGTGCGTTCCCGCTTCGTGCAGGACGAAAACGGAGACAAGGTCATCTGCCGCGAGGGTGAAGCGTATATACCTTTTTCCGTGTTTGACAACCCGAATATCGCTTTCCGTCAGGTGTACGAGGCGGCCCTGAACAAGATCCGGGACCAGGCGACAAAGGAACGCCTGCTCTATGGCAACTGGGATTTCGTGGAAGCCAACGATATGGCGATTTATAACAGTTTCGACGGCTCCCGGCATCTCGTTACCGGACTGAAAGAAAAAGCATACGATCCGACCAAGCCGCTCATCACGGTGTGGGACTTCAATGTTGCCCCCCAAATGTCGGTGCTCTCCGCACAAATAGACTATGAAAACAGGAAGGTCTATATACTGGAAGAGATACTCGGCAAGCCGGAGGAAAAGGAGAACAACACACCTGCGTTGGCACGGAAAGTACGCTTAAAACTTTACCGGGACAAGCATATTGGCGGAGTGGATGTGACCGGTGACCCTTCCGGGTTACAACGCTCCACCACCAACGAGGACGGCATCAACAACTATACCATCATCACGGACACTTTCGGCAGAGGAATCCTGCGACCGAAGGTAGCTGTTACGCAAGCAGCCTCCGCAGGCTACACGGTGCGAGTTCGTCAACGAGGTATTCGGGGGCTATGAAGGCTGGGAGATACAAATCGATATCAAATGTCGCAAACTTACCCAGGATCTGATTTACCAGCTTCGTAACGAGGACGGTACCAAGAGCAAACAGAAGACCACCGACCCGAAAACCGGTGTCAAATATGAACGGTACGGGCACTTGTCCGACTGCCTTGACTACCTGCTCTGTTACTACCTGCGCGACAGCTGGTACAAGTTCAAGAGCGGAGGCGACGGGAACGGGTATGTGGTCTCCACATCGGTAATTCAGGAAGGATTTTCATACTAATAACGGAACAAGGATATGTACAGACGGTTTCTCAATAATGACGACTATCTTGGGATAATTACTCCGGAAGCACTAGCAGCACAACTCACGCGGGGCAATGATGCACGATTCATCCAGGCGGAAGAATCGGCGGAGATGAGCATTGTGGAATATTTGTCGGAGAACTACGAGATTGAAAAGGAACTTGCAAAAGGAAAATATATCGCCGAATACGACCATCGAATTACCTATCCCGTGGGTGTGCATGTCTATTTCGAGGGACAAATCCATGAGGTGATACGCTCCGTCAGCGGCTATCGCAAGCCGGCAACGGCAATCTATTGGGAAGAGTGTTCCGATATCCACGTCGATGCGGGACAAGTTGTAAATTACTCCCAGTTCAACACCTATTATCCGGGTGATAAAGTAAACTACAACGGTGTTGTCTATATTTGCCTTGCCGAAAACGGGTACAAGTTCGATGATATCCGTATCCCGATGGTCGGCGGTTGGATCGAGACGGAAGTCACGTTATGGCAGCCTGTCGAGTATCCTCTGTGGTCAGTCGTTGAATATGAAGGGGCGTTCTATACTTTGATGACGCTTGAATGTTTCGATTGCAATCTTGACCCGATGGTGTCCGACTGTTGGGGAGCCATAGCCGATTACGATTCATCATACAATGCCTACGAATTGTCGGAACACGAATATGTAGTTTATGACGGACGGGTATTTTACCCGGAAACGGATGTGAACGCGGACACGCCGCAAGTCGGTCTAAACCTATCATTACACGATCCACGAAACTACAACCTCAAGAAGCATATGGTTCGATTGGCTATCTACGAGCTCACGAAACTCATTGCCCCGAATAATGTCAGTGTTGTCCGTATGCGCGATTACGAGGACAGCATGAAATGGCTTAATGATGCCGCCAAATTGCGACTTAATCCACAAATCCCCCGTAAAGTCGATGACACGAAAAAGCCGGTTACCGATTGGCAACTGGCTACTTTCCAAACAGATTATGACCCGTATCGAAACCCGTGGCTGACCTAAATAACAGTAAATACCGCTACCGGATTTGTTGTCGTAGTCTTTACCATGAACAAGAAACGAAATTACTGCTTGTTTGTTAGTTCCGTTTCCACAAGAGCCCCCCTGAACGGGTGGCAAGTTCCTTGTAATATGCCGCCAAGAAGATATAAATTTGGCCTTTTAGAATAATCCAATCTGCTATATTCCTTACTGCCTTTGCGGTATTTAATAATCTCAAGACATTGAATAATTATTTACTTGTTTTTGTGCCCGTTGGATTTAGGTTTGAATAAGGCATGAAGTCTTATCACGCACACCAACAATGTTTCATAATCAACATGAAAGTAGAGGCGTTCATCTTTCAGACTACATTGAAAGTGAATCCGATAGCGGCATGAAACGGTTCTCCCTACAGGACGGGCAGATGAGCAACTGCAATGAATGACGAATTGATGGAGCAGATAGACGAATGGCACAAGGCCGAAAAGCATCAGGAAATCATCGATGCACTGGAACAGATTCCGGAAGCCGAACGGGATTTTGAAACGACCGGCTTTCTTGCAAGGGCGTACAACAATATTGAGGAATATGCCAAAGCCGCGGAACTGCTCGAATCCGTCAGGGAGGAAGGCGCTGAAGATGAACGGTGGAATTTCAGAATGGGATATGCCCAGTATTTTCTGAACAATTATCGGGAGGCCCTGGATTATTTCAGCAAGGCAAGGGAACTTAATCCGGAAGATGAATACACCCTGAGTATCATCCGTCAGTGCAATATGCACTTGCCGTTAACCAGACGAGTGAAAGAATTCTGGAACTGGTTTGTAGAAAACGAAGAAAAGCTGTCTGGCATGATGAATCCGAAATCCATGGAGGAAGCTGATGCCTTCATGGAGTTTATCAGTAAAGGAACCAATCTGATATCGGAAGACATGCACTTCAATATCGGAGGTGACCATGAGTTCACGTTCTCGGTCGAAGGATGGCCGGATCTCTTCATCATCTATCCTTACATCATATCCTGTATGCCGGAGTGTCTGAAAGGCAAATGGAAGTTCTTCCCCTTCAACCCGGGCAAGGTCGGGTCTTTCGCATACCGTGTACACGATACCGATGTCGATATGGGCAAGATCATGGTAAAAGCATCCTATGACGAAAAAAGAGAAAACTTCAACATCAGGTATTACGACAAAAATCTTTGTGCCTTACCGGAAGAAAATAGTGACGGAAACTTTCATGTCATTTTGGAACTTGTACTGGGAGAAGGTGTCTCATTCAAATATGTCAATGGTATAGAAAGAGCGTCAGGCATTGAGGAAGGCATGATTGCCTTGTCCGGGTTGAGACAGCACATAGAGGAAACCGTGAAATCCCACGGCCATGAATTCTTCGAGAATCCGAAGGACGTTTATACGGGATATCAACTGACCCCGAAGGAAAGTGATGAACTGCGCTTCGATGTGATAGTAGGATCTACCTGTCTGAGCTCCATCGTAGCTGACTATTATCATGGTTCAACCGAGATATTTGACCATGCCAACGGTTTCGGTGCACAAGCTCTTTACATAGTCTTCCAGAATGGTGCTGGCGAAGATAATATATTGAACTTCCGTCATGATCTTGAAGACAGGATAACAGAAGAGATTCTTGAACCGGGCAATCTCGGTGTGATAACAGGGGGTGCAACCGGAACGGAATACAGCTATATCGACCTGTTTGTCTATAACCAGCAAGTATTTATCTCAACTTTGCTTCCTTTGCTTGATGAGTATCCTGAGTATTCTTTCTACCTTTCCGAATTCTGTAGGCAGGGTCAGTTATGTAGACTTTCAGACAGCGAACCATGGAAAGGAGAAAGTCCTGATGGCATTTCGTACAGTCCGGGAGATGATACATTCTTCAGTCAGATAGAAGAGTGGAATGAGAAGGACGAATACACGAAGTCTATCAGGGCTTTGGAGGCAATACCTGAAGAGCAACAAGACTACAGGATAAAAATGTTGCTTGTAAGTGCATATGAGAATTATGCCATTATCGGTGACAATGATGAAGGAACAGAACGCTGGAAAGGAGACAGAGTTCTACTAAAGGCAATAAGACTTATGGAGACCGTGCGTGACGAAGGTGAGAAAAATGCGAACTGGAACATGCGTATGGCATACGCATACCAATATCTTATGAGACAAGAAGAAAAAGCGATAGAATATGCCAAACGCTGGGCGGAACTTGATCCGGAGGACAGCAGTGCCAAGGAAGTCATCGAAGAGTGTATGGAGGAGATTTCGAAGCGGGAGAACAGTTCAAACGTGAAGGAATCCGATACAGTGGAGCCATGCGCCACAAGCAACACGCATATTGAAACAAGAGAGACTGAAAATATCGAACTAAGGGATAAGAATATGGACAACAGACAGAAAGAAGCAGCTCTGGCTGCAATGATAGCCTGGCTCTCGCACTCGCAGGAGTTGGGACATAAGCCAGCGGAGATCGAGTGTACGGGAACATTCGTACTGCACGATATGACCTACTACATTTTCAAATACAAGGATACCAAGGACAGTGAATGGCTGCTGGGCGTGAATGGTGGATACGAAGGAGACAGCTTGTCAGACTGCGGCCATACCTTCAGTGAGATGGAACCCTATGACGAAAAGACGGCTGTCAAGGATGCTACGGCCCTTGTCGAGATGGTGCGTTCCTACTGGATGGAACAGGCAAAGCAGGCCGAGGAACGTGAGAAAAAGGCCGGCACATTCGTGGGATTCGCCTTGCTCTCCGACAACAGCTGGGACAAGGAAAAATACATCAGAGATCTGAAAGAACAGTGGGACATCACCGCTGAAGAGAAATCTGACGAGGAACGGAACCCCGAGTCACTGGTCTTCGACGTGGGTGACATGATGGCGGCGGTAAGCCTGATGCCTGCCCCCGTACCTAATGGCGAAGCCGAAGAATGCGCGAAGAACAATTACATGTGGTCGGAGGCCGAAAAAACAGCCAAAGAGCATAAGGCTCACATCATGGTTGCCGTTATCGGCAAAGAGGAGTCCCTGATCGAAAGAGGTAAACTGTACGTGAAGCTGTTGTCTGTCTGCTGCCACCAGAAGAATATAACCGGTATCTATACCAGCGGTGTCGTTTTCCAGCCCCGTTTCTATGAAGGCTTTTCCGGAATGATGAAGGAGGATTCGCTGCCTATATACAACTGGATATGGTTCGGGCTTTACCGTACCGAAAAGGGAATCAGCGGCTACACCTATGGAATGGAGTGTTTCGGCAAGGACGAAATGGAGGTCCTTGACGTGGATGCCGACCCGTCAAAGGTGAGAGACTTCCTGGCCAGCATGGCAGGATATGTTCTGGAATACGATGCAGTTCTCAACGACGGAGAAACCATAGGCTTCTCTGCTGTCGATAAACATAGGATAACACGTGGACAGGGTGTTGCCCTTCCGGACAAAGTGACTCTGAAAATCTCATACGGCAGCGAAGACGATGCCGATGGCGGTCCCGATTTCCCGGATGACACGGATGAAGTGATGGACGATGCGGAAGGCCATCTGGAGAAGTTCAAAGAGAAGGATCTGCCGTTAGATACAATTACGGCCTACAATCATCTGGCAATATATCTACGCTGGTGCATGGTAAATGACCTTATGAGGGATGATTTTCTTGAACAGTTCGGAGACCTTGTGTCCCGGATCAAAAGCGGCTCGGCCGATGATGACCTGAGGGTGTTCATAAAGGACAACCTGAACGGGCAGCTTACAAGATTCCTGTTCAATAAACAGGGCCGTGCATTTGCCGACTACTATTATGGCAGTTACTATGGCGCCAACGAAACTCCATTTTATCCCGGAGACATTGACAACCACGCCCTGGATTATTTCGGTCCGGAAAGGTATCATTCCGATGAGTTCAAAGAGGAAGCATACCTGTTTGTCCCGTATGACGAGGATTATTACCAGGCAATGTCACAACGCATAGACAGACGCTTCGCCAACTGGCAGGGGCTGCATATAGACAAAGATACCGTTGAGCCAGACGAACTGGCCCGTGCCTTCATGGATTATCTTGATTGTGAATGCACCTATTTCCCATCCATGAGTGACGATGACCCTATCATGTCAGCCTATACCTATGCCCAACGGCTCGGCGTGCGGGAAGGCTTCATCCCCGTTCTGGTCAATGTCGATGAAGGTTTGTGGGAAAACATAATCGGGAACTCGGATCCTGACAGCGAAAGCTCGGATGATTACACATTCAACCGGGAAAAAGTCAATGAATTCCGCAGAAGGCTGCTTGAGGCTCCTGTCATGGACGGGAAATCCATCCTTGACAAGCTGACCGGGCAGGACAACGATGATATTGATGAAGAGCCTGAAGGCGGATTCGACAACAACCGTTATTCGAGCTACTGGAATACCGATACGAACATGACGCATCCGCTGATCCTTGCCCGTATTCCGGTCACGGAGCCGTGGAAAATATTCGCGTACCTGCCATTCGGCAACTGGAACGACTGTCCTGCAAACCCCGAACTGATGGCCATCTCAAAGTATTGGTACGAGGAATACGGTGCTGTTCCGGGAACCTTTACCAGCGACCAGCTGGAGTATGAACTTCCAGCTCCCGTTCCGGAAGACAGAGCAATGGAAGCCGCAATACAGCAATATGCTTTCTGTCCGGATATGGACCAGAGCTGTGACGGCATAGGCAGTCTTGCCGACACGTTGCGTCAATCCAGAATATGGTATTTCTGGTGGGATTAACCGATTCTTTCACATTCAAAAGCATTTCAATATGAATCAAGTATTTCAACAAGACCTAAATACAAAGGAACTGCAGCCCGGAGGACCTTTACTTATAAACCTTCTGTTCAAGGAACCGGTTGAATTGCCGGATACGCAGAGGGTGGCTGATGTATGCCGGAAGCATTTCGGCAATGTAGAATGCCGCGAAGGTGATGACAAGTCTGTCTTCATCACAGCTTTGGACCACATGGTGGAGTTTGAGGACGGGAAAGCACCCGTGCAGTTCCTGATGACTTCGTGCATGGACTTTGACGGAAAGACCGTGGACGACTTCACCCGGAGCCAGATGTGGGACTGCCAGGAAAGCCGTGACCGTATCCTTGAGGAATGCCGGTACAGTATGCTCGCTACGGACTTCCTTGCCCGCGGCCTGTCTTCTCTGGAACGTGCCAATCTGGAAATGGACTACCTTGAAGCGCTCGCCGAACTGTTCCCGTCCTGCGAAGCGTTCTTCTTCAGCGGCAGCGGGAAACTGTTCGAGGCGGAGGAAATCCGCGGCAATCAGATAGAAGGTCCTGACCGGTTCATCCGCTATGCCGTAAACGTCCGTTTCTTCACGATTCAGGGTTCCGACGACATGCTGGTCGATACACTCGGGATGAACACGCTGTTCCTGCCTGACCTGCAGTACCACTTCCGCGGACTTGATCCGAACTGGATAGTGAACCATGCCTACAACGTGGCTTCCTATCTGCTTACAAGCGGCAACGAAATAGATTCGGGAGAAACCATCGATGGAATCAAAGACGGTGATATGGACCGCAGCATCCAGTGGAAATGCCAATACGAAGACGCGCTGATACAGCCCAAGCGTCCCGTACTTGACATCAACACGGGAGAATATGCAGCCGGGAACAGGGAATGATTTACCAATGACCAATTAACTTGTTGCGTATGCCATTGAACTTGACAGAAGAACAGATATTGCAGCTCGCTCCCGACGACTCATCTGTAAAGGCCGGCAAAGGACTTGCGACCTTGAGCAAATGGGTACTGAAGGAATGCAGCGGACGTGCCGTCTGGGGTCATTGCCAGGGAAGCGGAAAGAATCCCTACCAGACGGTGATAGACTTGAATGACATTGCGTTCAAGTGTTCCTGCCCGAGCCGCAAATTCCCGTGCAAGCATGGGCTTGGCCTGCTGTTGCTGTACGCCCGCCAGCCTGACCAGTTCACGCAGGCGGAAGAGCCGGAATGGGTGACGGCGTGGCTTGCCAAAAGAACGGAGAAGGCCGAAAAGAAGGAGCAGAAAGCCAAAAGCGAAACCCCTGTGGATGAAGCGGCTCAGGCCAAGAGGCAGGAGAAGCGGCACCAGAAGGTACTGGGAGGCATATCCGACCTTGAGGTATGGATGAAGGACCTGGTGCGCAACGGATTCCTGAATGTTCCGGAACGTGCCTATACCCTGTTTGACAACATGGCCCGGAGGATGGTGGATGCCCAGGCACCGGGACTTGCGGGGAGACTGAGAGCCATGGAGGCTATAGACTTCGACTCGGAAAGCTGGAAATCCGACCTGACGGAAAGCATGGGCAGGCTGTACCTGCTCATGCAGAGCTACAGAAACATGGACGGCCTTCCCGAAGAATGGAAGGACGAGATACGCACGCAGATCGGATATCCCCAGTCCAAGGACAACGTCCTTGCCGGAGAGCCGGTGGCGGACAGCTGGCTCGTGCTTCACAAGCAGTCCCGTAAAGTCAACGATATCAATACCGACATCTACTGGTTTTACGGAAAGGAAAGCAGACTTTTCGCCAGATACCTGAGTTTTGCCGTTGCCGGTACCTTTTCCACCGAGAACTGGATTCCGGGCAGTGCCTATAAAGGGGCGCTATGCTTTTACAACGGCACGGGTACATGCCGGCGTGCATTGTTCCGGGAGTCCGTACTCGCGGAAGAAAACTTTGTGCCGGCGTGCAGCCCTAACCTGAAGCAGGCTGCCGCGGTGTACCGCACGGCCATGCTGACGAATCCGTTTTTCGAGGACGTCCCCCTGCTTGTGGATGACGTGAGGGTTGCCCGTAACGGGAAAGACTACACGCTGCTGGACAACGCGGGCAATGCCGTCCGTGTGGCGATGCCCGAGGAAACCTTCATCGACATCCTCGCCATTACCGGCGGCAATCCGTTCGCCTCGCTGGTCATTGTAAACGGGGATATATGGGAACTGAAATCCATTTGGTACAACAAAGAATATCATACTTGGAGAGATGAACGTAACTGAACCTATCATACAGGCTGCACTGCTTGGAACAGCCAACCGTGAATTCGTTCCCGGAGCCTTTCCCGAGTCCCTTCAGACTCTGGTTGACGGGATCCACGGGAAAGCCGAAGACACGGAATCGTTCCTGTACATGACAGCCGCATCCGCCTTCGCCTACAGGCGTGCCGGATGGGAACCGGCCGGAGCGGAAGGCATTGTCCCCGTGAAAACAGCCCCGGAAGAGGAACTGCCGTATTTCGACAAGGACCGGAGTCAACTCTTTTCCAGACTCCACGGTACACGCTATATGCTAGCCTACGCCTACCGTCTGGCGCAGGGGTCGGGAAAAATCATTTCGCCCGAATACCTCCAGCCGCTTATCCGGCGTGCCTATGACCGCAACAATCCGTTGCGGTTTGAAGAACGCAGGCTGCTGAAAAATCTCGTCGGGAACAGAGGCTTATGGCTGATCAGGCAGATGGGCCTTGTCGGAGAGGAATGCGGGATCACCGATTCTTGGGATACGGCCACCCACGGCGAGCGTAAGGAGATGCTTGCCAGATTCAGGCAGCAGGATTCTGCCGCAGCCCTTGAACTGCTGCGGAAAGACTGGAAGAGCGAACCGGCCAACCAGCGCAACGAGCTGCTTGAATGTCTCCGGATAAACATCAGCAAGGCCGACGAGCTCTTCATACAGGAAGTGCTGGAGTCGGACCGCAGCTCCATTGTCAAGGAAACGGCACGGAAACTTCTGTGCATGATTCCCGATTCAGCCATGGTGATGCGCTGCTGCGAACTCCTGCGTGGACATATCAGACACAACATGCTTACCGGATGGTCATACGACGAGATCGGATACACCCCGGAGATGAAGGCCATGGGGCTGTCCGAGGTAAGCTCCAACAAGAAAGAGGGCGATTCCGAATTCATCCTGAGGCAGCTCGCCGAACGGGTGCCTTTGAGTTTCTGGTGCGAGGTATATGGCTGCGGTAAGGAAGAGGCCGCGAGAAAATTCGCCAAGCATCCCCCTTTCAGGAAGTTCCTGGAGCTGGAGGACCCGATACTCAACTTCTCGGACGGGCTGTGGGCTTTCCACACCCTGAAGGAAGACCCTTCCTATCTGCGCAAGCCGGAACTCGTGGCGATGCTCACTCCCTCCCAGCGGGAGGAAATCAGCTGGCCGGAAACGGTCCGGGATTTCGGATTCATACCCGACTCATGGTACGGCAACGACTACGAGGCATGGGGCCCGAAATTCTCTTCCAGCGTCATGTCTTGGATTCTGAAAAAGGATTACCTGTACTATGCCGCAGACATGGCGGAACGGCTTGCCATGCATATCCCGTCACATCTAAGGAACCTGATCAAGGCCAAGGCCGCCTCTTCGGCGGAGGCTTCGCCGTCCATGAACGAGTTCTGCTCGAAGATGCTGGAATTCATGGATCTTAAATCTGAAATAGACACTTTGTTAAATGAAAAATAAATATTGATATTCATATGAGCACTTTACTGAGACAACATGCCGAGCAACAGTTTGCAGAGGAACTTCATGAACTGAAAAAGAACGAGACCAACCCGATTCCCGAAAACTGGGAGATGTCACCCCAATCCGTGGTCACCTACCTCATGGGAGGGATACTGAAGAACGGTTTTGAGGTTTCACCGAAATACATAGGCAACCGCCGCCTGATGGAGATTGCCGTGGCCACCCTTGTCACCGACCGGGCGCTGCTTCTGTACGGTCTTCCCGGTACGGCCAAGAGCTGGGTCAGCGAGCACATGGCGGCAGCCATATCAGGCGATTCGACGCTGATAGTACAGGGTACCGCCGGAACGGGAGAAGAGGCCATCCGCTATGGCTGGAACTATGCCCGTCTTCTCGCCGAGGGGCCGAGTGAGGGTGCCCTGGTACAGACCCCGGTGATGAAGGCGATGCAGGAAGGCAAGATCGGCCGCATTGAGGAGCTTACCCGTATCGGTTCTGACGTGCAGGATACGCTCATCACCATCCTTTCGGAGAAGACCCTGCCCATCCCCGAGCTGAACAAGGAGGTGCAGGCCATCCGCGGATTCAACATCATAGCCACGGCCAACAATAGGGATAAAGGTGTGAATGACCTTTCAAGCGCACTGAAACGCCGTTTCAACACGGTCATCCTCCCGTTGCCCGACACGCTTGAGGAAGAAGTTGACATTGTCCGCCGCCGCGTGGAGAGCTTCGAGAAAGTGATGCAGCTGCCGGCAGAGAAACCTGCCCTTGATGAAATCCGTCGTGTCGTCACCATTTTCCGTGAGCTGCGTCAGGGAGCCACCGGCGACGGCAAGACGAAGCTCAAGAGCCCGAGCGGCACACTGAGTACGGCAGAAGCCATATCCGTGGTGAACAACGGCCTTGCCATGGCCGGCTATTTCGGTGACGGCCAGATCCATGCGGAGGACCTCGTTTCAGGCATCCTCGGTGCCGTGGTGAAAGACCCTGTACAGGACAAAGTGGTATGGCAGGAATACATGGAGACAGTGGTCAAGAACCGTGAGGGCTGGAAAGACATCTACAGGGCTTCAAGAGATATGATTTGATTGACGTATTTTGCATGAGACAAGTAATATGACAGACATTCATCTATTGGGAATACGTCATCACGGGCCGGGCTCCTGCCGGAACATCCTGCAGGAACTTGAGCGTATCCGTCCCGACCTCATACTGCTTGAGGGACCGGCGGAGGCCGAGGCTCTCATGCCGTTCGTCTCCTACGGGCAGATGAAGCCTCCGGTAGCCCTGCTCGGCTATCAACCCGATGTGCCGCAGAATGCCGTATTCTATCCGTTTGCCGACTTCTCGCCGGAATGGCAGGCTTTGCGCTATGCTCTCCGGGAGAATGTCACCTTACGCTTCTTCGATCTCCCGCTTGCCCATTCCCTTGCCTTCGAAGCGGAAAGGAAGGATGGCAACGAGCCTGTAGAAGCGGATGATGAAGCTATTAAACAGCCGGGTGATCCGTTTGACCTGCTGGCAGAAGCTGCCGGCTATACTGACGGTGAATCGTGGTGGAACATGAACATAGAACAGCGCAGAGACGGCAGCGGCATCTTCGAGGCCGTCAAGGAAGCTGTGACCGCGCTCAGGGAAGCCCTCCCGGAACATACCTCCCGCAGGAACCTTGTCCGTGAAGCGTGGATGCGTCGCATGATACGAGCGGCCCAGAAGGAACCTTTCGGGTGCATAGCCGTAATCTGCGGGGCATGGCATGTCCCGGCACTGGAGAATATGCCGAAGGTGAAGGATGACAACGAGCTGCTGAAAGGGCTCCCGAAGGTAAAGGCGGAATGCACGTGGATTCCGTGGACGTATGACAGGCTCACCTTCCGCAGCGGTTACGGGGCCGGCATAGACTCTCCGGGATGGTATCATTACCTGTGGCATCATCCGGAAGATGACGGCACCTGGTGGGTCAGCCGTATAGCGGCCCTTCTGAGGAAGAAGGACATGGACATCTCGGTGGCCCACGTAATCGAGACAGTCCGTCTGGCGCAGACGACAGCTGCGTTGCGTGGATTGCCCGCCCCGACGCTTGAGGAATACAACGAGGCGGTGACCACCGTAATGGGCTTCGGGGACGATATGCTGCTGCAGCTCGTCAGGGAATCGCTCATCGTGGGCAACTGTCTGGGCAAAGTGCCGGAAGCGGTACCCAAAGTCCCTCTCCTGATTGACGTGGAACGGCAGCAGAAACGCTTGCGTGTTCCTTTCACGGCGGAAATAAAGGAGATGACACTTGACCTGCGCAAGGAGACCGACCTGGAACGCAGCCTGTTCTTTCACCGCCTGGCCCTGCTTGACATAGACTGGGCCAAGCCGGAAACCGCAGGCGGCAAGGGTACTTTCAAGGAAAAATGGAGTCTTTACCATAGACCGGAACAGATTGTCTGCATCATAGAACGGGCAGTCTGGGGCAATACCGTGGAGGAAGCCGTGCAGAAGTACGTCTCCGACCGCATGACCGGAATCACCAGAATCCCCGAACTGACGGGACTTCTTGACCGGGTCATTCCGGCCAACCTTCCGGAGCTTGTGGAAGCGATGACCATCCGTCTTGACCGTCTGTCGGCGGCATCCACAGACATTGTGGAGATGATGGAAGCGGTTCCCGACCTGGTGAACATCGTCCGTTACGGCGATGTCCGCAATCTGGATTTCAGCAAGGTGGGCAACATGCTCCGGGCCATGGTGGCACGTATCCTTGCAGGAGGTCTGCTCGTCTGCATCAACATCGACGAGGAGGCAGCCGGAGAACTTCTTGAACACCTGTCGGCTACCAACTATGCCGTATCCACGCTTGATGACGAAGAGCTGAACGGCATGTGGTATGGGTTCGTGCAGCAGATCCGCAATTCATCAGGAGCGCATCCGCTGCTCTCCGGGTACGCGGCACGCATACTCTACGACAAGGGCAGGATATCGCGTGAAGAGATGCGTGACACCTTGAGCTTCTATTCATCGGTGGGCAACGCACCTTCCGACATCGCATACTGGTTTGAGGGATTCCTGCGTGCATCAGGTTCGGTACTGCTGCTGGACGACAACCTGTGGCAGCTCGTGAACGGCTGGCTCTGCGGTTTGAGCGACGCAAATTTCATAGAACTGCTGCCGGTGATCAGACGTACATTCAGCAATTTCACTACAGCCGAGCGCCGCAAACTCGGCGAGAAGGCCAAAGGATTCGAATTGAACGGAACCGATACCGGAATCGCCTCCGGGGAACATTCCTGCAATGACGGGGATGCATCCAAAGTAATACCCCTGCTCGGCAGACTTCTGGGAATCGGATAAAAAAGGAACAGAACATGGAAACAGAATATTTGAAAAGATGGCGTATGGCTCTCGGCGGGAATGCCGCTGACGGGACGGGTGTAACGCTGACGGTGGAAGAACAGCGCCTTGACAGTTCGCTGGAAGCCGTCTATGACAGTGACCGCCGCGGCGGACTCGGGTCGTCGGCCCCAAAGGTAAGCCGCTGGCTTGGCGATATCCGGGAGTTTTTCCCACAGACCGTCGTGCAGGTCATCCAGAGGGATGCCATCAAGCGTCTGCATATCGATTCGCTGCTTACCGAGAAGGAGATGCTGGCAACAGTTGTCCCTGACGTACATCTGGTAGCTACACTGATGTCACTCGGCAGGGCCATTCCCGAAAAGAACAAGGACATGGCCCGTCAGGTTGTACGCAAGGTCGTGGATGACCTGCTGCGGAAGCTCTCTTCCCCGACCCAGCAGGCCGTCACCGGTGCTTTGAACCGTTCGGCGAGAAGGCGCAATCCCCGTTACAACGAGATAGACTGGAAGACGACCATCATAAAGAACCTGAAGAACTACCAGCCCCAGTACAAGACCGTCATTCCGGAAGTCAGGATAGGCTACGGCAGAAAATGCAAGGCTCTGAAGGACATCATTCTCTGTCTCGACCAGAGCGGTTCGATGGGAACCTCTGTCGTATATTCCGGCATCTTCGGTTCGGTACTGGCCTCCCTGCCGTCCGTCAATACGCGTATGGTGGTGTTCGACACTTCGGTCGTTGACCTTACCGATGACCTGCAGGACCCGGTTGACCTGTTGTTCGGTGTCCAGCTCGGCGGAGGAACCGACATAGCCAGGCCCTGACTTACTGTCAGGGTGTGATCACACGGCCGCAGGACACTGTGCTGGTACTGGTGACCGACCTCTATGAAGGCGGTGACGAGAAGGAGATGCGCAAGCGTTTCGCCTCCATTGTGGCCAGCGGTGTGCAGCTGATTGTGCTTCCGGCCCTGAACGATGACGGGGCGCCCTGCTACGACAAGCGTAATGCCGAGTATCTTGCCGGTCTGGGTGTTCCCACATTTGCCTGTACGCCTGACAAATTCCCCGACCTGATGGCTGCGGCATTGAGCAAGCAGGATATCGGGATGTGGGCATCAAAGAATATCAAAGAAAAATAGAGGAATATGGACTTTCAGATGAACTGTACGACAGAATCGAAGAACTGTCAGAAACGGGAAATGAGGCGATGGAAAGCGAAGATTACGCGAAAGCCATCTCCTGTTTCCAAGAGGCACTGGACATCCTTCCTGAACCGAAGGAAGACTGGGAAGCATATCTCTGGCTCGTCGGCTCAATCGGTGACGCCCATTTCATGATGGGGAACTACGGCAAGTCGCTGGAGTTTTTCCGCAAATGCTACAATATCGGAGAGACAGACAATCCTTTCATCCTGCTGCGCCTTGGCGAGAACTATCTGGAAATGGAGGATGAAACCAATGCAACTGAATTTCTTCTCCGCGCCTATATGCTCGAAGGGGAAAAGATTTTCAAGGAAGACTGGAAATATTTCCAATGGCTGTCCGGGCATGTGAATCTCAAACAAAAATAATAACAAAATTATACGGCACTCATGAAAAAGGAAATAACAGACAGAATCAGGCTACTGGGCGGCAACGTAGCAAACCTGAAAGGGAATTCACTGAAAGAGGATCTCTGTGCCATTACATTCGATACGGCCTTGTTCCTTAAACCGGTGGACACGCCCTGGCTGGCTGCCGAAGATACAGAGCCGATTGAAGGTTTGGGCGATTGGGTGGATGAGCATATGGAGTTGTTCAATTCTGACAGGGAGGCGTTCTATAAGGAAATGACAGATACGTTCTTTACCTTGGATGAAGAACCTCGCCGCCAACTGTTTTGGGTTGCCAGACCATTTACGCCATTCCAAAAAGGGACACCGGATTTTGAAGAATGGAATGGTTGGTTTACGGATAATGCAGAGCTGGGTGAAATCATCAAGTATTCAAATTGTGCCACTCCGGATTTTGTAGAGCTGCTTTATACGGACGGTTATCCCAATTACTATCTCATCTGCCTGTCAGATAACGACCCTGAGAATCCTGTCGTCTGGAGTACGGATCATGAGGAATTTTTCACGGAAGTAACCAATGAGGGACGACTGAATGATTTTCTCGACAGGTTCATGACTAAGGAGGAATTCCTGAAATTGGTGAAAAGTAAACTTGAAGAGTGAATATAATAGTTGGATTAATGCTTTATTTTATAGCAAAGCTATAAGAATGGAGAAATTTCTTCAAAATAAATATAATAAGCGGTTTGCCCCCCCCCCTGAAAATCAGTTTGCCACAGAACATTATCAACCTCGAAAAATAAAAATATACGACATATGAATAGAATGTTGATACTATACATTTTTTTGTTGCTTTGCGGCACGGTTTCCGCACAACAAACAGTAGAATGGAATGATTTGCAGCCCCTGACGGATGATGCACACCGCACAGTATATTATAAAAAAGACAGTAAACGGCCGTTGCAGGGAAAATATCGCATTATACGAGGGCTTGACGAAGAACACGTGAAACTTTCAGACGGCATGATAAACGGTGACTATCATCGCTACCGTGACGGGGTATTGCGTGAGTCGGGCATATATGTCAAGGGCAAGCGTAACGGTACATTCACGGAATACTACCAAGACGGCGTTACTCCCCGAAAGGAAACACCCATACTACAAGGCAAGATAGACGGAACTGTAAAGACCTATTTCCGTAACGGAAAAATAGAGATTGAAAAGGAGTACAAACAGAGTGTGGAGAACGGGCGGGAACGTCGCTTTGCCAACAAGACGGGTAAGCAGATTTTTGAATCTCATTATATCGACGGGAAAAAAGATGGCGAGGAATGGGAAATCTTCGAGGACGGCCGCGCAATACGCAGCAAGACTACATGCCACTACCGTAATGGAAAACTCGACGGTTCGTATCGTGTGGAATCAACATGGGAGGGTAAACCCTATATAACCATTGAGGGACAATACACCGACGGTGAGAAATCAGGGCAATGGATACAGCATAACCATCAAGATAATACCCAAACCTGCACATGGCATGGTGAAGGTGGGGCTTAAACTTAGATGAAAACCGTCATCATAACACTACTTTTGACGGCTGCATCGGTCATGAGTTGCAAGCCGCCTATGCCTCCGACAGACAATGAGTCCGCCTGCACATCTTCATGCAAACAAGACCAACGGACAGCGGATGTTATTGGCGAAGCGGATATAATAACGGGGATTGCTTCCGATGATTTTCCCTCCCTTTTCATACAAGGCAATCATTTCCAGTTCCAACGCAAGAATGGATTATATGCTCCTTTGGGTATTGGGTTCATGGAGGTCATAGCCGAGCAGAACCCCGTCATACCATTATACCGGACAGCAACGTGCAAGGAGCCGGAAGATAGCATTGCACTGCATCAGTATCCGTTTGACAAGGATATTGCCGAGCGGAAAAGGAAGGATGACAATCCGCAGGAATGGCAGGACGGACAGAATAACGCTTCATGCAAAGATGGCAGATATTACTATCGTTACTCTTCGGAATCAGATACGTTAATGCCCTTGGCATGGAGATCCGGAAGCAACATACATGAATACTTAGAAGAGACGGCAAGTCTGATCTACACTTTTCCCATGCTCCGTTTTAGAGTGTTGGGCTTAATGGCGGGAAGGGCTGAAATTGTACTGAACGAGGAAAGCGGAAAAACGGCATGGATCAACTGTTCATCTGGGCAGATTATGATGCATGGAAACAGGATGCAACGCAACCGCAGCCTCATGCGGATAAATGGTATTCCAGCGAAAAGAACGCATGACTTTGACACCTACTATATCTCTTGGGAAGACTATCTTCGCATGGTGACGGTAGTCTGCTTCAAGGACAATACAGAAGTCCGAAAACCGTTTGAGGTACAAGGCGATACAATAAAGAGTGAACAAGGCTGGAAATTATGGAAACAAGGAGAAGGGCTACTGATAAAAGATATTATAGAATACTACCTTGAATAATGTCGGCTGCCGGACAAACGCCGGGGAACTCTTTCGGGCGGGACGGGGCGCGGGAAGTTTCGGCGAACAGCCGAAGCCCCGTGTGTCAAAGTGCAAGCGCAAGATAGTGAAAACCCTTTCACCCACGTTAGGGATTGCAGGGGAAAAGCCACAGCATAGCGAGGACTTGTAGCGGAAAGCCCGACCCGAAGGGGGAACGCCCAAACAACCACCCGAACAAACTGCTTTTTGGCAAGGATTGCATTTATGGAAAAATACGAAGTAGATTATAGTGAGTCATCCTATTTTGTTTTTTAATACAAACAATGCGATTTCGCCCAATAGCAAAGTCAAAAAGCTACCTATCCAAAGATAATAACCTGTTGACAAATGAAAAACTCCAAGAGTGCTTTCAATGCCCCCGGATGAATGTTCGGGGGATTTTTTTTCTTTTGGGCGTTCCCGTGGGACGGTCGGGCTTTACGTTTCAAGTCCTCGCCTAAAGGCTGTGGGCTTTACTCTGCAATCCCTAACGCATGGCTGAAAACTCCTCTTGCCGGTGGTGTTCTTCTTCATACAGCCTCATGCGTTCTTGTAATGCTTCTTTTAAATTGTCGCTTTTTTTCAGTCCGAGTTTGGCACGTATGTTCGCTCGTTGGCTGGTTATGTTTCCGCTACTCCGATGTAATAATTCGCATATTTGGCTGACGGTCTTGTCTTGCAGTATTAAACGGCAGATGTTTAATTCGGACGGGGATAAATTGGGATATATTCTCCTGATTGTATCAAGTTTACTTTTTTCCTTTTTCTGGTATGCGGCAAGGGCTGTAAAAAGATTTTCTTTGGATTGTTCCCCTATTATGTTTAACAGGGAGCTTGTCTTTTCTTCCGGGTTATTCTCGCTTAACAACTCGGCGAACGCGAATAGTTCTTCCTTTTTCATTTGGAGACGTTTCAAAAGCATTTCCTCTTCCTCTTTTAGCAAGTTGCTACTTTTTAGCAAGCTGCTGATATTACTGTGTAAGGATCTTCCTAATAAGGGGATCATGGTGTATATGATGATGATCAAAGGCAGATAACTGTATAGGAACGGTTCGTCGGTGATAAGTGTGCAGATTGTATAGGAAGCTATGGTAAGGGAGGACAATAGGATGGAGATATTACTCATATAGGCACAGATGGAAAGCATGGTAAATAAGAGAGAGATAGTAATGTTACTCATTATCAATGCTCTTTGATAACTATATTCATATCCGCTACATATTGAGCAATAAATTATTTCGATAAAAATCTCGATATGTATGGCTATCAGTATAATGGAAAAGGTCGTGGTCAGATTTACTCTCTTTTTAAAATAAGCGAGAGTGCACATAATGATAAACAGGAATAATACGCTGTTAATATAATAAAACTGTTCATTGGGAAATGGAACTGAATATATGTATATGGGTGCGCATAAGACCAGCATGAGCAGGGATAGATGAAAGACTCGTTTTTGTTGATACGTTATTATCATTTCTCTTTCTTTTTTGTCGTAAGTTTGAGTTTTTATTGAACTTAGAAAAGTAGCGGCTTTTGTGCTGAATATCATGTATTTTATTGTTTTAAGTGTTATTAAGTATGATGTTTCTTGCAAAGATAACTGTTTTTTTGTATGTTTAAGTACTTTTCTTTATGATGTTAAGTATTTTTAGTTGTTGTGTAAGCATGATTGGCTGCTGTGGTAAGTGTTGTAGTTGTTGTGTGGTTGTCTTTTTAAGTATTTATAAGTTTAAAATGTTTGTTTTTTGCTTTGGAAGCTGGTTTATAAGTGTGTATTTTTGCGGTCGAAATTCAAGGGGGTGTAAAAGCCTGGGTTTGGATTGTCATATTAACAAATGATTAAATGACGAAAAGAGGTTTTTTTTTATATTAAATGTGTATTGTTCGTGCTCGTGTTGAGTATAAGCGGAGAAATATCCGCTCAGGAGAAGCGTGATTCGGTAAGGATCTATTTTCATCAAGGAAAGGTAAATATAGATACATGTTTACTTGACAATGGGAACGAGATGGAGCGGTTTGCTAAAATCTGTTCCGCATTGAACGACTCCGTCCGTCTTATCAGGAAAAAATTCAAATAATAGGAGGAGCTTCCCCGGAAGGAGGGGGGCTGTTGAATGGAAGGCTGTCTGAAAAACGAGCAGAGGTTTTGTGGCGGTATATATCACCTTATATAAAGATTCCGGTATTGGAGAGGGATTTTCATTTTTCGGGAAGCGACTGGAACGGACTTATAACGATGGTGAGAGCGGATGTGAATGTTCCGGAGAGGGAGGATGTCCTTCGTTTGTTGGAGAAGATCGTACGTTTGGAAAACCAGGATAGCCCTTATTGGGGGGGAGAACTGAAAAGACTGAAAGGGGGGAGGCCATACTCATATTTGTATAAATTCCATTTTCCGAAACTTCGTTCGTCGATGGTGAAAATATGCTATGATAGTGATCCGATAAATCCCGTCAGAGATACGGTATATATACATACACGTGATACGTTGTGCATCCGTGATACCGTTACCGTCATAGCTCCGGTAAAGAAACGGCCGTTTTGCATGGCGGTGAAAACAAACTTGCTTTATGACGCTGTTTTGATACCTGACATCGGGGTTGAGTTCTGTTTGGGGAAGAACTGGTCTGTGGCCGGGAATTGGATGTATGCCTGGTGGAAAAGTGATCGGAAGCATAATTATTGGCGTATCTATGGGGGAGATGTGGAGTTGCGCCGCTGGTTCGGTCGGAGAGCGGTGGAAAAACCGTTTTCCGGGCATCATGTCGGATTGTACGGGCAGATCGTCACCTATGATTTCGAATTGGGTGGGAAAGGTTACTTGGGGGATAAATGGAGTTACGGGGGAGGCGTGGCTTACGGCTACTCGTTACCTGTGGGACATCGGTTCAATGTGGATTTCACGTTGGGAATCGGCTACCTTGGAGGATTGTACAAGGAGTACATCCCTTTGGACGGTCACTATGTATGGCAGACCACTAAAAACCGCCGCTGGTTCGGCCCGACCAAGGCGGGTATCTCTTTGGTGTGGTTGATCGGGCGGGGGAATTATAGCCGGAAGAAAGGAGGCAGGCAGTGATACGGATACGCTTTAGTCTGGTGTTCATATTTTTATGGATAGGACTGACGGCTTGTGAGCATAAGGATTTATGTTACGATCATCCGCACTTTGCCACGGTGCGGGTAATATTCGACTGGACCAAGATTTCCAATCATGACAAGCCTGAAGGCATGAGGGTCGTATTTTATCCGACCGACGATGAAAGCAACACGTGGATATTTGATTTCCCCGGAGGAGAGGATGGGGAAGTGGAGCTTCCCGAGAATGATTACCGGGTAATTTGCTTCAACTACGATACCGACGGGATGGTTTGGAAAGAAAACGGCAGTTACACGCTTTTTACTGCCGATACGCGTGATGTGCAGTCGCCGGATAACCGGACAATGGCTGTCACCCCACCTTGGCTGTGTGGCGACCATATAGACGAAGTTATCCTCAAGGACATTCCGGGAGGAAGCGCGGAGATAGTACGGCTGACTCCCGTAAACATGGTATGTCACTACACGTATGAGGTGAACGGTCTTCGGGGACTGGATAGGGTGGCGGATTTGCGGGCCGCTCTTTCCGGCATGTCCGGCTCGCTTAACATGTCCGCCGACAGTTTGCCCGCCGGTCTTTCGGAGAGCCTGCTCTTTGATGGAATGGTTTCACGGAATCAGATTATAGGCGGATTCTATACGTTTGGACATTCCGCACTTGAAGGAGAGCCCAATGTTTTCCGGTTGTATCTCAAGAACCGTTCAGGCAGCATGTCTGTATTGGAACAGGACGTGAGCGGCCAAGTGCATGATGTCCCGGTAGTGGGGCATGTCGGTGATGTGCATCTGGTGTTGAATTTTGATTATGAGGTTCCATCCGAGCCGGGAAGTGACGGTGCGGGATTTGATGTGGACGTTGATGATTGGGATGATGTGAATATGGATATAGTGTTGTAATACGAGTTTGTTAATTATATGTTTCAATTTAAATTGTTTTTATTTATGAAAAAAAAAGTACAGTAATGTGTTCTTTGGGCAATCTTTGGAGCTCTACTCATGGGTTGCTCAGACGAGGAGATTGCGAATGTGGAAACCTCCTCACGGAATGCGATTGGTTTTAACGTGTTAAGTAATGCGGCGGAAACGAGGGCTACCCCTACTACCAACACCAACTTGAAGAACACCGATTTCGACGTGTTCGCTTTTACGGCGGATGGTACTGCCTTCATGGGAAAGGTAGACACGGATTTTGGACATGACGGAGTGAATATCGTGTACAATAATGGTAAGTGGGATTATAAAAATGCGAGCGACCTTCGTTATTGGCCTACCGAGGCTTTGGACTTTTACGCATTCAATCCCGGAACGGTTGATGAAGCCATGCAGTGGAGTTATATGTGGGAAGCCACCAAGGATACTCAAAAGATAACTTATTCCTGCTCCGATGAGTATGGATCTGGTATCAATGCTCATGAAAACTACGACGTGATGTATGCCATAGCCAAAGGCCAGACAAAAGACAAGAACAACGGAGTAGTGAAATTTAACTTCAAGCATATTCTGTCACAGGTCGTATTCAAAGCAAAGACCGAATACGATAACATGCAGGTGAATATAAAGGACATCAAGATTTTTAATGTAAAAATGGGCGGCGTCTACACATTGCCTGCGACAGCCGATGGAACGGGAAGTTGGGCTGTGGGTGATTGGCCTGAAAGCTCTACAGGAGGAGGTTTTATTACCGTAGTGCAAGGCAAATTCATCGAGGTCAATAGTAATACCACAGCTACCGATATTTCCGAAAAAACTCCTATGCTGAATATACCACAGAAGCTGACAGCATGGAAAGTTTCCGAAGAAGCCACCAATACCAAGATAAAAGCCGACGGTGCGCATCAATGTTACCTGTCGATCACCTGCAAAATCCAGCAGTCCGGAGGTTATCTGTTGGGTTCAGCAGATAGTTACGGAACAATTTATGTTCCGTTCGGAGATACATGGGTAGCGGGCAAGCGTCATATCTACACGTTGATTTTCGGTGGTGGTTATACTGATCAGGGGAGAGGCTGTGTTGAATCCGATCCAGTTTGATGCAGAGACAACAGGCTGGGTTGATGCAAATAGCAACGTAAACGTTAAACCTTAAACAAAAAGTTTATCAATATCGTACCCGTTGGCAGGTTAAACATACGCAAGATTAATCCCGCCAACGGGTTTTTTATAGGGAATCGCATTTTCAATATACTTTTTGATGTGTAGGGGTGCTTTTTGCGTACCTTTTTCCTGGAGAATTTCTTTTGTGGAGTGTTTGCCCTGTATATTCCCGATACGCTGTTATAGCAGGGAACTGTTTTTATCCAAGTAGTCAGATATAGCCTCTTGCAATACCGATTTTAGCGAATCGCCTTTGCGGATCGCGATCAGCTTTAAGTTCTGGTGATAGGTTTCGTCCATGACAAAATTACAATGCACGGTTTTCGCTTTCTTCGGCTTTTGAGCCTCTTTTTGCCCGGCCGTGGATTGGGGATCAGGCTGTCTAATCCCCGGTCAGCCCGGCCGACATACTGTTTTTTAAATCGTTCTTCTTTGCCATATGGTTACTTTATTTCTGTTAGCAGTTCGTTACATACCTTCTCGTAGTCCTCTGCCCCGGCAGATTTGGGGCATAGTGAAAAATATCCTGCCCTTGTGTCGGGGCTTCGGCCAGCGTAATGGCGTTGCGTATATGGGTGCTGAACACTTTGCCCTGGAATGTTTCCTGTACCAGTTCCGAAACGCTCTTGTTCAGGTTCTTTCTTCCGTCGTACTGGGTTATCAGGACCCCGGCGATCGAAAGATCCGAGTTCAAACGTTGCTGCACCTTGTGGACGACCTGCATAAGTTTGGCCATTCCACGCATTGCCAGGAATTGAGCCTGAACCGGGATAATCAACCGATCCGAGGCCGTCAGTGCGTTAAGCGTGAGCAGCGACAGCGAGGGGGGGGGCAGTCGATCAGGATATAATCGAATTTTTCCTTTTGGCCCTTGATAAGGTGGGCTAAGATAAGTTCCCGCCCGGCCTCGTTGATTAACTCCGTTTCAACGGCCGAGAGATCCAGGCAGGAGGGAACGACTCTAAGACCGTCCTTATGCTCGTAGATCGGCAGGTCGTATTCGCCTTTCATCGCGCCGTAGATCGTTTGGGGAAGCTCCGCGGAGAAGCCCAGCGATTCGGTCAGGTTGGCCTGCCCGTCAAGGTCGATCAAAAGAACCTTGTACCCTTTTTGACGTAACGCGCCGCCCAGGTTGATCGTGGTTGTGGTCTTTCCTACTCCCCCCTTGTGATTCAATACGGAGATTACTTTTGCTTTGCTCATAAATTCAGTTTTTTAAATGGTTGTCATGTCCGCAAATATAGTTAAAATACTAATATACTAAAATACTAAAAGTAGTATTTCTCGTTTTTTGCGTGTTTTTTGTACCGATCGGGGAAGCGTACCGAAATAAATCCTGTTTCCGTCTTTCGGTACGTTTTGTTTCTGTACCGGAATTAATCAAAGACATATTAAACGAAAGAAATCAAACAACGGTAGATAGCAAACGGCGTAACCTCCTAAAGGTCGGTTAGCCACCAAATATTATATTTAGAATGAAGAAACGGGACTATAAGGAGCAAGAACGACAACGGCGCTATTATTTCTTCGACTACCTGTTCTGGTTGGGAGAAATGGCACAGAGGCATTACAAGGGCGAGCCAAGACGCCCCGACGGGGAGTCCATGCTGATGCTTTGCATCATGATATTTATCTATGAGCCGATCTTCCTTACAACCGCTCATTTCCTTTTCGACTCCACGGTATTTGAGTGGTTTACAGTCGCCATGATAGCCGGAATCGTCGCAATTCTCCACTATCTATCGAATGGTCGGATATACCCGTTTTCACGAAGGGAAGCGGTCATGCAGCACTATGAGGGACGCAGGTTCAGCCCCTTCAGATGTTACTTCTTCCTGTTCTCCCTCGGCTTTCTGATGATTGCCGAAATGTACCTGTTGCCAAGCACACTGATGCGGATAGACGGGCGCAAGGCGGAGCCGGTGGAGAACACACGGACGGAAGTTCCGCAAAGGTGGAGGGATTACCTTGCGCTGCATATCACGGTAGGAGCCCGTCAGGAAGTACCCAGCGAAGCCTTGCAATATCTGATTAATCAGGACGGTCGCACATCCCGATACGGGCAACCGGTCTATGTCATGCAGGTAAGGGAGGAAGATATGGGAGGAGAGTTCCGTGTAGGGCTATTGAACCATGCCACCTTTGATGAAATCCAAGACGGCAGCCAGAAGTTTGTCGAATGTACATGGGTCAAGGGATATACGCCGGACAGCATAAGGGTACTGCTGACCGGGTGGTACGAGGTGAGAAACACCGGGCTTTGTCCGGTGGACTCTCTGGAATGGACGGAAGATACGGAATTTTAAAACCTACAAAAGTATGAAAAGAGCAGAAACAGGAAGACCTCATTTATTTCGCTTGATTGCGATGATACATAAAACCGCATACATCCTTGCCTACGATATGCTGCGAAGGAAAGGGGGGCATGATTGGGTGGAGCGTCGGGCTGGTGGGATAATTGGACTTCCCTATCTCTCATTAATTTTGGTGGCATTACTTACGCTAAAAGACGACCCGAATAACGGTCAGAAAATAGTTACCGGCATATTGATCGGATGGGCGGTTGTCGCAGCATGGTGCATCTCCGGATTTCAGTTCAAACCTTCTGATTGGAGAATGGAAATCCGAGAGAACTTGATTTGCGTCCTCTATATTGGAAAAAGGCGATAGAGGTGTACTATGCCGTTGTCATTGCAGTGGCGGTAGTGGCAGGCATTGTCATGCCCAATGTATAAATCCGAAGTGAAACATTAGTGGGAAATTCGCTACGGTCAGGGCGATGACGATAAGGACTATTTTGGCGAGCTTCCTGCCGGAGTGTTTCATCTTTCCGTAATATTTACGGAGCGCTTCACGCCGCCCGGCTGTGTAACGGAGCTGGCAAAATAAGTCGGGAAGAAAGCAAAGAATCATTACTATGGCAAAAGCAATTATCCAACTGAAAAGGCGAAATAGTAGCGGTATTCCAAGCGGTATGGTTATGGCAAACAGCCAGCATAGGAAAAGCAACATTCTCCCATTGAGATTGTTATGCTCTCGCTCGCTCCATTTTTCGGCTACATACCACATATAGTCGATGAAGCAGAACCGGTATTTGCGATTGTCCTTATCCATGCTCTCACCTCCATACAAAGAAATCGACCAATATGAGGATAATCAGAACGCTGACCAGCACTATCTTAATCCGTCGGCGTGTTTCGGGTTTGCAATCATCAAAGAACCATAGCTTTCCATGAAACTGCCACTCACATGCCCATTTCCAACGGAACAGCAACCCTGCAAGCCATAGGGCAAGCAACCCGACACCAAACAGCAACCCGTATTTAGGGTGAGCCTGCAACCACTCGAAAAACGCTTCCGCCTTGCTGTTCATAGCTTCGTATATATCGGTAACTTTCATTGCATAATTATCATTTGTCATACCATAATTCAATATACCAATCGCCCTCAATGTGTCTTGATGCCATACCGCCCGGTGCATCCGGATCATTCCTAACAAGCTCTCAATCAGGTCGTTCAGTTCCCAATTGACCGCATAGGTTGAGTCCTCCGCGAACCTGTAAGCATACTGCTTGTCCACACTCGGCCCGACAGACCAACCGGCAGAATAGTAAATGATAGAGATGCTTGGAACAATGGTGTCGGGCAGTTCCTCAATGGGAGGAATTGAGCTAAAATCGCCATGTTCAATCTGCCACAAAGTATGCCGGCTTTTGAAATACAATCTCCTACCACCCACCGATGCAAGCAGGGAATCAAGACGCGTGCATTTTTCATTGCCAAGACTTGACAAACACAATGAATCCGTTGCGCTCCCGATTGGATAGAACGGAGGGTAAATGTCGCCATACGGGCAATTCAACAGAATTTCGGTTATTTCATTAAACGCATCTTCATGGGCATAGAAATTATGAATCATATCCTCGTCAGACGGAGGATTGAAACCTCTGTTGCCACACCCTACGGCAATGAAAGCCACTACAGTTGCCGACAATAATACTTGCAGAAATCTACTCGCCATAGCCGATAATCGTGATTCCGAACGCAAAAATTAATGTTTTTCGTCCACTCAATCACCACGTTATGCCGAAAAACAATGTGCCGGATGCTCTTTGTCTGCCGTAAAAACAGTATTTTTGTAAAAATGGAAATCAGCTATGGCTTTCAAACGGAAATATAAGTTCAGCATAATAGACCACCTGTATTATGCGGGTCGCATACGACGCATCCACAACAGGTGGTCTATGCCGTTGGATGCTATCTTCTTGTGGGTTTTCGCTGTTGTCCCTTCGCTTCTTATAATAAGATTCCTATACTGGGTAATACCGTTGTGGCTGCCGTCAGCTTTGTCTGTCGGCTTGGTCTGGGCAGCAGTAGAGGTGTATTCAAAGATTGAAAAGAAGTACTTTACCAAAGCGCGGGAGCGTGCCTATTACCGCCTTTATCCTGAAAGAAAGGATAAAACTATTTCTGGCTTCAGTTACTATTGCCGCTTGGTCTGTTTCTGATTAATTTGGGCATAGCCTATTGGCTTTTCTTTGTGTATCAATGAGCGGGAAGAATGGTAATAGTTTATGGTTCTGATATTTTAAAATTTAGACAATGAGCAAAATTCCAACGATAATTGTGATAATGTTATTATGCGGTTGCAGTTCCATGAAACACTACGGCGTGTTTCAATGTGACAATGGCAACGATTATGTCAGCGAGGGATTGTACCGTATCGTGGACAAGCGAGGGCGTATCGGGTACGCGGACGAAAGCGGCAGGACGGTCATCAAGCCCCGCTTCGCCTTCGGCTTCCCATTCGAGAACGGCAAGGCAAAAGTAACCGACAAGGGAGAAATGAAAGAAGTGCCGGGTTCGGACGGAGAATACCACTATTGGAAAGCGACGAATGGTATTACATCGACAAGAAAGGGCAGAGAAGTGAAGAAAACAGACAACAATAGTCTATATGAGAGACTTGAAAATGCCGCAAGGGAAACCGATTTGGGTTTATGGATGAACGAGACAATACATGCGTCAGATACATAGATATTTATCGTTTCGAAACACGGACGGGAGCTTGAAAGGCTTTCTAAAAACATCCCTGCTGTGCGATGATGCTTCTCAAACGGGACAAGTTTTCTGCTAGGGCAGTCTTCACGGAGAGCAGGTAATTCCTGCGCCCCCCCTTCCGTGCCGGAATCCATCACGATCTCGGAAATGCCGGCATCCCATTCCGAGGGAAAAAGCTTGTAGCCGGTATGTACTTGTCTTGCCAGACGGTTGTGAATCACTTGATAGTAGAGCGAGCCTTCCTTCATCTCGACGGAAGAGGCACGGAATTTAACTTTTATTGTTGCCATGAATATATCTGTTATTTAATTTTTCACCTGAAAACTAATCCCGGGGAAACCATTGCATGAATATTCATCTGCCTTTAACACATCTAAAAGCAAAAAGTCCCTTGGCGCACCGGCGTCACAGGAACTTTTCACATATAAAAGACACATGTTCTTTCACTGTATGCGTATATATTCCGAATACCTGATTTCCACATACGGGTTGTCACTGGAAATGGACTGATGGATAGCCTTTACACGCTTCCAGAACCACCATCCCTTGTATTCTACCCAAACCGCCTGATTGAGGGTTACCGGAACTTTGATGTCGCCTTTGAGCCGTTTGTTCTCGATCAACCCGGTAAGTTGGATATACGGTGTAACCATCTCCACCTTCTGCCGCAGCAGTGGAACGGTATCACGGATAATGAGCGTGTCACGGATGGCGGCATCTATCGGGGCTTTCACTTCGACTTCATGCCGTGCAGCCACTTCGAGGTTCCTGATTTTCACGCCTAGCCTTTCGATGGTCTCGGCATCCTTGGCACGGAACTCTTTATACTCATCTATAGTCAGCCGCAATGCCTTGGCATCGAGGACCATCGTCGCTGAATCGATCTGCATCCGCTTCACATCGGAAAGCAGTGCGGTGCTGTTCATGCGGAATCGGTCGCGTTCTTCCGTGAGGCGTATTGTCCGCCGGTGCTGCAGCCAGAGGATGCTACAGAGCAGCAACACCGTTGCCAGAAGTATTCTGTTTAATCTACTCATATGATACTGATTCTTCGGGGATGAACCACAGAAATTCATCCATATAGATTTCTTCCAACAATACAAGGCCGCCCCGGTTCTTTTTTCGGTTCTGCGGGAGGTCTTCAACGACCAGTCCACGGCGACCGACCAGTTCGTCCAACCTCATTTCGGAGAGTTCAGGCGAAGCGATGATGGTAACGTATGCATTCTTTTTCATAACTGGTCTTTCCATGATGTTTTTACTTGTGCGTTCCCTGACATTTGAGAAGTTCACGGATATCGGCACGGATTTCGTGCAGGTCATTCTGTACCGTGTTGAGCTGCATCATGGTTGCCTCGAACACGGACTTGTCCAGCTTCATGGCGTTGATACGGTCATACTGGTTCTTGATTTCCACTTCCAAACCGATACATTTGGTTTCCAGTTCTGCAATTTGGGCGGTGTTGTTGACATGCTGTATGTACAGTGTCAGCGAGAACGAGAGTACCACGACAATGATCTTGAAGTACTTCATTACAAATTCTTTGAGTTGTTCCATATCTTATTCCATTAAAAGTGAGAATGCGTCCCTGATAGCCCTCAGCAGAGTCTCGGCTGCCGCACTATCCCGGAACCCATAGATGACAAGCGCGATCATCATCGCCAGATAGACCCACCAGGCGATTTCTTCCTTAGTGATTTTACGTTTCCGCTTCGCCATCTTTTACAGGATTTTGGGGTACGATTACATTGAAGATAACATTGCCGTCGCTGCCTTCGATACGCAGGCGGTTCTCCTCCTTGTGCCTGATGGGGAAGATATCCATCAGCGCCTTGGCGGCATTGACCGACACGGCCCTGAGCGGTGCCGGAGAGAGCGGCACACCGAAACGGTCTGTATAGTCCGAAGTGGCCGTCTCGTCCATGATTGCCTTGAGAGTCTCGGTCACCTGCAGCTTCACAGCCATCGTCTCCATCTCGAACCGTTCCGAGGAGAGCAATGCCTTGATATGTGCCAGCACATGCGGTTTGTTCATCAGGTAATTGGCCGAAGCATACGGGTTCTTCACCGTATCCTCACCGAATACCTCCACAAAGCATTTTTTCGGCCGTCCGGCATATTCCAGCCCGCCGTTCACATAGAGGTTGCAGAATTGCAGCTCCTGCTCCGTGAGCGGTTTCTCTTCCGGCCTATCCTGCGTGTTCGTTATCTTGTCTGACATCGGTTCTTCCTTCCTTTTCTGAAAGAGTAGCGGGTTTGTATCCCGGAGGTTTTACAAAATCCGCCTTTTCGTTGCATAGCAATTGCTCCATTAATGCGTCATAGAATACCTGGGCCAACGCATCGGCACACGCCTCCGCATCCGCTAGCGAGTTGATGAGCCGCAGGTTGAACTTGATTTCCAGGTCGTAGCCCGATATGAACGCCATCAGTTCGTTCCCGTCATAGCCCAGCGCCCCGTAGGTCATCCGGTCCGCCGTACGGAATGTGATGGTCTCGGGAATCCGTTCCCGGTCAATGCCTGGGGCTTCCTTATTCGTGTCCATACTCATATCTTGAAATATTTACGGGTTTTCTCTTTCTTCTGTGTAGCGGTTGCCGCCCCTTCCGTCTGGCGCAGACGGGAGGTATAGACCCCCAGGATGTCAAGCGTGGCCGTCACATCCGCAGCCGCATCGTGGGCATCGTCCAGTTCCACCCCCAATTTTGAGGCTACCAGTTCCAGTTTATACGAAGTAACCTCCGGATCAGCGGCAAAAGCCAACCGTCCCATGACAAGCGTGTCGATGTAGTGCGGCTGGAAGTTGCCGTAATAGTCCTTGGTACCGGAAAAGGTCTTTTCAAACTCGGCGGCCAGTCCGGCATAGTTCATCAGCTGTTGCAGGAATCCGATATCGAAAGCGATGTTCTGTCCGACCAGCACGGGCTTGCACTGATAGCCCTTCGAGAGGGTGCTGCGTTTGGCGAAGGCGATGACTTCTCCGGCGACTTTCTTCATGTCCACACCCTGTGTGCGCAGCATCTCCATGGTAATGGCGGAATAGTCCAATGCCGTCTGTTCGTACTTCATCGGGACATATTCCGGTTCTTTCGCCTGTTCATGGCGGGTACGCAACACCTTGCGTCGGGGAAGCCCCGCGTCCTGTTTCCCGTAGGGGGCGATATACGCCTGATAGCGGTCGAATACCTGCCATGTGTCGAAACGGACGGCTTGCAGGGCGATCTGTGTACAGGCGCATTCACGGCAGTCCAGCCCTCCGGTCTCGAAGTCCAGCCCGATGCCTACATATATCTTCTGTTCTGTCTTGGGTGCCATATCTTTTCAGGATTGAATGAATAACAATGAGTTCCTATAGGTCTGTAATGTATTGCATCCGTTGTAGTCGCTGTAACGGATGACGGCAGTGAGGATGACCACCCGGTCTTTGAGCGACTGGATCACGGTGTGGTGTTCCATGTAATAGTCGTTCCAGCATACACATTCCGCCAGACGGTTGTTCTGGGAGAGTGTCAGCTTGGCGAAACGCTTCCGGCTTCCCGTCTCCCTGTCCTTGTAGGTATGTTCGGTTACATCCACCACCGTGGCGCAGACAGTCGCACGCCTGCCGTCGTTCTCGTCCCGTGCCACCTCGTCCAGGGTCAGGTAAGAGGCTTTTCCCTTGACCTGCCTGCGGGCTTCCGAATTGTCGAAGATGCGGCGATAATCGATGCTGCCTATGCCCGACACGGCAATCTGCTGCTGCGACCAGAAGAAATGCCGCCCGCGCATGTCCTGCGGGAAGTCTTTTCAGAAAGGGAGAATCCCAGTTCCCGTGCTGCGCGTTCGAGCAGCGCGCAGCGTTCGGTAACCGCCCCGACTTTTTCGATACGGTCGAAGCATCCGGCAAGGATCATGTGCTTGACATGCCGGGCGTTCACGGGGACTTTCACGGCCTCTTCCGCGTTGTCGGGGTCGTCCCAGTAACTGTATTTCTTGAGTTTGTAACGGAATATGCGGTGGATGAAGTTCTCGATACCGGTATATGCCCCGCCCCGGTCGCGTTCCGTGACGATGTATTCCACTGTCTTGACACCGACCTGTTTGATACGGGTAAGCGACCAGAAGATTTCATCGGTGGCATAGTCGGTGAAGAACTCCGTCCCGGAGCGGTTGATGTCCGGCGGCACGATCTTGGCCGACGAGCAGCGTTCCATCTCCGCCATCAACGAAGGAATCTCCTTGTCGTCCGCCCATTGCAATGCCACCGTGTAGAATGCCGAGGGGTAATTGGCCTTGAGCCATGCCCCGCAATAGGCTGTAAGGGCGTATGCCGCGGCATGGGAGCGGTTGAACGAATATTTCCCGGCCACCTCTATCTTGTGCCAGATTTCCTCCGCCTCATAGTCCGGGCATCCGTTCCCGACGGCTCCGGCAATGAAATCCGCCTTCAGCGTGGCCATCAGGTCGGCTTTCTTCTTTCCTATGGCCTTGCGCAGATAGTCGGTCTTCCCGAGGTCGAATCCCCCGAGCGTATGAGCAACGGACATGAACTGCTCCTGGTAGACCATGATTCCGAAAGTGTTCTTCGTCGCTTCATAACAGCCGTAGTTATAGACCGGGGCCACTTCGCCACGCCTGAAACGGACATAATCATCGGTGGCACCGATGTCGAGTGTGGCGGGACGGTACAGGGCATTGATGGCGATCAGGTCCTCGATACACTCCGGCTGTACATCCTGGATAAACCGGGTAATGCCCGGCGAAGAGAACTGGAACACATTCTGCGTGTTGCCGTCCGAGAGCAGTCGGTAGGTCTTCCCGTCTTCCAGCATATCCTGCGTAATACGCCCGATAGTAAGTTCCTGCCCGAAATTCCGGTTGACCAACGCGATGACGGCACTCAGTTTGGCAAGTTCCTTTGTCGCCAGCACATCCTCCTTCAACAATCCGATCTCATCGACCGAATAGCCGTCGAACTCCGATACCAGTGCCCCGTCCATCTTACGGACCGGCAGGAAATCGAAGCATTCGGCGGGCCTGCCGTCCCGCGTGTCCGGTGTGACAACGATGGCCGAGGCGTGTATGGAGGCCGCTTTGGGCTGTCCGAGCAATCCTTGCACGTCCTCGATGACCAGCGGATAGGTCTGGATAAAGTCCCGAAGTTTTCTGTTGAAGGCAGCCTGTCTGAACAGTCCTGTCCAGTCCGTGCCGTCATCTATCATGGCGGTAATATAGTTCACGATGGAGTGAGGCACGCGGTGTACGCGTGCCACGTCCTTCAAGGCGGCTTTCAGTTTCATCGTGGTAAAGGTGCCGGCGGAAAAGACACGCTGGCGGCCGTCCGCGTTGTACCGTTCTTCCAGGTAATCCTTGATCTCCTGCCGCCGGTCGGAGGCATAGTCGACATCTATGTCCGGCAGCGAAGCGTGGCCGCCTTCTGTCAGTCCTTTGTCCACAAAGGCATCCATGACCGTCAGCGGTCCGTCTGCTTTCCTGATTCTTATATGTGTTACTTTCATCTGATATATTTCTTGTATCGTATTATCGCGCTTACCGTCTGGCGGCTGACACCGTACTGTTTTGCCAGGCTGTTCTGGGAAGCCTGGCCGGAGGAATACCTCACCCGTATCTCTTCCGCCTGCCCGTTGGTCAGTTTGGCGTTCACGCTTTTCTCGCCGTAATCCCGTTTGAGGCCACCCGCTATGGCATGTTCCATATTCCGCTGGTGCGTACACATTTCCAGGTTATCCGCACGGTTGTTGTCGCGGTTCCCGTCGATATGGTTCACCTCCAGTCCCGGATTCCAGTCGGGCAGGAAGTGCTGTGCCACCAGACGGTGCACGGAGAACTTCTTTCCGACACCGCCCTTGTAGAGTCGGACACAGTCATAGAGCGAAGTCGTCCCACACCAATGACACATGATACGTTCGGGTTGTGTCCAGGTGATACCGTCATGCGAAACCTGCCGTTCCAGACTCTTGACACGCCCGAGGTTGCTGATCCTGTACTTTCCTTCATAGTTCTTGATATCCACCCAGATTTCCCGGGTGTCAGCCATGGGTTATACGGTTTAGTGCTGTCTGAAAAATTCCCAGGTCTATCTCCACGCCGATGAACCGGCGTCCCGTATTCCGGCAGGCCACGGCTGTACTGCCGCTGCCCATCGCAAAGTCGAGGACGATGTCTCCTTCGTCGGTGTAGGTGCGTATCAGGTATTCCAGCAGGGCGACAGGTTTCTGTGTCGCGTGCAGGCAGGAGAGCTGCTTGTCCGTCTTGAATTTCAGCACACTGCGCGGATAGCGTTCCGTGGATATGTAATCCCGGAAATTATCGTGCTTCCGGTATATCTCGCCGGCATCGCATTTCCGCTGATGTTCGGCCATCACGACCTTGCGCTTGTGCCCGTCCGTCTTGATCGGATGATACTTCGGCAACCTGTCGTAAAAGACCAGAATGTCCTCGTGCGCCTTCATCGGCATACGCCTGGCGTTTAGGAAGCCTGTCGCCTGCGTCTTCTCCCATACCCAGGCATACCGCAGCCTGCGGAGATTGGAGCTGCCCAGCAGGCTCGTAAAAGGATGCTGGCAGAACAGCAGTACGGGAGTGTCGGGCCTGGATATGCCCTGTACAGCATTCCACATCCCGGGGATGTCTATCACGGCGTCCCATCGACAATGTGTCGTACCGTATGGAGGGTCTGACAATACCATGTCGGCGGTGATGCCTTCTTCAGCCAGCAGGGGCAGCACATCGAGTGCATCGCCCCGGTAAAGGTCGCAACCGTCATAGGGACGGTGGTGTTCGTAGGTCGGATTCATGGGTTTCGAGTTCCTTTAGGTTCCACAAGCAATCTCGGCGGTCAAAAAGGATTTCGTCGCCACACATCAATTCATCTGCGTATATCGTCCGCTCTTCTCCGTTACGGATTACCCGCATCCGGGCATCCGTGCACAGACGGTAAGTCTTGCCTTCAGATTCCATCTCCACATAGCGTTCGCCCTTGCCGAGTGTGATGTCCGGGGCAAGCACCGTCAGTTCGTCTTTCCAGCTGAGCCCGCAGCGTTCCGGCACGAGGAAGCGCGAGAAGATAAGGTCGTATTTCAGCGGGTCGATGGAGGTTATGCCAAGCAAGTAGGAAACCAGCGAGCCCCCGGCGGAACCGCGACCTATACCAGTTGCGATGCCTCTCCGGTGCGCCTCCCGCACCATATCCCACTGCACCAGGAAATAGTCCACATTGTCGGTCGATTCAATGATATAGACTTCCTCGTCCAGCCGTTCCCGATAGCGTTCCCGCTCCGGTTCCGGCACTTTCCGGTCCAGCCCGTCGTCAAGCAGTCGGAGGAACATCGTACGGCGGTCACCATACCGTTCCCGCTCTTCCGGTCGCATACGGTATTCCGGCATGAACATTCGCCCGGTCTCGAATGAGGCGTCCGCACGTCCGGCAATCTCCACCGTGGGACGGCACATGCGCCTAAACAGGGAATCGAAGTCCCATTGCCCGGAGAACAGAGGACGGAGCGTGTCATACAATTCATCCGCTGTCTTGAAATACTGGTCATCGCTCTGTTCATGGGCGGCTCCCGTGGCAATCTTGTTCACCACGATTCTGTACCCTGCATCGTCCTTGTCCATGTAGTAGCAGTCCGGAATCAGGACTGGTTCTACTGTAAATGAATCCGTGTCGGCATCATAACAGTTGCCGAAATAATATTTCAGGGCTTCTAGTTGCTCCCTGTCGATGCGGTCCGCCTTGTATTCGTTGGCGTCGACCTGGTAATAGACCGCTTCGGCACCTTTCCGGATACGCTTCACCTGTTTGGGGTGTCCGGCCATCCAGTAGACGGAACGGATGGCGAAAACCACCACACAACCTGCGGCATACATCAGCAGCTGTTCATAGCGGAGGGTGTTGTCTTCCGAATCGACCATGACGGCCCGTTGGATGCGCAGCAGATTATGCAGCCCCTCGTTATCCAAGGCATAAATCTTCAGCCCGACACGTTCTTCTTCGTGCATCATTGTCAGCGAGTAGCCGAATATATGTTTCAGCCCGGTATTGGCGCACTCCTTCTGAAGGTTCAGCGTGGCGGCCATTGTATTGCGGTCGCAGATGCCGACAGCCGTATGCCCGAGCCATTTCGCCTTGCGGCACAAATCTTCCGGCGAGCAGCAGGCGTTCAGCAGCTCGTAGGAGGTATGGATGCCGAGGTTCACGAAAGGTACATCATGTACCGGAGGCTTGGGCCGGCCGATATATTTCAGCAGGTTGAAACGGAATTCTTCCCGCAGGTCATAGTAGTACCAGTTCCTGCCGAACGGGAAGGCCACATGGAAGATTCCTTCTTCCATCAGCACATCCGGACTTTCCATCAGGTTGAACACGAGCTTGTCCCCGTCGCCGCGGAAGATGGATTCCACTCCCGACAGGTCGGCCGTGAAAAGCCGCCCGAAGCCGGGAATATCCACCACTTCCGTATCGACCGGGATATAGGTTATCCGTTGTGCATCGAGCCATGAGAAAAGTTCCTGTATCATCTTTCCTGTACTTTTTTGAGTTTGTATTCAAGGACGGACAGCAGGCGGCAGGCGAAAATCCCGTAGATTTCCGCTTCCGTGAGTTCGTCCCAGTCTTTGGCGGCATCAGCAATGTCCGCGATGAAAACCTCGAAATAGGGTTTCAGCCGTTCAGCCGTCCGCTTTACCGACTCGACGGCATCACCATCGTAACCGATGACTACGGTTCTGACGCCTTTCGATTGCAGCTTGTAGATCTGTACATCGGATATTTTCTTTCCGAAAGTGGCCACGGCTGCGACATGGGAATTGTCATAGAGTTCGAGTCTGCGGGTCAGGGCGATGACATCGAAAATACCTTCCGCGAGGATGACCGTATCGGTTTCATCCATACGGACGGCATCGTAGTTATAAAGGAGTCTGGAAAAGTCGTTTTCCGTGGAGTTCCGGTAACGCAGGATCTTGTACCCGCCGCTATGTCTGGTCTTGCGGTTGTGGGCGTCTATATCCTCTTTCGGCCAGGTATGGCGGGAGACATAGCCGACAACCGTACAGTCATCGATGACCGGAAAGACGACATAGTCCGCGTAGCGCGGATTGAGCCTGCCGGTTATCCCGACCGGGAAATACTCGTAATCGTCGAAACAGAAGCCGCGCCGCTGCAAATACGGATGCCGGAAAGTGCGCTTGTAAAAGTCCGGCAATTCGACCGGCACCAGTTCGTCGTCTATTTCTTCCGCCTCGTCCTTCTCCAGCAGGTGCAGGTTCAACGGTGCGGCAATGTCAGCTGTCTGCAAAACCATCAGGTCCATGCGACCGATAGCCGCCAGAAGTTGCTCCAATGTACGGGTGGATGCCCCGCAGGAGAAGCAGTGGGCCATGAAAGGCCGGCGGTGGGCAGTCGCCTTGCCGATGTAGATACCGAACTTACCGCCCGACTTTCCGCAGAACGGGCAGCGCGGAACGATAAGGTTCTTACCGCTCCCGTCCCGTTTGGCACCCCGTCTCGCGGGTTATCTCCGAAACCAGATATTGATATTCCTGTACCGACAGTTCCATATTAAGGTATAGTCGTGACCGCTACAGGTTGGTTTGAAATGTTTGGAAAAAGAATCCGGATTAGCCCAATAAAAATAGACCGGCAGAATCATGGAAGGTCTTTCCACCCAAAGGAAAAGAGAAATTGTCTTCCCGGCTGGACAAAAAATGACTGCTTTTGTCTAATCGATAAAACAATATATAAATAAGGAGATTGATAATCAGCATTGGCTGATTATCAGGTGTAGAGATGTACTTTTCTAAAATGATCACTCTCTACATAAAAAAAGCGTATTTTTTGTGCAGTACAATAAACATACTGAATGAAAGTATCGTTTTCCAATTACTACAAATAACGGATTTGTATTTGCGAGGTCATTCGAACTTTCCTCGAACAAAGGTCGTATGATATCTCGAACGCCAAGACCCGTGAGCGGAAACTGAAAGTCTTGGAGGCGGCAGAGGAATTGAAATGTGAAAACCTGCTGTTGATAACATGGGGAACGGACGATATGGCGGAATACAAAGGGCATACAATAAAAATCGTATCTGTCCGGAATTGGTTTTACGCATGTAAGCTGCCATATATTCTCAACATTCCAGTCGTTACAAGTCAAAAAGCCACCGACACGCCGCATCCGGATCGATGGCTTTTTATTCCCTGTTCAGATTCAGTGTCCTCTGCCCGTCATAGAACACCTCATTGTCGTAGTCGGTGGCAATCCTGATAGTGTCTCCTTTCTTGAAGAACCGGCTTTTGGCCACGTGCAGGCGCATAACGTTCTCCTTTCTTTCAGCCGATGACTGGTTGAGCGAAACAAGGTGCGTGCACGGGCGGGCCAGACCTTTGGCCTCCGAACAGTTGTACTCGGTCAGCACGTTCCGCTCGTCATTCAGCCACTCCCGGTCTTCGATGGTAGACTGGTAAGTCACCACCATCCATACCTTTTCGTCCGCCGCCAGGTCCTTCAGGTCATTAGCCACCGCGATACGCTTCGCCCGTTCATGGTCGGCTCCCCATGAACGGCGGTTGGCATCCGTCAGCAAGTCCATCGAATCCACAATCACGATGTCCGGATTATATCCTTTGAGCTTCCTGTATTCCGAAATGCCGTTCTTGATGTCGAGTGTCGAGACCTGGGCATTGAAACGCGGGTAACTGCGCACCGTGATGCTTCCGGCATACGAGGCGACCAGTTTTTCCAGATGTCTCATCTCCGTATCCGAAATCTTTCCCCGCTCGTAATAGTAGGCGTTCCTGGAAATCAGTCCGCCGGAATAGGCGTTCAACGCCTCTTCTTCCGAACCTTCCAGCTGGAAATGCAGCACATGCAGCCCGTCATCGATGTCCGCCCTGACACCGATCCATTTGGCGATGTGCGACTTTCCCACGCCTGTGCTGGCCAGGAAACAGGTCAGCTGACCTCGCAGGTTACGTCCGGCATTGAGCGCATCCAGATACGGGATGTAGAAGCGGGACACACGAGGGGCGGCCGAGCGTTCCTCTTCCTCCTCGCGCCGGCGGTTCCTCTCGAAACGCTCCTTGAAAGTCGCGGCCACATCGACGAACGAGGAACTCTTCAGCGTGAACCCTGCCAGCCACTCGGCATATTCCCGAAGAGTCTTCTCCGCCTTGTCCTGTTTGTTCTCGTTATACAGTTTCCCGACCTCCGCATAGACCGACTGCAACCGGACCCCCTTGATGTAGGACTCCAGCATGTCGGTCATCACCTCGGCACTCTGTCCCTCGTCATACTCCCGGAAAGTGTCTATCAGCTCGATGGCGTCGTAATCCTCATGGAAGGTCTGTGCCAGCACGGCATACGACGGCGGTGTCTTGTATGTCTTGAAGTGTACGGCTATCGCCTCCTGTACCTGCTGGAACGAACGGTCCGGCAGGTATTCCTTACGCATATGCCGGGCTAGGACAGCACACAACGGTTCCTGTCTGAGCGCCGTGGCATAGAGTTCATACAGGAACTCGGCACTGAGCGGATTGACGGCACTCATGGCTTCGCCTCCTTTTTCCGCCACGCCTCACAGCGGATACGGTACAGTTCCGGATAGCGCGCCTGTGTCCTTCTGCGGCATGGCTCCGCTTTCGCACATTTTGAGCATGACGGGGAGAAAGGCGTCCACATCAGCGTGGAGAGCGCACAGACGAGATATCCCGCTTCGGTGGAGAGCAGTCGCCGCTTGGTCGTCTCCTCGTATTCCGGATAAATAAAACGCCCGAACGGATGGCTGCGGCGGTCTTCCACTGCCCGCGCCAAATCATGCCGTGACAGCCCGAAACTCTTCAGCCACCGGTCCTCCCGGTAGCGGCGTTCCTTTCCCGAGCGGAGATAGCGGCCGATGGCTTTCTTTCCGAATGAATGGGAGACGTTCCATTTCCTGCGATACGCGGTATCATATCCGGAAATGGCATATGTCTGGCAGATACAGAAGTCGGACAGGCGTTCCGCACTGACGGAGACGACCTCCCGGCACAAGCCGTCGAAACACATCCCGAGCTGCCTGTCCGACTTGCCGCCGGTAGGGAACACAAAATCCGCCCACACCGTGGTGCGGACCAGCCGTGTAAAGAGCCTCCGGCATCCGTCAATCCATTCTTTTCTCTCCATCGCGTGTCAATAGTTTGCGCAGCTGCGTCTTGGCTAGGAAGATGCGGCTTTTTACCGTTTCTACGTTCCTGGTCTGCAAAGTACCGTTGTTATAGGTGATTTCCATGATTTCCCCGAGTTTGTAACCAGCCTGCTGCAAGAGCAGGGCTTCCCGGTAAATCGGTTTGAGCCGGTCCAGTGCCCAGAGGATGTCATCGTTATAGAACTCGCGGTAGTTGTCCATCCCCATGCTGTTTCCCGACGGTTCGTCCTCATCCGACAGCGAAGAGGATATTTCCGAAATGTCGATATTGTCGTCCGGGGGCATGCGGTTCCTGTTGCGGTTGTTCAGGTCCGCCACAAGCCGTTTGGTCACGGCATAGATCCAGGTCTTTACCGGACGGGCCGGGTCATAACTGTCCATATACTTGAAGAAGTTGGCCAACGCCTCGAGGTAGTTGTCCTCGATGTCCTCCTGGTTATAGGTATATTTGATACAAATGCTGTATATCAGATTCTTGTGCGGCATCACATATTTTCTGAGAAGTTCCGCCCTCTGTCTCGCGGATTCGTCTTCAGGCTGGAGAACCGCAATAAACACATCTTTCTTTTCCACGTTTCCACTGACTGAAAAGGTTGATAATGAATCTCATGTCCTAATCTGTCAGCTACCGTGAGCGTCAATTGAAAAAACGGGCGGCAGCATTACCGCCGCCCGGAAAAAATCCAAACCGTTGTCGGCTTGTCACAGCCTGTGCCTGCGGATGTAATAGTAGAAGAGGTGGCAGGCATCCGCCGCATTGTCATCCACCGGGACAATACCGTATCTGTCCTTGCAGGCCGCGACCATCTGCGTCTTGGTGGCGTGTCCGTCTCCCGTCGCCCATTTCTTGAGGACAGCCGGGTTGACGAACTCCGGTTCCGGGATATCCAGTTCATCGCACACTTCGAGCAGGATACCCCTGAGTTCCGAGAGCCGCCGCATGTCGTAGAAATGGCGGTTCACGCTCACATCCTCGGCCACGACGCGGCGGATGCCGTAACGACGGAGCAGCGAGAGCAGCGTAGTCCTGAAAGCGCCGTGCATCTTGTTGCCGTTGCGCCGTTTGCTTTCGGTGAAGTTCCATGTCCCGGCCTCATGCAGGGAGAAGTATCCGGTATGCGTGGCGATGTCCAGCGCCAGTACCTGCTCCCGGGTCAGTACGCTATTCTCCGAGTCTCGATTCGCCATTCTCTTTCACGATTACCAGTTTATGCGGATAGCCTTCAGCCACATTCCCGTGCGAGACTACCAGCACGGTACCGCCGAGCGAGTTCAGCGCCTCGAACATGGAGGCCAGCCCCGCTTCATCGACCGCCTCGAGTATCTCGTCCAGCACGAGCAGATCCAGTCCCTTGTCCCCGTCGCAGTTGCTGTTCACGAGTTTCTGCATGGCAAGGATGGTCGCCAAATTCACACGGGCGGCTTCGCCTGCCGAAAACTTGCCGAACGAGCCGCAGTCCATGCCGTCGCGCAGCAGTGAGATGGAGATTTTCTCCCTTACCTTACCACTCTTGAGGACGGTATACCCGTCGAAGCGGATACGGATGTCGCTGCCGATGTCTTGCAGGAACTCGTTGGTGATACGGCTGAGCGCCTCGATTTTCGTGTTGGCCAGATAGGTCTTGAACTGCACGAACCGTTCCCGCTGTATCTCCAGGGCACGGACCCGGGCATCGACGGCCGTCTTGCGCCCTGCCGCCTCGTTGGACTTCCCGCGCGTTTCACGGAGAGTGTCCTTGAGCGATTGTATGAGGTCGGGTGAAGCCGCCTCATCCAGCTCCCGGATCGTGGCCTGCAAAGTGTCGATGGCGCAGGCCGCAGCCTGTATATCTTCCTTGCCTACCCGTATGCCGCGGTTCAGTGCGGCATTGCGCTCGTCTATGAATCCGAACACCTCGTCGAATACCTTGCGGCGGACACCTTCGATTTCACTTTGCAGGGCGGTAATTTCGGAAGCGATGCGTTTATGCCCGCTTTCCACCTCTTCCACGTGGCGGGTGGCATTCCTGATGGCCCGTTCGTGCCCGGCCAGCTGCTCCTCCCATCCGGTGCGTCTGCCTTCCAATATCCGGCGCTCATGGTTCAGCCGGTTCTGCTGCAACTCCACGGCATCCGTCTCCTCCTGCTTCTCATCGATACGGCCGTTGATTTCCGTGAGCTGCCGTTGACGGAGCTTCAGTTCCTTCATGCCGGCCTCGATGTCGAACTGTGGTTCTGCCACCAGAAACTCATGCCCGCAGAAAGGACAGGTGATGGAGCCGGCCAGTTTGTTCGAGAGGCCGTCAATACCGGCAGAAACGATACGCCGTTTATGACGCAGTTCCTCGATGCTGCCGGACAGGTCGCGCAGACGGATGTCGATTTCCCGCAGTCTCTCCGCAGTCGTATCGGACTGATCCCTGTATGCCTCACAGAATGCGGCATACTCCTTCTTGAACTGTTCCCAGCCGTCAGTCCTGTTTTTCAGTTCCTGTTCCGCCTGCTTCAAGACGGCATCGCAATCCTTCAGCCGCTCTGTGGCGGTCTGTAACCGTCCTTTCTTTTCGGCAATGACCTTGTCCCAGTCCGTCTGCCGGGCATCGGGAAAGAGGGACATCATTTCCGCTATCTTTTCCAGACATGCTTCCAATGCGGTATCTCCGGCTTCCAGTTCCTGCAAAGCCTCGTCCGCCCGCTGCACTCCGGCAAGCTGTTCCTCAAGCCTGTCCACGTTCTCGTGCCCGGTACGGATCTGCTCCCTCTTGGCCGCTATGGCCGTTTCCAGTCCCATGATACGTTCCACACGGGTACGCCCCCGCTCGGCTCCGGCTTCCTCCTCCTTGCGTATCTGCTCCTGTAACATCCCGATACGCCCGTCCAACCCGGCCAGTTCCAGTTCCACCTGCCGTTTCTTTTCAGAGAGCGGCACGATGTCTTCCTCCACTTTGGCGATGGCTTCATCCACCAGGATACCGTTGGAAAAGCGGTTGATGACCTCTTTTTCTTCTCCTTGTCCGATGACGAGAGGAAATCCTCATACCGGTATTTGGAAAGGATGAAATTGTTGAGCAGCTCGTCGCGTGTGATACCCAGTTTGTCAAGAATATACCGGTTATAGGCATCCACCGAAGGCTGTACCGCTTCATCGGTTACCACCTGCTTGCCGCCACGGTAAAGCGTACAGCTGACAGAGGAAGCCCCCTTGCGCGGGATACGGCGGTTGACGAGCAGTTCCTCGGCGGCGGAATCGTTGATGAAACGCAAAGCGATACGGCATTCTTCCGCTGCATCGTTGATAATCTCCTCCGAGCGTATCTTTCTAAGCGGGCTGCCCGTGATACCCACGGCAATGCATTCCAACAGGGCAGACTTGCCGGCCCCGTTCGACTGCTGGGACTCATTGTCCCGGTTATCGCCGAAAATCAATGTCGTCACGCCTTGCCGCAGCATGTAGGACAGCGAACGGAAGGCGCAGAGATTTTCGGCTTCTATCGTCTTTAATTTCCACATGATCTGTTTTCTATTCTAGATAAATACTCCAATCCCATCGACACATCCTCGATCTGTTTCTCCCGGCAGAAGTCCTCGTAGGTTTCCCGGATGCGGCGGCTGTCGAATTTCTCGAAGAGCGAAGAGGATACCGCCTCCGGCAGCTGCTCGTCATCGGCAACCAGTTCTACCTTCGCCGCTCCGGCTTCCAGCAAGGCGGCTTTGTCCACCGATTTCATCGCGGCGGCAGGTGCATGGACACGCACCTTGACCTTGTAGCGACCATCGGCCTCCATTTCACGCAGCTCGTCCATCAGGTGCAACCCGGCACGTTCCGCCGGCATATCCATGACACGGTACCGCATGTTCACGCGGTTCTTGACAAACTCGTACGTGCCGTCCGTATACAGCACCGTGTATCCTTTCTCCTCGTCCTCCCCGAAGTTATGCTGGCGCGAGGAACCGATATATTCGATTCCCGTCCCCGGAATGACGGTACGGTTGTGGTAATGGCCGACAAAGACCTTGTCGAAAGGAGAGAATATCCTGGCAGGCAGTTCCTTTTCCGAAGGCTGTGCCAATGCCCCGTTGATACCCTCATGGATGTAGAGGAAGTGCTCCGGTTCTCCGGAAAGCGCTTCCGCAGCCAATCGTCCGAGCCTTTCGGCAAAAGAGCCGTCTTCCGGAAAATAGCTCATTACATGGAGCGCGAACTTCCATTCCGGGCGGCACAGGGTCAGGTACTCATCCACGACAGTCACATTCGGATGCCGGTCGAAGACATGACAATATCCGCGCAGGGATTCCTGGTTCACCTTGTCGTGGTTCCCTTCCGCCAGCGTGACATGAATGTCATGGTCCGCGGCGGATACAAGCATATCCCTGACGGCCAGCAGGACATCGAGTGTCTGGGCGGCACGGGAAAAGAACAGGTCTCCTCCGACAACCACTTCCCGGATATCCCGTTCCCTGCAAATTCCCATGGCCTCCTGCCAGTTGGCCTGGAATGCAGGGATGTTGTCTTTCGAGATGTGGATGTCATTCAATAACAAAAAGGCAGGGTTTGTTCTCTTTCATACTAAGTGATTGTGATTAGGACGGGAGGCCCGGATGCCTCCCGTCGGATTAGAATTCAAGAACTTGTGAAAGGCTTATCTGCGGTGGCGGGGACGCCCGGCACGCTCTTCCGTTTCCTCCGGCTGCTCTTCTTCCTCCCCGGGGACATCCTCCGGTTCGTCACTGGGCTTCGGACCCTCCATCTCGCTTTCGATCAGGTCGAGTAGTTCCCGGTTGCTCGTGGAGCGTGTGACACGCACGGAGAGCCCTTCCTGCTCGATGTAGCCGCGGATCATCGCACGCAGCTCCTGGCCTTCCTCGGTCTTCTCACCGAGTTCCTGCCGCTGAAGCTCGTCATAACGTTCGAAAAGGTCGTCCAGCGAGATGCCTCCGCCTTCACGCCCGTTTTCTCTGTTATCTTTCGTACGGCGGTCGAACGAGAACGCGGATATATCCTCCTTGGGCAGTTCACCGTCCAGCGTGTCGATGACCGTCTTCATTTCATCCGTCTCCATGAGCGACATGCCGTAGATACCGTCGCACTGTTTGAGGAACTCGACGGTGGCTCCCAGATGATAACGGGTGTAGCGGTAGATGATTTCCGGGATACGCGGCGCACCCATCAGGGCGGTCAGCTCCTCCTTGGTCAACGGTACCGGTTCCGATTCGTTGTCAATGGAAATGACATACTCGGTCTTGGCTCCGTTCTTGCGCTTTTCAATCTCCACCGGATAGGCGTCATACACCGAGGAAATCGGGCACGGGTAAGACGGATTCTTGGCCAGTTTCTTGCTCCACAGCTTGAACTTCCTCTCATCCAGATCCTTGAACTGGGCATGGGAAAGGGTCATCATCTGCACGCCTTTGGCTCGTTCACCCAGGTCGAATACATAGAGACAGTGGCCGTAACTGTATTTCAGACCGCCTCCGAACGAGCCCCCGGCAATCTCCGCCAGTTTGTCGTCCCCGTCCTCTTTTGCGGCTTCGACGGCCATGCGGCGGTAAGTCTCGATGGGATCAACGCTATATCCGGCATCGGTAGCGCGGGTGACAGTGACATACATCTTCTGGGGCTTGTTCCCCGTAGCGGGTTTCTCCAGCTCCAGAAGCAGCTGGTGGACGGGATACTCATAGCCCGGACGTGTCGGCGAGCCGTCCGGATTGGGAGCGATGGGCAGGATACGGAGACGGTAAGTCCCGAACTTGTCCATGCGGAAGAACTCCGTACGGGCGAACGCCCTGTTCTCCTCCTGGGCACGCAACTGTGCCTCCTGATAAGATTCCTGAACGCCGAGGAACATTTCCTCGACAGACATGCCTTCCATGCCGTTGTTCTTTTCTTCTTCTTGCATAAACGCTTTGTTTTATGGATTTAAAAATGCCCGAAGAATGCGACACGGTATACCCGCATCGCAAAGAAACTGGTAACAGGACGGACGGGTTCGGTTGCACCGTCCGCGTTCAACTGATAAAATTGGGAGAGGATGTCTCGCTGACCGTATCCCGAAAGAGGATACTCATTTGACAATATGGAAAGGTCTTGCAGCGACCGTGGAATACAAAATTAGGCAAATTACCCGGAACAGCCATACATGTACATGAATGTTTCTCACCGGCATTGTCCTTCAGCGCATTACCGTTTCATTTTAAGAATGCTTTTAATCTCTCCGAGCAGTCTGTCGCCGCCCGGCGCGTTCCGCGCTTCGGCAAGCAGCCTCCTGCGGTTCCGGCGGATATACTCTTCTCTCTTGCGGCGGCATATGCCTTCATAGTAGGCTTTGCGCTCCGGCGTGAGCCGTTTCCCGCGCCGGCAATAGACCCCGTCCCGGCGGTACTCGTCCAGGTAGCGGCGGAACTTCGCCTTGCCGCAGGAAGGGTCTTTCGATGCCTCCGCCACCGACCGTATGACCTGCCAGTCCGGCTCGAAGGGCTGCTGCGTGGCGCATAACCTGCGGAGCAGATGATAGACTACCGGCATCTCATACCGGAGCATGAAGCCTATCCGTGTCTCGTCGAAAGGAAAGCGCTTAAGCGTCCCCTGCGGTCTTCCGTCTTCTCGCTTTCGGGGCTTCTGCTGCCGGGGAGACGGTTTCTTCTGCGGCTGCCGCCTGATTTTCTTCTGTTTCATGATGTTGCGGTTGAATGGTTTGCTGTACGGTTTCACGGACGGGAACGTTCCTGCGCTCCGCAATCCTCCGGCGGCTTTCAATATCGCCGTTTACATTGAGTTTATGTTTCATGACTATACAAAATAGGTGAAGTTGAGTTCTACATTGACATTGTACATACCGCGCTCGTAAAGCTGTATCCTGCGCGAACCGCCGTAGATGGTGAACGAGGAGCCCCGGTTGTACTTGTGGTCATCGTTCCAGTCAGCGGCGCTGCAGCGCACGCTGTATCTCGGGGGCTGTATCTTGTTCGGGATGACGGCAACGATGCCGCCCCAGTTGCTGCCGTCCCTGCGTGCGGTATTGATATACCCCTGTATGGACACGATATTCCCGATCTGGCGGATAAACAGCCCCTGGGTATCTGTTCCCGAGCCGCTGTTCTCCATGTGCATCCATCCCGTATCCGCCAGCAGGGGCTGGTATTCTTCCGCATAGGCGGCTCCGATAGCGCGGCAGGCCTGCCGTTTCGCCTCCGCTGTCGGCAAGGACAGGTCGGAAAGTTTGCCGTCCTTGCGCAGGTAGTCCTTGACGATTTCGTCTTTGGACAGCACGTCCAACTTGTTCCGCAGGAGCTGCCGGGCTTCCATGGGGGATTTTCCTTGCCCGGTCAAAAAGTCGATGTAATCCTGGAACAGGTTTTCAAGCGCGGCGAAGCGGGCGTCCGCCCCGGCCTTGGTATACAGGTTCAGGTTGGTGGCGATGGTATCCTTTTCGGAAGCGTTGTAGCCGCCCATCAGCCGCTCCGCCTTTTTCTTGAGTTCCCTGACAACCTGCGAGGTCATCACGTATCCCTCGACCTGCGCGTGCGAAATGCCGCCTTCATCTATGTAGGCGAACGAACCGGTCTTGATTTCCAGCAGTTTGTCCCTGAGTTCGGGTGTGAAGACAATGCCCTCGTAAGCGGAGTCAGTCCCGAGCTTGCCGTCCATCATCCGGTCTATCTCGGCCGTGGAATAGACTTCGAGGTTCTTGCGTGCCTTGCCCTTGTCCGGAAGGTCGGACAGGTTCGAGGTCTTGGCCAGTTTCAGCTCCCCGGTACCTTTCTTTTCGGCATCGAGGGTATCCCTGACGGCCGCCTGCCGCTTTGCTTTCAGTTCGGCGGCTTCCTCTGCCGTCAGCCCGCTGATCTCGTCCGCCGTCAGGCGCACCAGCTCCTTCAATCCTTCGGAGATTTCCAGAAATACCTCCCCGGCTTCCGCTTTGGAATAGACATCGATATTCTTCCGGGCGGCAGCCTTGTCCATGACATCGGAAAGGTTCCCGTCGGCGGAGAGTTTCATTTTCAAAGCCGCCGCGACGGTTCCCGATGTGACATAACCTTCGCCGCCCTCCGTCAGTTCTCCGGTAGTGATAGCCGCCAGTTTCTTCCTGTATTCGGTCGTGAAGTCTTCGGTAGAGAGCTGTTTGCCTTCTACCACATCCACTTTCTTTCCCATCGCCTCCGTAAAGGCCCTGACGGTCACATAGGTGTCGGACACGGATTTTCCGTTGATTTTAAGCGTACCGAGCACATCCACCGCTCCCAAAGGGGCAAGCACGATGTCGCCCAGAGCGTTCCTCAGCGCAAAACGGAAACTGTCAGCGGTGTCGAAGCCGACGGTGGCGAGCAGCGCGGCGGCACTGTCGCGCCAGGTAATCAGGTTTGTCAGCCTGGCATTGTCTTTCGTATAGGCGGTATTCTGAATATCGATACCCCGTCCGGTGCTTTGCAGGGAGAGCAGTCCGCCGACCTGCAGGGTGGCGGTACGCCCGATGACTTTCAAAACAGGTGTGGTGCAGGCTTTTCCGTCATGCACGGCAAAGTCACGGTATTTTGTTCCGCCGCCCTCCGTGCCGTGGTAATTGATACGGATACAACCCTCATCCGTCACATCCGAGGTGTTATAGATGTCGTATCCCTTGATGCGGACAGCCCCGATCCGGGCGTTTTCATTCAGCGAAGTACCGCAGGATATGCCGTCTTCCGTAACCCTGGCCAGTTCCTTGCCTTGTTTCATGAAACTGAACGTGCCGTCCGTCCGGATGACAATCTCGTTGACAAGCAGACCGTGCAGGTAGGCACCGATGGCGGCATGGCCGTCCGCCTTGACGATGCCTTTGAGCATGTAGCCGTTCCCGCCGCTGACGGAGACGGCGGTCTTGGAGCTGATTTCTTTCTGCCCGGTGAACGTTCCGGCCAGCACCAGATCCTTCTTGACGGTCTGCCGGGCAAAAGGTGTATCGAGCAGGACAGCATAGCGGCCGAAGAACTTGTCGATGAACCGGGGTGCATAGCTCTCCGTCACCTCGATGGCCGCCGGCAGTTTGTCAGTAACCGGATCGACCGTATCCGGGACAGCCTTGGCTCCGGCACAGAGATAACAGGTACGCCCGCGCTTGTTGACCTCATTGGCGTAGACCACCGATTCATGCCGGTTGATTTCGTATATATAATAGGGATAGACAGCATCGGCGCAGCCGTCGAAACGGCGTACCTTTCCGCCGAGCCAGACATAACCCGGGGAGACGCGGGGACCCTCGATCTCGCATCCGGAGATGATGAAGTCCGAGCAGCCGTCAAAAACGGCACTCATGCTGAGAGCCAGTTCCTGCAAGTTCAGGATATCGTCCGAGTAGGTATACCGTCCGCCGGTTTCCGCAATATATTCTTTCATTGTCCTGTATTCTTATTGGGGGTGTATTCGTCTTCGTCGATCTTGATCAGGTAGGTCTTGCCTGCTGTCTTATAGGTGTTCACCACATAGGAAAGCATATAGACCAGTTCCCGCGGAGGTATGGTGACGGGCGGGACGCAGACCATGAAGCTGACCTTGTTGATCAGCTTCTCTTCCGCCAGCAGGTAGAACGGACGGGGGCGTTCCGCCTCATTGTCCGTTGTAACCTGTTCCCCGTTGTACCATACGGTGAAAGGACGCTGGTATTCCGCCCCTTCGTGGTACAGGTCCACACCGACACTCGTGCTGTCCTTGATGAAGATGCGGTCCTTGCCGTCCTTGATGTATTTACCGAACCGGTAGTTCAGGAACCACTCGAAATAGATGACCTGTGAGGTCATGCGCGCCTCGATATGCCGTTCCCGTGCAAACGTACGGAACCGTTCGTTCAGGCTTTGCAAGGGATAGAGGCAGCTCTGCACGAAGAGGATGAACCGCCGTCCCGACAGGTAGTGCGGCACGAGCCGGTTCACCGAACGGTCTATGGGCAGCTTATATCTCATGGTTTTCGACTTTGAGCGTGATGGCTTCCCGGAAGGTCGGCAGTTCCGACTCCTCGTCCTTGCGCGAGGACTCTTTCAGGTAGCCCGAGGCGGTGTATGTCATGCGGCCGACACGTTGCAGGGGCTGGATTTGCCCGTCCGTATCGTGGCAAGCAATAAACACGCCCTGCTCGGGGATTGCCGTCTCGTCGATATAGACGTCTGTAACGTGTTCGGCACGGCGTATGGCATCCGTCAGGCGGGAGACATAGACCGCAGCGTCGAAGTCGATGCCCATAATGTAGTCCCGGATACGGGTCTCGATGCTGTCGTACATCTCCGCCTCGGGAACGGCACCATCGTAGAAGACCGTAAGACGCGGCACCAGCACGTCGCCTTTGGTCGAGATGACCTCGATGCGTGTGCCGGCGAATTTCAGCTTGCCGATATAGGCATTGATGGGCACCAGCTCCTCGGCGGGAATAGCTTCCAGATGTCCTTTCGTGCCGGTAGCGATTTTCAGTACCAGCTTGCTGTCGAGGTTGCTGTCGTCCGTGCTCTCCACATAGGAGACCTGCGTAATGATGCGTTTGGTCTCATCGACCTGGGCATACCCGAAAGCCAGTCCGTCCTCGCGGACGGTCAGCTCGTCGCCCTGCTGGTATTGCAGCAGCGCATTGGCGTAGTAGTCCGGCGTGCCGTTGATCCGGTTGTTGATGGCTTCCGAGATATCCACCGCGAAGACATCAAGCAGCGTCTCGAAACTGTAGATGACAGCGGCTACGGTCCATAGGATACCGTTCATGACAGACAGCTTCGAGTCGCTGGCGAACTCCGTCAGTTCCAGCCGCCGGTTGCGTTCCTGCACGGCTTCATTGTATATCTCCTTAATCGTCCGGCTCATTCCACTGTATAGGTTATATCGTCGATAATGAATTTCCACGCGCCACCCTCATTCCAGGCCTCCTCGTGCAGGATGACCCATACGGCTTCCATGCCCGAGGCGATACGGTAGCGCCCCGTTTCGGTATCCCGGTCCGGCTCCCGATAGGTTCCCGTCGGGGCTGTAGGTAAAATGACCGTGCAATTCCGTCGGTCGCCGTAATGTTCCACAAGGGTTGTCAGGTAATGATCTATGACTGTCGGTTTCAGTCGGGCGGCGGAGAGGTCGAGTGTCATCAGTTCCCGGCATTCGGCAAGCGGTGCAAGATCGGCCAACGCGCAATTCGACAGGTTCAGGCTGTAGGTTCCGGAAAGCAGCCGCAGGCTCTCCAAGGAGAGTGTGGCGTGCGTGAGCGTCAGCTCCTCCACCGGCAGTGTCTGCACCAGTACCAACGACCGCGGTTTGAGCCCGCTCCAGTCGATACTCCGGAAGCAGGCATCGGTAAACCAACGGATACGACGCCTGTCCCTGACTTTGTTGTCGAAGGTATGGGTGAGCAGCTGCGGCGTGTCCGCGAGGAGGACGGTCTCGGTGTCGCTGTTGTCGCCCCAGTCGATTTCCAGCTGTCCCGCACCGGAAACGGCACACTGCACGGTGATGATCCCGGCAGCGAGCGTGAGGACGACAGCAAGCGGCAAGGTGAACGTTTTGGGATAGACATGCCGTTCACCGTTAGCGGGGACGATGCCGTGCAACCCGTTATAGGCGACTACATCGGCGCGGATAACGAAATCGTCCGTGTAGACAAGTTCCCGGCCGGCAGTCAATGTCGTGGCGAAGGAGAGATCGGGGTTGTTGATGAGCAAATCCACGACTCCCTCGATGCTGCCGTACAGGTACAGGGCCACATCGTAGATATTCTGTCCGGCTACGACCCTGTACTTACCCATCGTTCTCCTCCTTTTCCTCGGTTTCTAAAAGCAGCTCTCCCGTGGCAGAATCCATATAGGCATTCTTGATGACGACCTTGTCCGACAGGAATTCCGACTGCAGTTTGGCGGCAAGACCGTTGTTTTCCAGACTCGAATGCAGGTAGTCGACGAGGCCGACACCTGTCGTAGAATGTTGGTAGAGATTTCCGGCTGAAGCTTTCAGCAGAAACGTCTCGTTCTGGGCTTTGGCGGCTCCTATTTCGAAGTCGGTCTCTGAGCCGCTGTACACGGCAAGGTAACCGTCCCGTGACAGCAGGTTGTAGACTCCCTTCTCATTGAGGGAGAAAAATGCGGCCAGGGCGATATCGGCCGTGCCGGCTTCCGTCTCCGCCACGACGGGAAACCAATGTTTGCCCGTCGCAGGATTTCTCAGGTACTCCGTGCCGCCCGAACCGCTTTCCATAACCAGACGGACCGTCAGGCGGCGCATGTCGGGCGTATAGGGAATCCTGACATGGAACCCTTTGCCGTCGTTATACGTGTACACGAAGCCGACGGGGACGGTAATCTCTCCGTAGCGGAAGGTGTCGTTGTCCGCACCCGCGACGGCATCGAGCAGGCGGAAGTCGTAGAAACTCTTGCCGGCGATATTGCCGGAAGTCTCCACCTCACCGTATTCGGCGTCCATTGTTATGTCCTGTCTTGCCATGAACGATACTTCAACAAAAAGCCCGACCATACATCAGAGTACGACCGGGCACTCTTTTCAAAAGAGTAGCGGCAGAAAGAAAGGATGGTTTACTTCTCCTGAATGAAATCGTAGATGCGCGACACGGTAGCCCACATATCGTCCGGAAGCTCCTCGTCCGAGATGCGTTCGCAGGCTTTCCGGAGATACTCCATCTCGTCCCCCGAGAACTCCACGGCAAGCGGTTTCTCCTTCTCCACATCCCATTCGATGCGCTTGTCCTCGGCATTCTCGTGAAGACCGATGGCTTTGCGCTCCTCGTCCGGAATGGCGATCTTGCGCAGAATCTCTTTTTTGAGGTTGAAGTCCTTGAAGTTGCCCCGTGCCGGCAAAAAGGACGGCAGGTAAAGGCGGTCTTTGACTGACAGTTCCATATTATTTATGCATTTTGTACGTTACTCTTTTTTATTTCGTCGATCATGGTATCGAAATCATGAAACAGGGGTGCAAGCGGCTCTCCCATAGGAATGTTGCATGAAATAACGCCTTGTTCCATGTAGATGATACCTATCTGCGGAGCGTTCCCCGAGCCATCCGTATCCTTCTTGCGGATGGAGGCGTGGACGCGGGTCAGCGCGTCATTGACGATGGAATATTCCAACTGGTAGTCGGCATTCTCCGTGCTCTCTTCGGCAACCTTGGTTACCGTTACGTTGGTGATGTTCATAATTCGCTTCTGTTTTTATTAAGTGTAGGGATATTCCCAGCAGAAAAGTTTTTAATAAGAGTGATTTAATATCTGGTAATGGAACGAGGGGTAATTGGCGCACAATACCGTAATGGAGTCTCCCTTGGCTAACGTGTAACTGGCAAGATCCCCGTTGTGGTTACGGATATTGGTGAATACAAGGCTATTCCCCCAGTTGTAGTTGTAAATTAGGGTAAATATGCAGGCGAAGTCCGACGGCAGAGTCGAGTAACCGAACATGGTGGCCACGGACGATGCCGACGGCAGGGTCACGCTGTACTTCTGGTTGGCATAAACGAAAAAGATGTTGAACTGCGAGAAATCGATCGTGTAACCGCTGCCTGTGAAATAGACATTCTTGATCTTGTTGCCGATGCAGGCAGGGGCTATAACAGAGGCATTGGACCATATTCCGTAGTTACGGTTACCGTTTTTGACATCGATATAAAGCCCGTAGTTGTTATTAAAGATGCTGTTCACCTTGTTGTTCACAATACGTCCGGTGGCACATGATCCGCCGGCGGATGCCGGTATGGTGTTGCTGCCGAACAGGACATACGAAATGGTGTCCCCCACGCGGAACAGGTCGTCGTAGATGGCAAGGCCGCCGCCTGAGCCGGTTCCTGTCGCCGTCGAGCCGATGCGCCCCTGACCGATGACGAATCCCCCGATGGTGCCGGCATTGGCGTTGATGGTGCCCGTCATCGTGACATTTCCCGAGGCGTCCCATTTGATATTCTGGTTGGCCAGATAACCCGATCCGTCATTGGCAAAGGAGATTTTCCCGCACCCGAACGTGGCGGAACCGTCCGTGTTCAGCGCCCAATAGTTTACTCCGGTGGAAGGGTTGTCGTGGTAAATATATCCTGAAGCCCCCATAACGATGCGGTGCCCCGAGGCCGGAGCCGAAGCGGTCAGGGCGCTTGTTCCGAGAATCCAGCCGCCGATCTTGCCGCTCACGGCCGTGATACCGTTCCTGTCCAGCGTGACCTTTACGCTATTGTTCGCATCCTTGACGGAGATGCTGCCGTTATAGCTGCTCCCTCCGACAGTCAGGGCGGAATCCACGATAATCTGGTTGGCGCGTACGGTTCCCGTGTAAATGCCGTTGGCATCGATGGTGGTCGTGTATTTCTCCGTGGAGGTAAGGTCGAAGACCGTGGCATAGGCCACATACCAGATGACAGGCGTATCGGAAGTCCCCTGCGTGCCGTCCACGTAGAAGAAATGGGTGCTGGAAAAATCGGCGGTGCCGCACACGACCTTGTAGACGTATTCTTTCCAGTCGCCCGTGCCGGCGTTCGACGTAAGCCACCGGTGCGAACCTCCCGTGCCGACGCTGTTCGTCGCCCAACAGAGATTTCTGCCGGCGGGGATCTTGGCGATAATGCGGGCGACGAGCACCTTGCGGTAACCGCATTTCGCCCCGAATAGAAGCCTCCGTTGCGAGGGCTGGCACTGCCGCTGGTCTGGATTTTCAGGACATACTTGCTGTCATTGGGTGCCGTGGCATCCTGCTGCCGGGTAACGGTCACCATACCGTTCTGGGAGTTGTTGTAAACCACGACACCGTTGTTTCCGTTCCAGAAAGTCGGGTCGCGGTAGAGCATCTTCCCGAACGCCATGGCCGAAGCGAGTTCCTGCGCCGTCGTGATGCCCGTAGTCCACTGGGCGGATACGGATGCGGCAAAGGTAACCGTGCCGGCGGCATTCCATGAGATATTACCCGAGGCTATGTGCCCAGACCCGTCGTTGTTCAGACTCCATTTCGTGGAGTTGGCGATAGATCCGTCGCTGCCCAGCGAGATGTTGTTTTTCCAGATATGGTTGTGGTCGAAGGCCCACCCCGCGATACGGTTGTATACCTCCTTGCTGCCGCTTTTGGTATAGTTCACCGAGAGGCAGAAGTATTCCAGATTGTCCCATGACATCATCTGAAGACCTATGAATCCGGTCTTGACACTGTTGCCGGATGCCGCCACCTGCCCGAGGACGATATGCCCTGCATTGCTGCTCTGATACCACGTAAGGCATATACCCAGCGGCTTGTAGGCTCCCGTGTACCAGTAACCGCTGCCCGTGGAGGCGGAACGGATTTGCAACGGGATGGCACCCACAGCTCCGACGTTCCCTATGGTCATGTTGTCACTGCCGATGGAGAAACCGCCGATCTTGCCCTTCGTGAACGTGCAGCTGAGACCGTTGATGTAATCGGTATTGATAATGGACGACTTGATACCCACGGCATCGAGTTTCGAGGCGCTGATGCTGCCCGCGGCGATACGGTCTGCCGAAAGTGTTCCCGTCTTGATACTGCCGGCATCGATCGCCACGGCGTTGACCTGCGCCGCGGTAAGGGTGCCCGTGTAAATCCCTGTCGAGCCGATATAGGTCAGCGGGTGCGCCGCAAGCGTGCTGTCCGTGCTTTGCGCCAGAGCAATGAACCGATGGCGGCGGATCTCCTCCTCGACGGCAGCCGTGAGGGTGCGCGGCGCGGGGGCATAGGCTTGTGTGGAACCGCTCTGGAAGATAAGGTCGTTGCCGTAAGCGATTTGCGGAGCTGCCGGAATCGGCGAAGGACTATAACTGCTGCTCTCTATCGGCTGGTCGGAGTAGAGGTGGTACACGGCACCCGTATCGCCGCCGCCACGCAGGAAGACGGCGAACATGCAGTAGTTGCCGCACAGCTGCGCCCCGGCGAACATCCGGCAGTAGGTCTCGGAAAGGTCATAGATATCCCATGAATAGGCAATGCCACCCCAACCGCCGAAGTTGGTTTTGATAAGTACGATCAGACCTCCTTTGTGCGTGGATGTGTTCCACGAGACCGGAGCCTGCTCGGCATATCCCCGACGGACGAGAATGGTACGTTTGATGTTCTGGTCGCCACCTTTGAAAACGACTGGATAATAGGTCGCTTCGTCGCCGTTGATGATGAGTTTCTTGTAATATCGATAGCCGAAGTTCGTAACCTTGGCCGCTTCGATGTCGTTCTTCCATTGCAGCGATACGGAAGCCCCGAACGTAACGTTCCCGGCAGTGTCCCATGCAATGTTGCCCGAGGCGATCTGCCCCGAACCGTCGTTGTTCAGTTTCCATTTCGTGGAGTTGATGATCGAGCCGTCGCTGCCCAGCGACACGTTGCCCTTGCGAATGGAAGTCGTGTCGATCGTCCAGCCGGCTATGCTGTTGCTCGAACCCAGCTGTGCCACGCAGTACCCTGCACTGTCCGTGGTATAGAGCCCGAAGTCCGTGTCGCTGTTGTAGTAGAGCTGCACCCGCTGCCCGCTAGCGACACCCGAATTGGCCCCGTACACCGCGATGCGTCTGTTGCCGCTGTCTATCGAGATATGCGTGGCAGTGAGGGCCGAAGCCCCGATCATCCAGCCGCCGATTTTTCCTTTGGTGAAGGTACAGCTCAGGCCGTTGATATAGTCCGTGTTGATGATGGAGGACCTGATGCTGGCGGCATCGAGCTTCGAGGCCGCTATACTGCCTGCCGCTATGCGGTCGGCGGAGATGGTTCCTGCGGTAATCTGCGAGGCGGTGATACTGCCGGTATAGATTCCGTCGGCCGTGATCTTCGTCAGCTTGGGATAGCCGCTGCCGCCCAAAGCCGTGGTGAGGGAGCCGATAGGTGCCGTCCACAAGGCACTGACCGTCGAGGCGAACGTGACGTTGCCCGAAGCGTCCCACGCGATGTTGCCGCCCGCGACCGCTCCGGCTCCCGAGGCATCCAGCCGCCATTTATAGCCCCGGATACCGTTCGAGCCGAGCGTAATGCTACCTGCGGCAGAGGTGCAGCTCCCCACAGTGTTGTTCTTCGTACCCCGGTAAAGGGAGTCGGCATCCACCGTCCAGCCGCCGATTTTCCCTTTTGTAACGTTCAAGGTCAGAGCTTCGATGTTTCCGGCGGTAATCAAGGAGGCTTTCAACGCCGCCGTGTCGATGCGTGCCGCAGCGATAATCCCCGATGTGATCTGGGAAGCACTGATGGAAATCGTCTTAATCGTATCGGCCGAGAGTGTTCCGGTAAAGACGCCGTCCTTGTCGATGTAGGTCGCACCGACCCAGTTCAGACTCACTCCGCTGCCGAACTCGACCTTGCCTGTCGTGGCGTTATACCTGACATACTGGTCGCCATAACCCAACTGGGCGTTACCGCCGTTATCTACATAGAAGGTTTTGTAGCCATCCCTAAATCCATAGATGCCGTTTACCGCCTCTGCGGCGATCGTTCCCGAGGAGGTCTTCGTATTGAGTGTAAACGAGCCTATGGCTATCCCGGAGACGGTGCCGTCGCTGTTTTTCGTGCCCGCAAAGAGTTTGGGGGTGATGACCGTGTTGCCGTTGATGAGCGTCTTACCCGTATTCCACTCCTTGACCCAGTCGAGCATGTCGGCATCGACCCCGTCCTTGCCCGGGATACCCGCCTTGGCTTTCGACCAGACGAACGACAGATGATAGACAATACCGGAAATTGTCACGGGAATATCTATTGTTCCGTGGTCGGCGAGGGTCGTCGTACCGGCGGTGATAACGTAGGTTAAGGTCTTCGTGCCGTTATTGACGGTAACGGATGAGAATCCCGCCGGCTTACCCACCGCACCGATGGTAAAGGCCGTGAGTTCCTCGTCCCCGCACATCACCCGTACGGTCGAGGTGAGAGTGACGGACGAGAGAATCTTCCCCGTGTCATCCGCGGGGAACACGTATTCACCCAAAGACTGGGTTATGGTATACCCGTCCTTCTGGACATAGATGGTCGCCTGTCCCCGGGCGATGAGAATCTTTGCCATGAAACCTTTTTCTGAAAGTATAGTGCGGAATGATTCCGGCAGGTTGCGGATTTTTTTTCGTGTAAATGATTTTTTTTTTTTTTTTTTTTTTTTTTTTTTTTTTTTTTTATTATTATAAAAAATATTTGTATTTTTGTAATTGGAAATGGTTCCGGGCGGTTCGCCGCCACGGATGAAAAGGGAATCCGGTGAGAATCCGGGACAGTACCCGCTGCTGTAAGTCCCCTCAAGGTTGCCGCAACCTGCCACTGGTGTAATGCTGGGAAGGCGCGACGACTGGGACGAGTCAGAAGACCTGCCATGACCGGAAAAGGATTTACACCCGCGGGAGAAAATCGGGTTGCGATCAGATACGGAATGCCGTAGGAGTCATTCTCATATTTGAAGACAAACATAATCCCGTTCGTGTAAACCTGCGCGAACGGGATTTTTTGTGTTTGTTAAAAATATGTTTTATTAAAAAACAAGTAAGCTATGAAAAGAAATTTACGCTTTCTGGCGGGAGCTTTCCTGTTGACGGCAACCGCCCTGTTCACCGGCTGTAATTCAGACGATGACTTTTTGATGAATCCTCAAACTGATTCAGTAACTCCCGAAACCCGAGCCAACTTTAATGATGATGGCACTACAACCATTACATTCGATGACTTCGATGAAACATTCATGGCGGTTTCGCCTAAAGCAGAGAACTACTACACGCTTTATGGATATACTGCAGAGAACCAAATCAGGGAAATATACGATCCCGATTTTGTGTTTGTCTCCGACATGAATACTGTAACCAATTCTTATGGAGCGTATACTGAATTTTCCAGTGGTGCCATTGCGTTGTCGAAATACAATTATCGTTCTGATTCTGCTGCCGGCAAGACTTCTGGAACTAATTGGTGGTATACTTGGGAGAATCAATGTAGTGTCTATAATACAGCATCCACAGATGGGGCCAATACAGGGGCAGGTCACAGCGGTTCCAATTTTGCTGTTGTATACGGCTACTCTGATTTCGGAAATACGGAGTGGATGGCCAAACCTGAATTCTATTTTGACTCCCCTCGCAAATTCAAGGGTTTATGGTATTGTAACACAGCATATACCTATGGTGTGATTATAAATGGTAATCAGTTCGGAACATCGGGTGTTGCAACACCGTTGAGTAATCTGAAAGATTCTGACGGCAACAATATAGGATATTTCCAAGTCAACATCGAATGTTATGACGTAGATGGAAATTTGATCACCACTGTATCGAAATTGTTGGCCGACTACCGATATGATAAACCAACAGTGTCCCCCGTAACTACATGGACATATTGGGATATTAATGTAGCGGATGTGCAAAGTGTAAAATTCAATTTTGAAGGATCTGATGTCGATCCTATATATGGACTCAATACTCCGGCGTATCTTTGTATAGACGACGTTACAATAGAATAACAATTTAATATAGTTTGGCATAGAACTGATTTCAGTTCTATGCCTTTTTTATTATGAAGGCTTTCATATTTAGTATTCTTGTACTTTTGTTTTTTATTACAAGCTGTAATAAGAACGATGTAATTACTGAAGAAATAAAACAAGCTCCTATAATTGAACTCGATAGTGAGACTGGCATTTACACTATCAAAGTTGGGCGTGAACTGACAATTGCCCCGACATATAAATATGCGAATAATGCACTTTATGCATGGACAGTAGATGGAAAACTTCTTTCATCTGAATCAATATTGAAGTATACATGGAATCAGGAACAACATCTATATATCAAATTGCGAGTTGATACACCAGAGGGTTATGCGGAAGAAGAGTTAAAAGTAGAAGTATTGGAGTTAACTCCACCTACAATTTCAATCATAATCCCCTCTAAAGGATTAAAAGTGCCTCAAAACACGGATTATATTTTATCTCCAGATATTCAACATGACGATCTTGAAAATTTTAGAATTGAATGGGTACGCGATGGAGAAATCGTCGGAACAGAAAAAGCATATACGTTTCACGAAAAAGAACTCGGTACATATTCGATAACAATCCGGGCATCCAATATAGACGGAGAAACAATCCGTGATTTCGACGTAGAAGTTGTGGAAACAATGCCTTATTCCGTACGGTTTCCGACACCATCCTATACACAAACTTCTACGGATCGTTATACTTTTGCAGGGCGTCCTGTATATTTGCGGCCTTTGCTGGAATATTTCGATTATCCACAGTATCAATGGCAGGTCAATGGAAAAATTATGGAAGCCGCTACCGACAGGGTTTTTAAATTCACGCCGACGACTCCTGGAGAATATTTCGTTGCTGTTACTGTTACAGAAAAAATGCCCAACACACAGCCACTTTCACGTAACATAACACGTAGTAATACTTCAATTACAACGACAGTTAAGGTTATTTGTGAAGAAAAAACGGAACAAGAACGCTATCGGCAAGCGACAGCGACAAGTTCAGGTATTTGGGATAAGGTTTATGAATTCATTCCTGCTCCCGGACAGTTTATTAATGAGTTATCCCAAAATACCGGATTTATAGGAAATGAAACGACGCCCCAACAAGCCATAGAGTATGCAACGAAACGATTGAACAAAAAAGCGCATGTTTCACTGGGATCTTTCGGTGGTTATATCATCATCGGTTTTGACCATAGTATTGCTCCGAGTGGCCGAGAATACGATTTTGCAATACAAGGAAATGCTTTTAACAGTTCGAGCGGTGGCTCAAATGAGCCGGGCATTGTTTGGGTAATGCAAGATATAAATGGCAATGGCCAGCCAGACGATGAATGGTATGAATTAAAAGGATCTGAAACCGGCATCGATGGTACAATACAAGACTACGAAGTAACTTACTATAGACCTGCACCCAGAGCACATACTCCGTGGGTAGATAGTGAAGGTAATTCAGGTTCTGTCGATATGAATGCATACCATGGCCAAGAATATTATTATCCCAATTGGATTAAAGAAGATAGCTATACATTATATGGGACGCGTCTGACTCCTCGCAACAATCAAGATCCCGTTACAGGATATTGGGCGAATAACGCTTATGAGTGGGGGTATGTGGATAATATGGGTTCAGATAATCTGGTAGGAGGAAATGTCATTGATGGTAGCGGTCAGCGCAACGGATTCAAAATAGCCAATGCAATATATCATGACGGGACTCCAGTAAAATTGCAATATATAGACTTTATCAAAGTTCAGTGTGGAGTATTATCGAAAAGTGGTTGGCTTGGAGAGATATCCACAGAAGTATTTTCATTTGAAGACTTATCAATAACTAATAATCAATAATATGAGACAGTTTTGGCTTTTACTATTCATTGCCCCATTTCTTTTTTTATCATGTTCAGAAGATAATCAGACTCCAGAAAGTCCTGCTGATGCCGATGACAATTTTATCACATCAGTCGTGATGACTGTGGCAAGTCAATCCTATACAGCGGAAATAATTGACAATATAATTACCATAACAGTTCCATATACTGTTTCGTTAAATAATGCTCAAGTCGAATTCAAATACACATCCTCGGCAACAATTATTCCCGATCCGGCAAGCATTACTGACTGGGATACGGAACGAACGTTTCGTGTAACCTCTTACAATGGAGAAGCGAATGATTATACATATAAAGTCATTAAAGACGAGATTCGCTATGAAGGGGATGTGGAATTGAAGACAACAGCGGATGTTACGGCTTTCATTGATACGGACGTAACGGTTATCAAAGGTGATTTGATTATCGGGTCGGATGCTGAGGATGCAGAAGAATTGTCGGATATCGCCGCATTAAAAATATTGAAGGAAGTCGAAGGAAACATCATCATTCGGAAAAGTTATGTTGGACAAGATCTTACGGGACTTGATAATATCACTTCAATTGGAGGTTTGCAAATAGGAACTGAAACTGCCTTTGCGACCAACAGTAAATTGCAGATGGTCAGTATGAGATCTTTGCAGCATATTACTGGCGACATCGTTGTCTGCAACAATCAAGTAGCATATGTGCAATTCGACAACCTTGAAACGATTGATGGAAATATAATATTCAGGACTTCATCTCTACAAAGTTTTGAATTCCCTAAATTAACCACTGTCGTAAAGGATTTTGATCTCCAGTGTCTGACAAGTGACGGAGAACCAGGAGGAGAAATCACATCTTTGAGAATTCCTGAATTGACAAAAGTAAACGGTCGCTTAGGGGTTAATAATTTAGGCAAAATGATTTCTTTGGAATTTCCGAAATTACAAGAAGTTGGAAGTGTGGATTTTGCTTCTATACCGATTCCGTTGGAGACCCTTTCATTGCCGGAATTATCGGTAGTAAACGGCGACCTTAATCTCGTTTCCAGTTATATTGCGTCCGATGCTTTTACATCTACGGGAAATAATAAATTACAAGAAATAGATGGACTGTCTAACTTGTCGATTGTTAAAGGCACATTGACAATATCTAAATTCCAAGTCTTGAAAAAATTACCGGATTGGAGTAAATTAGAACAACTCGGAGGACTGACCTTGCTGCGTTTATTGGAGTGTTCTGATCGAATTTTAGATTTGAGCAAAGTAAATTTTGTACCTTTTGAGGATAACGAACCTTTAATTTCTATTACAGACGGGACTATATTCTCAAAAATTATCACAAAAGAGGATATGTCGCAAGTTAGCATGTTTCTAGCTCCGAGCGGTATTACCGGTTCAAGTGTTGGAATAGATCCAGAATTGAATTTTAAGAGTATTAAGAATTTTAAGTATTCTAGCAATATGACAACAGATCCTGTATTCCAATTTGAACGAGTTTACGGGAATATGGAAATTATAAGAGGTTCAAAAAAAGGCGTTTCAGCCCCTAACTTGGTAAGTGTAGATGGATATTTAAGCATCGAAACTACAATGGCAAACAATATCTCGTTCCCGAAATTGGAAATTGTCGGAGGTCAGTTATGTATTATCGGTAATCTGAACGCTGTTTCTAACTATGATTATGATTTTACGAATTTAAAGTCAGTCGGTTGTTCAAGCAATCCTCAATATATCAAAGAAGGGGTGATTAATAATATTTTATATGGTTCTTTAGATTTTATGGCATCAAATAAAGATTACATTTCCGTCATTGGAACATGTCGGGGGTGTTGGTATGACTGTTCGTGCCGTAAAAACTATTTCATGCCCCAAATTGCAGGCCATTGATGGAACACTTTGTGCTGCAAATGCAGCATCGCTTACGACTTTCAATATGCCAACTTTAACAAAACTCTCAGGAGTTCGATTTATCCGGTTGACACGGTTTGTTGATTATACGTTCTTCAAATCTTTTGTAGAAGAAGAGCAAATCAAGAAAGAAGACTGGCTTGTAACCAATTGCGGTTATAACCCCACCTACGAGGATATGCAAGCCGGTCGCTATACCCAGCAGTAACACCCATTATTTTACAAGGGAACAGGGTACTGGCCGAAAGACCGGTACTCTTTCCCGTTTATAACAAGCCAATGAAACATCTGATACGACATATCATTCTTCTATGCGGGTTGCCGCTGTTGCTGGCGGGCTGCATGGAGTGGGACTACGGAGATGCGGTGGAAGATTTCAACGCTACCGGAGCCGGGTTGTTCATCACCAACGAGGGCAACTTCCAGTACGGCAATGCCACGTTGTCGTACTACGACCCCGAAACCCAACAGGTGCAGAATGAAGTGTTCTTCCGTGCCAACGGCATGAAGCTGGGCGACGTGGCGCAATCGATGTGCATCCACGACAATAAGGGCTGGGTCGTGGTGAACAATTCCCACGTGATTTTCGCCATCGACCTCAATACGTTCAAAGAGGTGGGCCGTATCACGAACCTGACTTCGCCGCGCTATATCCATTTCCTCAGCGACGAGAAAGCCTATGTCACCCAATTGTGGGACAACCGCATCTTCATCATCAACCCCAAGAAATATGAAATCACCGGTTACATCCAGGTGCCGGACATGACGATGGAAAGCGGCTCCACGGAGCAGATGGTGCAGTATGGCAAATATGTCTATTGCAACTGCTGGTCGTACCAAAACCGCATCATCAAGATCGATACCGAAACGGATCAGGTGGTAGAAGAACTGAAAGTCGGCATCCAGCCCACCTCGCTGGTAATGGACAAGAACCACAAGATGTGGACGATCACCGACGGTGGGTACGAGGGTTCGCCCTACGGCTACGAAGCCCCGTCTCTCTACCGCATCGATGCCGAGACGTTCACCGTAGAGAAGCAGTTCAAGTTCAAGATGGGCGACTGGCCTTCGGAGGTGCAGCTCAACGGTACGGGCGACAAGCTCTACTGGATCAACAAGGACATATGGTCGATGGACGTGGATGCGGAACGTGTTCCCGTGCGCCCGTTCCTCGAATACAGCGGTACGATTTATTACGGCCTGACCGTCGACCCCGTGCGTGGCGATGTCTACGTGGCCGATGCCATCGACTACCAGCAGCAGGGCATTGTCTACCGCTACTCGTCCGAAGGTGAACTGATCGATGAATTCTATGTCGGGATAATCCCCGGCGCATTTTGTTGGAAGTGATGGGCAGGATACGACACCTATACCATCTCATCTTCGTTACCAAAGGACGCAAGATGACGATTCCGACAACGGGAAAAGGATTGATGCTCGAGCGGATGACACGGATTTTTACAGGGAAAGGTTGCCGCGTACATGCCGCCAATGCCTTTCTCAACCACGTGCATGTACTTGTCGAGATTCCGAATTCCGGGGATTTCAGCAAGATCGTGAACAAGGTGAAAGGCGCCACGGGAACGGTATACCAGAAAACCCCGGAATATGCCGACTTCTCCGGTTGGGCTGCCGGATTCGACTCGTTCAGCGTGTCGTTCAGCGACCTTCACCGGCTCAGACGGCACATCGAGGAGCAGCATACAATCCATCAGGAGATCTCGTTCGAGGAAGAATACGGACAACTGCTTGAAGAGAATGGGTTCGACCCGCATCAAACGTCCGTGCCGGCATCCTCCACGGTACATTTTTCCGCGAATACCCACCCTAAAAACGGAATCAAATGATTTATACGAAATACATACTTTTCTCGCTACTGCTCGTCTGTCCGTCCGTATTGTCCGCGCAGGGAATCACACGACGCATCCACCAGATAGACGAGGTCACGGTGTGGGGCAAACGCCCGATGAAAGAAATCGGCGTGCAGAAGACGAAGTTCGACTCGCTCGCACTGAAAGAGAACATTGCCTTATCGATGGCCGACATTCTGACGTTCAATTCGTCCGTGTTCGTCAAGAGTTACGGACGCGCCACGCTCTCCACCGTTGCTTTCCGCGGCACGTCGCCCAGCCACACGCAGGTGACGTGGAACGGCATGCGCATCAACAATCCCATGCTGGGTATGACCGACTTTTCCACCATACCGTCCTACTTCATAGATCAGGCCTCGCTGCTTCATGGCACGTCGTCGGTGAATGAAACGGGCGGCGGACTCGGCGGACTTGTCAAACTCGGTACTACGCCGCAGGTCGGCGAGGGCTTCCATGCCCAATACGTGCAGGGCATCGGGTCGTTCCGCACGTTCGACGAGTTCGCCCGCTTCACCTACGGCAGCGACCGATGGCAGGTCTCGACCCGCGCGGTCTATTCGTCGTCGCCCAACGATTACAAGTACACCAACCACGACAAGAAGATAAATATCTACGACGAGGAGAAGAACATCATCGGACAGTATCATCCCAAGGAACGCAACCGATCGGGTTCGTTCAAGGACCTGCACCTGTTGCAGGAGGTATATTACAACACCCTGAAAGGCGACCGTTTCGGGTTGAACGCATGGTATATCAACTCCAACCGGGAACTGCCGATGCTCACGACCGATTACGGCGATGAGACCGCCTTCGAGAACCGCCAGCGGGAGCAGACGTTTCGTGGTGTCCTGTCATGGGACCATATCAAAGAGAAATGGAAAGTCGGCGTGAAAGGCGGTTATATCCATACGTGGATGGCCTACGACTACCGTCGTGAGGTGGCGCCGGACAACTGGGCCTCCATGACCCGTTCGCGGAGCAAGATAAACACGTTCTACGGACAGGCGGAAGCGGAATACTCGCCCGGCAGGAAATGGTTCTTCACCTCGAACGTATCCGTGTACCAGCATCTCGTGCGCAGCGAAGACAAGAACATCATCCTTCAGGATGGCAACAAAGCCGTCGTCGGATATGACAAGGGGCGTGTCGAGCTCTCCGGTTCTGTATCGGCCAAATGGCAGCCTGTCGAGCCGTTGGGCTTGTCGCTGGTCTTGCGCGAGGAGATGTCGGGCGACAAATGGGCTCCGCTCATCCCGGCATTCTTCATCGACGGACTGATTTCGCGCAAAGGGAACGTGATGGTGAAAGCCTCCGTATCGCGCAACTATCGTTTTCCGACTTTGAACGACCTCTACTTTCTGCCGGGCGGCAACCCCGACCTTAAAAACGAACACGGCTTCAGCTATGACGCCGGAGTGAGTTTCGATGTCGGCAAAAAGGGGGTATATAAACTGGGCGGCAGCGCAAGCTGGTTCGACTCCTACATCGACGACTGGATCATCTGGCTGCCGACGACCAAGGGGTTCTTCTCGCCGCGCAACGTGAAGAAAGTCCATGCCTACGGTGTCGAAGTGAAGGCCAACCTTGCCGTGCAGCCGGCAAAGGACTGGCTGATAGACCTGAACGGTTCCTATTCGTGGACCCCCTCCATCAACGAGGGCGAAAAGATGTCGCCCGCCGACCAGTCGGTGGGAAAACAACTGCCTTACGTGCCGGAGCACTCCGCCTCGCTGACAGGACGGCTGTCATGGCGGACGTGGGCGTTCCTCTACAAGTGGGCTTACTACTCGGAACGTTTCACCATGTCGAGCAACGATTACACGCTGACAGGCCACCTGCCCCGGTATTTCATGAGCAATATCTCACTGGAGAAAATGCTGTCGTTCAAACCGCTGGATGTACAGTTGAAACTTGCCGTCAATAACCTGTTCAACGAGGACTATCTCTCGGTGCTGTCGCGTCCTATGCCCGGCATCAACTTCGAGTTCTTCATCGGCATCACCCCGAAATTCGGGAAAAGCAGAAAATAATGTAAACGTAAATAAGGTAATGATATGAAAGTATTAAAGAATTTGAGCCTGATGGTGCTGCTTGCGCTGGCATTTGCAGGCTGTCGTGGCAAGAGTTCCCAACTTGCCGATTTCAACAAACAGCTTTACGCTCCCGAATATGCCTCGGGATTCAAGATTGAAAGAGCAGGCAGACAGAGCGTGCTGGTTTCCGTCATGAATCCGTGGCAGGGCGCGGATAGCGTCACCACCCGGTTGTTCATCTCCCGTAACGGGGAACCCGTTCCCGAGGGTTTCGACGGGCAGGTCCTCGAAGGGGATGCGCAGCGCATCGTGGCGATGTCCTCGACCCATATCGCCATGCTCGACGCCATCGGCGAGACGGCACGTGTGGTCGGCGTTTCGGGACTCGACTATATCTCCAATCCCGACATTCAGGCACGCCGCGACAGCATCGGCGACGTGGGTTACGAGGGAAATATCAATTATGAACTTCTGTTGTCGCTCGACCCTGACCTTGTGCTGCTTTTCGGCGTGAACGGGGCCAGTGCGATGGAGAGCAAACTCAAGGAGCTCGGCATCCCGTTCATGTATGTCGGCGATTATCTCGAAGAATCTCCGCTGGGCAAAGCCGAATGGCTGGTGGCGCTTTCGGAGGTCGTCGGGAAACGCGCGAAGGGCGAAAAGGTATTCGCGGATATTCCGATCCGATACAATGCGCTGAAACAGAAAGTGTCCGGTGCCGTTCTCGATGCCCCGTCGGTCATGCTCAATACGCCCTACGGCGATTCGTGGTTCATGCCCTCGACGGAAAACTATGCCGTGCGGCTGATTACCGACGCCGGAGGCGACTACATCTACAAGAAGAACACGGGCAACTCTTCGACGCCTATCGACTTGGAGGAGGCATACCTGCTCGCTTCGGAGGCCGATATGTGGCTGAACGTCGGCATGGCGAACACACTCGACGAACTGAAAGCCGCCTGCCCGAAGTTCGCCGATACCCGCTGCGTCCGAAACGGCTATGTCTATAACAACAACGCCCGCACCAATGCCGCCGGAGGCAACGACTACTACGAATCGGCCGTCGTGAATCCCGACCTTCTTCTGCGCGACCTCGTGAAGATATTCCACCCCGAGTTGGTCGAAGAAGATTTCGTATACTACAAACAACTGAAATAGATGCGTTCACGCCCCGTCATCCTGTTCACCGCGTTGTCCGTGCTTACGGTCGGCCTCTTCCTGTTGGATTTGGCTGTGGGCGCGGTTCGCATTCCCGTCGGCGACGTATGGGCGGCCCTGACGGGCGGCGACTGCCCGCGGACTACGGCGAAAATCGTACTGAACATACGGCTGATAAAGGCGGTTGTGGCTCTGCTGGCCGGGGCGGCGCTATCGGTCAGCGGCTTGCAGATGCAGACATTGTTCCGCAATCCGCTGGCCGGCCCTACGTGCTGGGCATCAGCTCGGGTGCAAGCCTCGGCGTGGCGCTCGTGGTGCTGGCAGGCGTCGGCTCGTCGATAGGCATCGCCGGAGCGGCTTGGCTGGGTGCGGCCGTCGTGCTGCTCGTAATCGCTGCCGTCGGACACCGCATAAAGGACATTATGGTGATATTGATTTTGGGTATGATGTTCTCGTCAGGCGTGAGCGCTGTCGTGCAGATATTGCAATATCTGAGCAAAGAGGAGGCGTTAAAGGCGTTCGTCATCTGGACGATGGGGTCGCTCGGCGACGTGACGGTGCCGCAGCTCGCCATCCTCCTTCCGTCGGTCATCGTCGGGTTGCTGCTGGCCGTATGGACGATCAAACCGCTCAACCTCCTGCTCTTCGGCGAGGAATATGCCGTAACGATGGGACTGAATATCCGCCGTTCGCGCGGTCTGCTGTTTCTCTCGACGACGCTGCTGGCCGGCACGGTAACGGCTTTCTGCGGCCCGATCGGCTTCATCGGTCTTGCCATGCCTCACGTCGCGCGGATGCTCTTCCGCGAGGCCGACCACCGCGTGCTCCTGCCGGGAACCCTTCTCTCGGGGGCGGCGGTATTGCTTCTTTGCGATATCGTTTCCAAAATGTTCACTTTGCCCGTAAATGCCATTACCGCACTGCTGGGAATCCCGATAGTCGTATGGGTGGTTTTACGCAATAAATCGATGACGGTATGATAGAACTGTGCGATTTTTCCATAGGCTACGCAGAGAAGAGGCTTCTCGATAAGGTCGATGCCTCTTTCAAAAGAGGACAGCTGACTGCCCTTATTGGCAGGAACGGCACGGGGAAATCTACACTTCTCCGTGCCATAGCCGGACTGAATCATAATTATTGCGGTAAAATCCTGCTCGACGGACATTGTATCGCAAACATGAGAACTCCGGAGAAGGCAAGGCAACTGGCATTTGTCACGACCGAGCGCACACGCATCGCCAACCTGCGGTGCGAGGATGTCGTGGCTATCGGCCGCGCCCCTTACACCAACTGGATCGGCCGCATGCAGCCTCAAGATAGGGAAATCGTCATGCGGTCGCTCTCTTCGGTCGGAATGGAGGCGTATGCCGGCCGCACGATGGATAAGATGTCGGACGGTGAATGCCAGCGCATTATGATAGCCCGTGCTCTGGCTCAGGAAACGCCCGTCATCCTGTTGGACGAGCCGACCTCGTTTCTTGACATGCCCAACCGTTACGAATTGTGTTCCCTGCTCGCACGGTTAGCGCATGCTGAGGGCAAATGCATTCTGTTCTCCACTCACGAACTGGATATAGCCCTCTCGCTGAGTGACAGAATAGCCCTTATCGATACGCCCGTCCTTCACTGTCTGCCGACCTCCGAAATGATCCGCAGCGGGCATATCGAGCGGCTGTTCAACAATGCCGCCGTACAATTCGACCCCGTGAGCGGGATCGTGAAATCCATGCCAAGAGACTGACTTTCCTGTCGGGAAACACGTCAGACGCAATGAGGGTGTCCCAAAAAGTATTTGGCACCCTCGTATTCGTTGTAAGACATGTCGTTTATTTCGATACCTCGCACATCAGCACGCCTTTCCCCGTCACATCGGCTTTCGAGACCGTGATGGATTTTCCCGTGTAGGTCTTCACGACGGAAGTCCCGGCAGAGTTCCACAGTTTCCATGTATAGGTATAAGCTGTCCCGCCCGTGTCGATTTCCTCACCGCCCCTGTATAACACGGCTTTGGCATCCACGTCATTGCCGTTGTTCTTGATGGTGAACCCCTTCTGGCTGACCAGATCAACCGTGATGGGGTCGGACATATCCGTGAAGGAGATGATGTCGCAGACGACCTTGTTCGCCGAGGCGTTGCCCGCCGAGGTGTCCGTATCCTTGATGGCGCACTTGAAGGTCTCGAAGTTGAGAACGGCATCTGCCGTAATCGTGATTTCGTTTGTCGTCCAGCCTGCCGTCACGCCCCGAGGATTGGTCGAGGTAAGGCATGCAGCCGGCACCCAGCATGGAGTTGTAGTAGGGACACGAAACGGCGGCTCCCGATGCGGCTGCGGCACTCAGTGCGGAGGTCAGCGTCACGACCTTCGTGGAGGCGTTGACTGCCGAAATGGTGTACTGTGCCGATCCTATGGTTATCCTGCCTCCCGCCTCCATGTTCATTACCGAAGCGACCGTTATGGTCGTGGCTCCGGCTGCCGCGGCAGCTGTCAGTGTCGTGCCCGCGAATACCGCCGAATCCTTGATGCCCCACGCGTAGGTGACGTTCGTCGTGTCGATAGAGGCTCCGCGCCACAGGTCGCAATGCGCCCTGAGCGTCGCCACCTCGTCGTTCTTGAATACGATGCCGTCGGGTGCATACGCCACGGCGGCGATCATCGCTCCGGCGTTCAGGTGCTGCGTGAACTGAATCTCCGCCCGGAACGGAATCTCCAGCCCGTTGGCGTCGATGTAAACCGCCTCGAAAGTATAACGCACTTGCGGAGCGGAAACGGTCATGTGGTTGGCTTTGACGGTAAGGGCATACTTGGCCGATGCCGCGCCGATGGTGCAGCTGTCCTGTCCGGAGACGATCGCCGTACCGTTCTTGTACCACTTGGCCGAGCCGCTCTTCACGCCTGCCGTAAGCGTCGCGGCATTGCCTACCGAGGTGATCTGGTCGGTCGCCGCCTGACCGCTGACGAAGAGCGAAGGGGTAAGTACCAGATAGGGAGAAGCCGCCCACGAAGGGGCATAGGCATTGTTGTCTCTGTTGTACACCTGTGTCAGGGGCTGCGAGGAGCCGATGAATGCCTGCAACGATACCGCGTCGTTCTGGTCGATGATGGTGACCTGCCCGCGGGCTACTTTTACTGCCATAATAGATTATCGGTTATTTGTTATTTCCACTTCGCAATCGAAAACGGCCTTGCGCCACACGTCCCCGCCGGTTATCTCTATCTCCCTGCCGTAACGCGGTGCGGCGTTCCATATCCTGTCACTCTCCGTATCGCGGCTCGTCCGTATCCAGCGGAAATTGCCGTCGGGAATGAGCGATGTAATCTCTTCACCGCCCCTGTACACCCTGGCACGGAGTACCGTCGAGACGATTCCGTTGCGGAATGTCGTGCCGTTTTCAGACTCCACATAAACAGTATAGGAGGGAGATCCGTCGTAAAGTTTGAAAAAGGTATGGGTCGCACTGATTTTTTCATTACGGTATGTTGCCGTGTAGCGGAGGGTCAGCACGTCGCGCCCTTCCCAGCCATGAAACGGGGGTGTCATTTCAAATACGGCGGCATTGCATCCGGCATCTTTCCATATGCCGTCAACGGCAAGGTATTCCCACTGCCGACTTTCCGGCTCGAAATTGTATTCGGTCGCCACAAGCGGGATATTCTCCGGCTCGCATGCGCCTGAAAGCTCGTCCTTGAAATGGAACGCCGTGCCGCCTGTCAGGGAGACGGAACGGGGCTTGAGCAGTTCCTGCGCCTCCTCATCGAGGTCTTCCCAGCGGATGGTCACATCGCGCAGTTCGATGGTATCCTTGCCCCACTTGAACCGTCCCGAGGCGAAATGGCCCGTCCCGTCCGGATGGATGACGAAAGAACCGTCCCGTGAAACGATCGAGCCGTCTTCGTTCAGCCGCAACAGGGGATTCTGTATGGTACCCCCGATACCTCCCTTATTGAACCAGGCACCGTAATCGTCCGTGTAGGACAAGGCTTCATCGGTCGCCTGATAGGGGGTCACGTTCCTTCCGGCCTCCAATTGAGGGGCGGACAACGACAGGGGGACGGAAGCGGCAATGCCGAGACACATGACGGGGGAATCTGACCCGCGTATGAGGAACGGGACATTATAACGGACCCATCCTTTACCGGCAGCCACCGTCCGATCACCGACAAGATGTTCATCCTGATAGAACCGGATGGCTGCCGTATCTTCCGCTTTTATCCAGACTGAGAAACAATAACAGACTCCTGTATGAGCCTCCCGCCAGGCGGCACTTTGCGCACCAAGAAGACTGTCTCCGGCTATCCGTACACACCGCCCGAGTCCGGCGGGAGATGTTTCATCCAGCTCTTCCGAATGGCTGAACCGGCAGGACAGGCTGTCGGGTATGACATTCTTGTGGATTTTGCCCACATAAAACGTGCTTGAAAAACCGTTCTCGTCTCCCGCGGTAAGCGTGCCGGCTATATTGACATTGCGTGTGGCATAGAGATTCTGGAAATAGGCCCCGTAACCATCCAACATGCCGAAGACCGGATCGATGATGCCGCTGACCTTTCCCACACGGGCCTTGCTCGCCTCGCTGAAAGCGGATACGGAGGCAAGACGAACAATGTTCAGGTCGGCGACCTCGCACCAGTCCCCCTCGGAGGCCAGGCTTGATGTCAGGTCAAGAAACAGGCTCCGGCTGTACTGTGCCGGGTAATCCACGGTGATGACCCATAACTTGTACTTCCATTCCCGGCCGATGGAGATTTCATCTTCCGCATCCGTCTTTTCACGGTTCGTATAGCCGAATCGGATCGGTACGGAACCTGATGTTTTGGAAGACCTGACCTTGAACGATACCAGCAGGCGCTCCGGGTATCCGACCGGTTCTTCCAATGTCAGCATCAGCCCGAAGGAAGCGTTTCCTGCCGGTTCCGCGTTGCGGATAATGCGGACAATGCGTGTCGCTTCCGAATCGGCATCCAGATATTCCGTTTGCAGCATGCTGCCATAAACGGCGTACCTGGACTTGTCCGGCACTCCCGCCATGCCTCCGTCCATGACGGGATAGCACAGGGAGCGTTCGGTCGCCATGCCGTCGATGACATCCATATAGGGTGAATCGCTGTCAGAAGCCGTCAGGTACAAGGCGCCGCTACGTGCCGTATCGAACAGGTTGGTAATCCGCACGAAGTCCAGCAGTTCACCGCCCTGCGGTTCGTCCCCGTCCAGCAATGCCCCGATGAAATAAGGGGCGTCCTTGTCTCCGACAAGCTCCGTTCCGGTTTCTGTCACGCACATCAGCGAATAGACGGTACGCTCCCGTTCGGCATATTGCCTGCGGATGATATCCCCGGCTTGCAGTCCCTGTGTCTTCTGCGAGTCGGGGGCAATACGGATCTTGTATGTCGGATAACGGAATACGGACATGGATTATGACAGTTTTTCCACGGTGTCTCCCGAACAGCTGTCGCTGATCCAGAAGGAACCGTTGGTTACCGAAGTCTTTTCGACCTCGAACTCATAGGCGCGGAACTTACGGCGGGCCACCACCTCGTCGAATGTGGCGGAGACGCCTCCTGTCGTCCGGTTCCGGCGGACAGCCCATCCGCTTCCGGAAAGGCCCGGGGAAAAGAACTCCGAAGAGAGCGACCCGGTAAAGACGCTGTTTCCGTAATGCCGGATACCGTCCTCCACCGCTTGCAGGCGTAACGCCTCTGTCAAGTATAGGATTCTGTCAGTAATCCGGGTGGGCGACGCATGGATTCCGATATGCCCGGCTGCTTCCAACGGAACAGCGACCGTAACGAAATCGGCATCGGTGCGGATATGGAACGATTCGCTGTGACGGTTCTGCGGGGCATAACAGCTCACGGACGGACGGTGTGAAAAATCCGTGCTGTGAGGGATAGCCGTCCTTACGTCCTCTTCCTCGTAGATTACCTCGGAAGAAAGCGATACGCGCTCCCTGTCGCCTGTGAACATAAATCCCTCTGCTGTGCCCATCCGCAAGCGCTTGTGGATAACGATACCTTCATCGGAAGTGTCTACCCGGTATGAGGAGAGCAGGTCGGCGCCGTAGTTGTGGCGGACAGTCAGCGAGCCCGGAAAACAAGCCTTTCCGTAAGGGGAAAGCATCAGACACTCGCCGTCCACGTCCGATATGCCGGAGAACAGGCGTATCTTCGGGGTATGGTCGCCGCCTAAAAGAAGGTCACCGCCGATACTCCCGAACTGTATCTTGTCCTTGTCGGTACAGAGCAGTACGGGAACATCTCCGATCCGGATGCCGAATCCGTCCAGGAACGAGAGGAACCCGCCGAGCGCGACATCCTCTTCCGAAAACGAAAGCAGACATTTCCCTTTGTCGCCCAGTTCCACGCCTTGCAAGGCTTTCAGTCCGCCATCCATGACCGTACTCCCTCGCACCGTCAGATTCCGTCTCACCATGCCGTCCCGCATCGTCCAATCCACCGTGTCCGTATTGGCGTTGCCACGATGATAGACATCCTGCCCGCCCACGGCCAGCCGTGTCGGGGAGATGGATATTCCTGTATCCTCGTCCCCGATAATCCATGCCCCTTTGGAATGTACCGTCGCATCCAGAAAGTCTATATGGGAAGCGTTGATTGTAGCGGTGGCCTTGTCCGCGTCGTAACGGAGCAACTGCCTGCCGCCGATATGCAGGCTGTCGCCCCCGACTTTCAGGTTGCCGGTAATCCTGATACCGTACTCGATGGCAGTTACCACACCTTCCGGATCGGTAATGTCCTGCGAATAGGTTTCCAGGATACGGGTGTTTCCAATGCCGGCTTCGAAACCGTAATTGGCACTGAGCTTGCCGGTCATGTCACCGCCCGATTTCTTCAGGTAATCCAACAGCAAGCCACCGCTTCCGGAACCGCCTTCTCCCGTAACGGCTCCGGCAATGGCGGATGCAAAACCGTAAGCGGTATTCTTCAGTCTCAGGCTGGTCTCGTCGCCTTCCTCGATGCCGTAAGGATGCTCGTCGTCCTTTTTCTGCTGGGCATTGAAAAAGTTATGGTACAGCTGTGCATAGATGGAATAGCACAGGCTCTCCTTGTCGAGGGTTTCTATATCGGGATGCAGTTGTACGCTCATTTGGTATAGCTGGTCTTGGAAAGAAATTTCTGGATACGTGATGTCAGCGAGATGAAGTTCGGCATATTGATCGGCGACATCGTGCCCATCAGTGTGGGAGTCATGATTTTCGAACATTCCGTCAGGAAGTCGAGCATCAGCCGGGCAAGCTCATTACCCAGAACCAGCGGCTCGGTGGCATTCTCGTCACCGAGCGTCACCTTGTTGTCGGCAACGGCAACGGTCGTGGAATTGACCTTTTGTACCACTTTATCTGCTGTCTGTCTGACTTCAGACTTGTCCACCGTATGCGTGATGCTTTCCGCATCGATAACGGTTGTCGCTTCCTTGTCCTTGTCATTCCTAACGGTTGTTGTGACGGCCGTCGGCGTATAGTGGGTGGAGGTCTCGTTACCGGTGGTTTCCAGTTCGTCGTAGTCCGGGGAAGAGTCGTTTTCCGGATCCAGTTCCTCCATTTCGGTCACGCCGATGACGGTTTCCGTGCGGGCATTGAGCCGCAGGATATCCACATGGGAGAAGTTAACCACATAGGCATAACGGGTGGCGGCATCCATGAAGATGGTCACGTCGGAAAAAAGTGCGGGGACGATCAGGAAGCCGCCTTCGCTGTTGGTGGCGGCCGAGAGCAACACGCCTTTATGGATAACAGGTTCGGCGGAGGCCGTCTCGTCCGGGTACTCGCCGACATCAATGGTACCGCCGTAGTCGGAAAACTCCTCGTCCGAGGGGTTGTCGTGTATCTTGGCGACATAGCCGTGTATCATGCGGGCCGTACCGATACCGGACATGCCTCCGGGAGCCAGATTGATACGCTCCATACTCCGTCCCAAGGCTATCTTGCGGATAGCCTCACGGATAAGCAACTGGTTGGATTTGTCTGAAGACATGAGTTTTTTGAAAGAATAGGAGGAGCATAGTTTATTGGTTGCCAATTATTTTGTACTTTTGCAAAGACAATGATATTACTTATGAAACAAGAAATTTTAGAATCCTATATTACATATATATTTGATTTCTTTCAAAAATCAAGATGCTTTAAAGCCGGGCAAGGTAACATGCTCAGAAATTTTAGATTTGCAGCTGAAAAGCAATTTACTCGTAATCAATTGGGTATATTGTATTTCCTGGTAAATACCCTCATTGATAATGGCTATCTCTACTTAAAAGATAGAGATTTTATAGCTCTTACGGAGAATGGTGCCGATGTTATAAATGGGGGAGAGTGTGTTATTCCTAAAATTTCCCTTGAGCGGACAATTTATGAAAAAGAGACCAGTAGATCAGATATATATGAACAGCTTTGGAATATTATCGGATCGAACAAAGAAAATGATTATGCGCCGCTGTATGTAGATGGACCATTGTTTTATAATACAATCAGGCCATATTTAACAACATTGTCGTTACCTCATACATATGGGGAATATATGGCAGAATTGCGGGAAAAGGAAGAATTTACATCAAGAATTAAATGGTATAGGACTTTATTTTTAGCTCTTGATGAGAATGATGTACAAAAATTCCTCAAAGATTTGTCTATCAAAATAAACAGGCTGCTGCTAATGAATACTCCAAAAGATGCGATACAAGAAGCTTTGAATCCTTGGGCAGATGTAGACATTCCTACAATCGATAATACGCCTCTGCCTGAAATTCTCAATAAAGTGGCGGAAGAACCAATTGTGAATAAAAACAAGCCGTTTGTGTTGATTTCGTATGCGTGGGAGGTAGAAGACAATGTCTTTATGAATTGGATTCAAACTTTCGCCAAAGATTTGCGAAGACGAGGGATTGATGCTCAAATAGACCAGTATCAACCTCATGGAACTGACTTGCCTAAATTTATGCTTGAAAGCATCCGTAAGGCAACTAAAGTTCTGTGCATTCTGACTCCAAAGTATAAAGAGAAAGCTGAATCCGGTAAAGGAGGTGCCGCTTATGAAGGGGGTATAATATCACATGAAATATATAACAATCAGGGAACCACTAAATTTATACCGGTTGTACGCAAAGGGTCTTTTGAAACTTCGACACCGGATTTCATTAGTGGAAGAAAAGGTTTTGATTGCTCTACTGACGATAAATACAATAGCGAACTTCCGAATATTATCAAGGTAATAAACGAAGAACCATTGATAGAAATTCCTCCTGTTGAATAACGGTAAATCTTATTTCCTAATTTTATACGGAATACTCAGTTGTTGCCTGTATCCACCCACCCCGAAAGTAGTCGTTACCTCTTCCACGAGGTATACGCCGTTCTTGGAAGGATTACGGTAGTCGATCAGTTCCACCTGTACGGCAGGAGACAGTCCGAAATCCCCGAATACTGTCACATTGCCGGTGATTCCGTTCAGATTGTAATTCCGAAAGTATTCCGTCGTCTCTTCTACAAGCCGGTCGGAATTGATTCCGACATGAGGTGACATATATGGTACGATGGTATATGTGGATAAATCCACCTTGGTCCTGGTCTTCGCTCCTGATGCCGTCGTGTTGCCCGTTACTTTGTGCGTCTTTTTTGAAATCTGCGTGGCATTGACCGTCTGAAACTCCTTGCTGCCCGGCGTCGCCGGGTCGTATTCAGGATTCATGCGTACTGTCACCTCAAAGAATTTTTCATCCGTCCCGAGTGCCTTGCCCGTCACCGCCAAAAACTTCGGATCGGTCTTGACCACTTTCAGGTTGCTCTGCGCCACATGCTCGTTGAAGTATATCCTGTACGGTCCTGTCGATTCATCCTCCGGGAATACCGGCTGAGCCTTGCTGGACGAATAAGGACGCCCGACGGCAATGGACGGTATGGCCCCGTCATCATCGGCATCGTATTTTAAAAAACAGTAGACCTTGTACTTCGACCATTCGGAAAGGATATCCGCTACCGTGAAGTTGTCCGTGACCTTTACCTTGCCGATATGTATCTCAAACCGCTTCGTATCCGAGTGTATCCTGAAGCCGGTATCTTTCAGGATATTATACTTTTGCCTTCCAGCACCTCGTTCACCGTCGTCCCTTTCGCCGGGGTCTCGAAATGAGGTGCCTGTTTCAGTTTGAGTTTGTAGGCCATATTCTCACACTGGATTTCCAGCGTGCTGTCCGAATTGTATCCGGTAATGTATCCGTCGAACATATTTTTCAGCACGCCGTTGTAGCCCAGCTTGATATTGATGCGCTGTCCGACCTTGAATGTCGTCTCGTCAACCAGACGCTGCGCGCTGCGTTTCTCGATGATGACACCGTCCTGCATCACCTCCGTCGTTATCCTCGACACGTCCTTGCCCTCCAATGTCACGTTCCCGATAATCGTGGAGCGGCATACCGACCCTTTCGGGAATATCACTTTGGCCGTTCCGATCAGCTTCTTGTAACTCTCGTTGATTTCGAGCGACTGGACTTCCGTAATCTCCACGCCGTTCTGTATCCTCATCGGATTGGATGGGTCGGCATCCCCGATGGTGATGCGACAGCAGAGGATATCCATTGCAGCTATACCCATAAACGTGTCAGTTTAAGCAACGAGGCGGGGTCGATGACCTCCGTACCGAATTTAACATACTTGATCCACTTGTTCGTGTGCTTGATGGCCGTGTCCACCTTTTCCTGTTCCGCCAGTTTCAGTTCCACGGCTTCCGATGGCTCCACGGCGACACAGTTCAGCGAATACGGCTGCACGTTCCGGCAATCCGTAGGCTGTAAGGTATAGCCCTGTATAATCAACCGTGAAATGTTGAACTGGCGCAATACCGTGTTGTCGCAATCGATGACACCCTTGTATTGTACCAGCCTGATAAACTTGGACACTTCCGCCTCGGGATACACGTCCGGGTATTTGGAGGTGATCTTGCCGTTGATGGTAATCTCGAGGTCACCCCCGGATATATATTCCTTGCGGGTATAGTCCCGCCCCTGTACCCGGGTCAGCAGGATATTGTTCCGGCTGCTGACCTGTACCTGCGGTCCCAGGTCCACGAATGTCACCAGTCCATACCGGCTGTTCGGCAAAACCTTGCACTCGCTGTTGTCATAATACTTCCCCTCCTCTGATATGGACAGTTCCAGAAAATCCGCCACTGTCCGGCCGACGATGGAATCGATATGGTTTTTCTTCTGCGCCACCGCCTGCTGTTCCCTGATGAGCTGGTAGTACTGTCCGGTCTTGTTCGCAAGGCTGGACTGCGACTGTGTCTGAAGATATTTGTCCCGCACCTGCTGTTCCCAGTATTTGAGGTATCGGGGATAGGAACGTAGCAACCCGTAAGCCGTCTGCGAGGCAACCTGTATGGCTGCCCGTTTGAGCAGGTCATGGTGCCTGGAGAAGTAATGTACCTGCCCGTCCTGCAATTCGGCAAGCCCCATGCCCAACGCCAGACGCGTGGCGTTGCTGATGTATCCGCCAAGCGAACCGTGGTTGAGTATGCCTCCGCTCAACAAAGTCGAGGCCGCGATTTGTATCAGTCTTCCCATAATCCTTTCATTTTATGCGTTCCAGGAGGCATCGAAGTCATGCACGACATCGATGAGCGCCTGTGCCAGTTGTTCTTTCAGGTTCTGTATCTCTTCCGTCTGCCCCTCCTTCGACTTCATCAGGTCGATGGTCCTGACACTGAGCAGGCTCTCTATGTTCACGATGACCTGTTTAGGTGCCGCCGAGGACAACCGCCCCGTGCCGGAATAGTTGCCGCCGGCCCCTCCGTCATCCAGATGCGTGTTGGTAATCGGGTTGGCAGCAAACGGACGTGTATCGTTGGAATCCGGTTCGTTGCCGTACTGGTCGGGAGTGAAGCCCGCCACGCGGAGGATGTTCTCGGCTGCCTCCGCCGAACCTCCGAAAGTCTGCCGGAGCGATGAAAAGAACTTCACGAGTGTCGTATGTGCCAGCTTGCGATGCGCGATGTTGTCTATACGCTGCGCATCGGTGGCGTTCTGCCCCAGTGCCCGCTGTTTCCATAGCCCGTTTTCGTCCTGCTCGAATCCCCAGGCCCTGAACTGGTCAAAGTCGAACCCTCCCTTACGCATCAGCTCATGCGCATTGGCGGCACTCGATATGGCATTCCGATAAGCGGTGGCGGCACGCACAATCTCCGGAACGGTCTGCGTGTTCATGTACCGGGCATAGTCGTATGTGCGGGCGGCAACCGCTTCCGACCTGTCCCCGATATCATTCACATAGACGGCCTTGCCATCCTGCATACGCCACAAAGACTTGTCGAGATCCTTCTCCTGTTGCCCGAAACGCTCCTTTACCGTCTTGAGGAAAGCGTCCACTTCCAATACCGTACCCATCTTCCCGAACTCGGCGTACGCGGCATCGATACGTGTCTGGCTGTCGCGTTTGGCAAGGGTGACAAGCGCATCCCTTATGTCATCCTGACGGGCTTTGTCCATGTTATACACATGGTCTCGCGATACCATCCCCTCAGATGAAGCGATGGCAAATTCCCCCAAGAACCCGGCCCACCAGTTGGATGTGAAGGCTCCGATTTTATGTCCCGAAGCCTCTTCGATACTTTTGCCGGCAACGACCTCGTCCACGGCACGCTTTGTCTTGACAGCCATGTTATAGGTCTCGCTCAGGGAGGAGTAAAGTGCCTCTATGGACGGATAACGGTACTTGCGGTTCGATTCGATCTCTTCCAGTACGGCATCCTTCGCCTCCTTTATCTTCCAGGTCTTGTAAGCCACCCATCCCAAAGTCCCGACCAATGCGGCTATACCTGCCGTGGCGGCAACCGCGCCTGTACTGATGGCACTCAACGAGGCGGCAGCACCGGTCAGTCCGCTGCCGGTAGCCACCTGTGTGGCAAACAGCGACTGCAGGACTCCTTTGGCTCCGATGACACCGCCCCCGGCCATCAAGGCGCGGTTCATCGCTCCCCGTCCCGCCACGCCTGCGGACTGCATGGCCGACACGATGGCCCGCTTCTGGGCAAACGAAACCTTACCGATACCACCCGCCCCCAGCAGCCTGCACGACACTGATTGATGTCGTGGCCGCAGACTGTTTGCCGATAAACCCCATGGCGATGCCGATATTCGTCAGGGCTCCCGCCACCTTGAACAGCCGGGTCGCGACAACGCCTGTAAAGACAAGCGGTTCTATCCAATGGAAATTGCGGGTCACCCATGCGCCGATATTGCCGATCACGGTGAAGATGTCCAACAAGGCATTCCCGATGGACACCAGGCCACGGGTAAATTCCGGAGCCTTGAACTTTGCCAGAAAAGTGCGGAGCACAGTGCGGATAGAGGGTTCCAACACCTCGTATGCCTGCATGAACCCTTCGGTCAGCTGGGAGGTCACCTGCGCCCACAATCCCTTGGTCGTATTCTGCTTTACCAATGCCAGTTCTGAGGAAACGCCCTGGGACCCCCGGTTATATGAAGTCAGTTCTCGTAGTTTGTCGTAGTTCTTCAGGAACATCATCGCCGCGTTACCGCCAATTTTCCCGAAGATTGCCTGGACATCCGCCATCGACGCGCCCTTCTTGTTCAATTCCTCGAAAATGTCCGCTATAGGACGGAGTTTCTCGACCTGCACCCCCCTCGATGTCGCGCATTTCCGTGAACCGGATGCCCAGGCGGTCCAGAACTTCCTGTGCCTCCTTGGTAGGTTTGGCAAAACGTGTGGAAAGAGCACGCAACGAGGTTCCCGCCAGCGTTCCCTTCAGACCCATATTGCCCAAAAGACCGATGGCGGCACTGCTTTCCGTGAAGTCCACGCCCGCCATACGCAGGTAACCGGCAGCCATCTTGTATGACTCCGCCATCTCCACGATATTCACATTCGAGCGGGAAATGGTGGAGGAGATAATGTCCGCCACGCTGTCCATGCTGTCGTTATGGATATCATAACCGGCCATGATGTTCGTGGCCAGGTCGGCGATATACGACACGTCGTTGTCACCGATAAGTGCCAGGTTCGTGATCGGGCGGATGGACTTGTTGATTGTCTCGATATTCATGCCCGCCATCGACAGGTATTTGACGGCACCGGCAATCTCCACGGCTGTGTATTTCGTGTCGATGCCGATTTTACGGACATGACGGGCCATACTGTCAAAACGGGTCTCGAATGTCTTGAGGTCGCTGTCCGCCACACGGAGGATGGAATGTGCCGATTCCATGATGTTGGAATAGTCGATGGCCTTCGTCAGTTCCGAACGGATCAGGCTGTAACCCATATAGGCATTGAGCATCGAAGCGAACGGGAGGTTCCTGAGTGACGGCGCTTTCGAATACTGGATACGGTTGATGGCGGCACGGCGTTTACTGCGGTAGAGCGTACCGGCTGCAGTATGTTCCCGCTGCATGAGCCTGACGGACTGCATCGCATTGCGCTGTTCCTGCCGTCTTGCAGCCTGCTCGGCCTTTATACGTTCCGTTTCTGCCTTACGGCGTGCCTGTTCTGCCTGCCGGCGTATTTTCTCCGCAGCACGGGCGGCATTCTTGCACTCCCGTTCTTTAGCCCGCGCTTCATCGGCACGCCGCTTTTCCGCCGCGGCGGTTTCTGCCAGAGCCGCCTTACGGCGCTGGTCTGCGGTAAAGAGCTCCTCCGCGTGGACCAGTTTCTGGCGATGCAGCTGCTGTCCTGCATAAAGCCGTTCCATCAGTTTTTGCCGGGCCTTTTCGGGCATTACGAAGGCCTGCGGAGCATATGGCACCGGAACGGAAGGTGTGAGTCCTTCGGATGGTATGCCTCCCTGCATGTTGAAAGAAATGACAGAAGCACTTTTGATACGACCCAATAGGGAAAGTATCTGCTGCAACCTGTTTTCCGCCGTCCCGGTCTTGATTTGCAGTTCCCGGTCACGTTCCATGGAAACCAGGGCGGAGTTGATTTTCCCGATGGCTTTGGTAATGCGTTTCTGCGCGTCTGCCATCGTGCCAACGGACGAGGCGGCATTCTTTTCGATCTCCGCTTTGCGCATCTCGGCAGCCTTTTTCTCGTAAAGGCTTTTGGCGTTGGCCTTGATTTTCTTGCTGTCCAAAGCCTGACCGGCATTGATGGTCAGGCTGATGCCTTTGGAAAGCGTGGAAATATCCGTGAGTAACCCCTTGATACGTTCCAGCTTCTCTTCGCTTTTTTTCGTATCGATGGTCAGGCGGTAATCGAAATTACGTTTCTTGCCGTTCTTGGTGCGGAACACGCGGTCTATCTCGTCCATCATATTCTTGATGTTCGTGACGGCCGGAGTCAGGGACGCTTTCGCCTGTACCAGCTTGCCTACCGCCTCACCGAAGGCGATAACCTGCTTGGTGCCCTGAGAGGCATCCACGTTGATGGAGTAGTTGACCTGATAGTTCTGTTCCTGAGCCATGGTAATGGGTACTGCGTTAAAAGAATAGTCTTTCCGCAAGGGCGGAGATTATGAAACGAAGGCCGCCGCAAACCGGAAGCTTACGGCGGCAGGTCAAGGAGTCCTCTCCGGCAATGACATCGGAACGGGCATACGGCTGATGAGCATCTGCTCGTGCAGCCACAACGCCTCTTCGGAAAGCATCGCGAACTCCTCGTCGGAAATCGTGTCGAGGTTGACGCCGGGAAAGTAGTGGCGGACATAGATCATCCGCTGGCGGATGCGCTGCTCGTCGGTCACTACCCACCGGCTTATAAGTTTACCAGGACACTCTGGCGGGTGGTGATCAGCTCGGAAAGCTGTCCCATCAGACCGAACAGGAAGAGCGACTCGTCGTCCACGAGTTCCTTATCTCCGTCCACGAAGCAGTCGCGGGCCAACGTGCGCATGGCGATTACCTCGTCCTTTTTGGAAGCGGCCATGAATTTGCTGAACTGCGGAAAGCTCGGTTCGGACATGTAGGCCACATAAATCTCTTTCTCGCCGTTTGCGGTGTCTCCGAAAACGACCATCGGACAAATCTTGCGGAGTTTCTTCTCCTCTTTCAGTTTGAGGGCTTTTTCCTTGATCTTGATCTCCTGTTCCAATGAAAGCATTTTTTCGTCCATATCGAATTTGTTTTGATTCACCGAAAGAGTAGGACAAAGAATCGTGGAAAGGTTGAAGACACGGTTCTTATTCACTTGTAATCCATATGTTATACAAAAAACTTCTTTGCTCCTGATATTCCCAGATCAGTCTTTAAAGGAAATTTCGCTGAATATATTTCATATATTTCTTTGATATATAGTATATAATCGTTAATTTTGCATATTCTCAAACATAAATGATTATGTGCAAAATAGATGATTTTATAGATGTGACAAGCCGGTACATCGCTGAATTGCTTGATTTGAGGGCGGACATCAGGCCGGTCGAAAAGGATGTCTTGCATACATTCCCAGCCAATATTACTGCCGGTTATACATTTTGTACGGCTAACTTGTTGGGGCATGACGTAGTTCTTCTGTATAGTGCAGACAGTTCTGCATATACTCCGGGGCAGATGCGGAAACAAAAAGAACTGGTTGAGCGAAAAGCCCAATGCCCGGTAATATTTGTATTGCGTACAGTGGCGGCCTATAATGTACGGCGTCTTGTCAGACATCGTGTAAATTTCATCATACCGCAAAAGCAAATGTTCATACCGGATTTGTTGATAGATTTGAAACCGCATAAAAATAATATCGGGGGAGGTGAAGAAACGCAGATTCCTGCAATTGCCCAATGCATAATCCTTTATCATCTTGAAGTAAAGTCTCTCGAAGGGAAAGGAACTTATGATATTGCAGATCTTTTCAACGTGTCGTATGCCAATGTAAACCGGGCGGTCAGATGGCTGAAAGATAAAGAAGTTATCGCTTTATCCGGCGGCAAGACAAAGAGTATGATATTTCAGTTCAAAAAGCGTGAATTATGGGACAGGATGTTGCCGTTCCTGGCGAACCCCATCGAGCGGATTGTATATACCGATAGTCTGCCTGATGAAGTATTTTGTATTAGTGGAGTAAATGCCTTGTCGGAATATTCAATGCTGAACAAGGAAAAAAATGACACTTATGCCATTGCAAAAGAAGAAGCTCGACGGTTGCAAATCCGGACAGACAAGGAATATGGCGAGACCCGCATAGAGATATGGCGTTACAATCCATGTTTTTTCTCAAAAAACGGCATTGTAGACAAATTGTCTTTATTTCTGGCCATGAAGGATATGGATGATGAACGCATTCAAATAGAATTGGAAACTATGATAAATAATATGATATGGTAAGAGGAATTGATAAATTCAGGGAGTTTTTCACCGGATATGAAGGAAACTATGTCATCATAGGTGGTACTGCCTGTGAAATGCATGAAGAAATATATGCACAAACTCCAAGGGCGACCAAGGACATAGACATTATACTGATTGTGGAGGCGCTGTCTTCGGATTTTGCTGCAAAATTCTGGGAGTTTGTAAAAACCGCAGGGTACAGACAAAGGAATAAGGGAACCGGGAACGGGGAATGCAGGCATGAATATTACAGGTTCAAGGAACCGGGAAATCCGGATTTCCCGTATCAGATAGAACTCTTTTCACGAAATATCGGGGTTGTCAAATTCCCGGACGATGCCCACATTACCCCCATTCCGGTTGATGATGACCTGTCAAGTCTGTCAGCCATTTTGATGGATGATGACTATTATAATTATACCATTGAACACAGCACGTTGGAGGAGGGCGTACATATTGCGAACATTGAAAGTCTTATCTGTCTGAAATGCAGGGCCTATTTAGAAATGACCGAGCGGAAAAACAATGGAGAACAAGTGGACAGCAAACATATCGTCAAGCACAAGAAAGATGTATTCCGGCTGGTTGCCATGCTTGCTCCTGCCGACACCTACGAAGTTCCTGATTCGCTTAAACAAGATGTTGACAGGTTTTGCCTGGCTGTCAAAGAAGAAGTGCCAAACTCTGATTTTTTCAAATCGGCAGGACTTAAAAGCATTTCCGGAGAACAGTTATTGGAACAACTTGAAGCCAATTTCATAACACAACAATGAGAATCCAATACGCATCCGACCTGCATCTCGAGTTTCGGGAGAACAGCAGTTTTTTGAAGCACAACCCGCTGGCTGTTGCCGGAGAAGTGCTTGTCCTTGCCGGAGATATAGGATATATCGGAGATGAGAACTACTCCAGACATCCGTTCTGGGACTGGGCTTCCGGAAATTACAGCCGGGTCATCGTGGTTCCCGGAAACCACGAGTTTTACAAGATGTTCGACATAGACAAGCTGTATAACGGCTGGTCGCTCAAAATCAGGGAAAACATCACCTGCCACTATAATGCCGTTATCCCATTGGGTAACGATATAGAATTGATCGCTACCACACTGTGGTCACATATCCTGTTGCAGGATGCCTATGAAACTGAGGCAGCCATCACAGATTTCCGCAGGATGCGTTACGGCAGCGAACCGCTGGACTGGACAAGGTTCAATGACGAACATTCGCGCTGTTTCCGTTTTCTGGAACAGAGCGTAAAACAAAGTACTGCCAGACATCTCATTGTCGCCACTCATCATGTACCGTCATTCGAACTGATGGCGCCGGAGTTCAAGGGCAGTCCGCTCAATGGGGCATTTACCGTGGAGCTTGGCGGTTTCATTGCAGACAGCCCGATTGAATACTGGATATATGGCCACTCGCACCGCAATATCAATAAGGTCATCGGAAACACCCGGTGCATATGCAACCAGTTGGGCTATGTGTTCAGTAACGAGCATACGTCATTCGATAAGGAAGCGCATATTTCGATTTAAGTCTGCCATACATAAATCCCGTCTGTCAGCCAAGGTCAATATCCGGCAAACAGACGGGTTATTATGTAACAAATTTATGGTTGACTATTGAAGTCGTGGCTTCACCAACTTCCCGTCGATACCGCATGTTTCCAGAACCGCGGTATTTTCTTTGTTGAAGGCGATCAGGCATGACGGCGCTCCGGCCGTACCACCCTGTTCCCCCGTAACATGGTAAAAACTGAGCCGTCCCTTGATAAAGAGTATTGAATCGGCGTTTGGGAATATCAGTTCGTGGAACAGGCGCGTGTCCGTGCGGGCAAAAGTGAGCGCGACGGCATTCCTGTGTTCGACACACCTGCGGATAAACCGGACAATCAGTGCAGTGTCATAGGGAGGATTGCAGAACACACGTCCGAACCAGGGTTGTTGCAGGCCGTCATCCTCAATGGTATAGTGATGTCGCGCCGTATCCCATGGGCGGTTTACGGGCGAACACGGATCCAAATCGAACGGCCCCAGCCTCCGAAGCAGGCAGGGAGGCGTGAGCCATTCGTTCTTTCCGGTAGAAGATTTCCCCTCGAAAGTTACATCCATGACAGCTTAGATTGTATCACCCGAGCCGATTTGGATATCGAACGGGTTGAGATCGAATTCATGGGTGATATTGGTATCATCCTGCTGTGACTCGAGACAATCCTCCGTGAAGATGCAACCTTTGAGCGTTACGGTCGTCGTTGTCCAGTCCTCGCCGGCCATCGGGTTGGCAAAGCTGATAATCAGGTCGAACTCGCCGATTTCGAGCAGCGAGCCGTACACCGAACGCAACAGCTGTTGCGTGGCATAGTCCATCGTGATGCTCGCCGTATAGGTAATGTTCCCGAACCCCCTCGACACCGGCCGTCCTCCCATGCCGTAGTTACTTTCGACCTTGCGCTTCTTCGACCATTTGATGGCCGACACGCCTTCAAGGGTCGTGGAACCTTCATCGATTCCCAGGGCGGTCGATGACAGGGTTATCATCGACCACGAGTATGCTACATTGTTGATTATTGCCATATGCTATGTCTTATTTGCGGTTAATGACAGTCCTTCCTCTACATAAATCTTCACGGCCACGCCCACCGGGACAAGGACATAGGAGATGCGCAGCGTGTCGTCCACCAACACGTTCTGGTTCGGGTCGATAGTGACGGCGTATCCTGAAATTTCCTGCGCCGCCTGCATCTTGGCCAGTATATCCCCGATGAGTGTCTTGAAAGCTGTAATCTTCGACGGGGCGAGGAACCCGGTTGAAGGATTGACCATCAGCGGTGAGTTCACATACGGCAGCAGGGCTGCACGCACGGCACGGCGGCTCTTGTTGATGGTGCGGTTCCGGGCAATGGTACGGAAATCCCCATGTGAGCATGTCTGGTCTTTCGAGATGTAGATCCCGTTCTCGCGGCCGGCATACTTGATGGGAAAAATATACCCCTTATCGTCGAGTTCGTCCAGCAGTGACGGGGAGAGTGACTCGTACCGGTTCAGGCTGAGGAAGTTCTCCTCTGCCTCGTCGAGGTTGATGTCCCCGAACCCCAACTCTATTTCCTGGAAATCGTCCGCGAAGAGATTGAACTGCTTGACCCATGCGATGGATTCGTGCACGTTGGCCTTTGCTATGGCTCCCATAACCGCTCCCAAAAATCCCACGGGCGTATGGTTCCTGTTGCACATCTGCATCGTGGAGATCTTTTCGTGATGCGCCTGGCCGAATATACAGCTGATACGGCTTGATTCACAGATGCATGAAGGTATTTTATTCAGGTCAATCTGACGCCCCTCAGTCGTATCCGCCCCCGTATTGGAAGGATTGGCGGAAAGGATGAGCGAGAGCGGCTGGTTCTGCTCCGCAAGCCCCACGGCCACGTCGTTGAGCCCCTTTACCAGATTGAGGTTGTATTGTTCCGATGCGCCGTTCGCTTTCCACAGCGGCTGTTCCGTCCATATGCCTATCTGGTTGATCATACCCCCGGCAGCACGCTGCATGATTTCCAGCGCATCCCAGTTCGCCGAACAGTCCGCGAACATCACGTAGAGTTTTCCTGAACCGCCCGGATTGCCGGACATGCGGAAAAATTCACGGATATGGTATGCCGGGATGCCGTGCAGGAAATTGACATTCATCTCCTCCTCGTCGGTTGCCTCCACACGTTCGATGATACCGAAGTCGTTCACGGCGGACTTGAACGAGGTGATGTAGCAGACATCGCCAGGCTTGAGCCTGGTCTCATTGGTTTTACCATACCCCTCCGTGAAAAGCGTCGGCTGGAGGGACACGTCGAACAGCAGTCCCGTCACCTTCTCGCCCGACGAGCCGGTATCGTAAGGAATATTGCCGTCCACATCCTTGATAAATACATTACCGAGTGCCATTATGATTTCTTTTTAAGTTCGTTGTAGAAAGGATTCCTGTAGAGTACGGCCTTGCCCCTGATGGCGGCCGCCGTGTCCGGCGCATAGGTTCCTCCGTGCGTGTCGATGTACAGCGACGGATATGCCGGGAACTTTTTCAACAGGGACAGGATGTGAGGCTCTGTCGTCTCCTCCGACCCTGCATTCCCTTTCCCCGCGGTCTTGGCCGGCAGCCTGTCTTCAGTCTCGCCGCCTGTCCCGAGGTTTTCCGATGCCGTTTCCGGAACGGGCACCGCCTGAGCCTCCGGTGCAGGAATATTATTGTTGTCTGTCTGCGGAGTTTCCTCCGTGTTGATTTTCTTTGCCATAACAGTAGAATGAAAATGGGGAACGGGGCCTTGCCTCCGCTCCCGGGTGGATATTGAGAATGAAGAAAGGTGTGTTATTCGCTCTTCTTGTAGGCGGTATGGACCACGATCTCCGCCGGGCGGACGATGTTCACGTCCATTTTCATGCGCATCTGGAAAAAGAACAGCTCGGAGTTGGCCTGCAGACGGTCGATTTTCAGGATGTCCGTGTCGTTCGCGTAATCCACCCCCATCCACAGGTTGGAGTCCATGCCGGTGGAGAACTCGCCGAGCACCATCGTGTGTTCGGGGATTCCCACGACCGGGACGATGCGCTTGCCCTTGAAGCGATAGCGGTTGACCTCGGTATTCTCGGAATACTTGACCTGCTTGTCCGAGATATATTGGTCATACGCGTCCCAGGCGTCCCATCCGACCACAAAGGTCAGAGATGTCTTCTTTCGGATCTGCTTCGGACATTTCCTCCACATCGCATAGAGCGCCGCCTCCACCGCGGCCCCGTCCGTCAGCTCGGTCGTTCCCGAAATGATGCACTGCCCTCCGGCAACCACCTCGGCATCGGAGGAGTTCACATTGTCGAGGATCCGTTTGATGACCCCGTCAAAATATTTCTCCTTGTTGGCTCCGATTTTCGTGCAGCCTTCCGGTGCGGTAATCTTGGCCACCGTCTCTCCTCCGCGGGCGGAAGTCCAGATGGCGTTTCCGATATACTCGTTTTTCTTGTCCATAAGGAGACGGAGCATCGTCGCCTGGATTTTCGGGTCGAGCTCGCGGAACACGAGATTGCCTTCCGGCTGCGCGAAACGCCAGTACTTCTCGTAGTCCCTCGGGTTAAACTCGAGATAGACCATAAAATCGGACGGCTCAAGATGGCGTTCGGTGAACTGGTACTCGTTCGTGCCGTCATCGCCCTTGGCTCCGTGGATGGGTTGTGGGGTCGGCACGTTGTCCTGGATAATGTTGCCCAGCTTGATGGCAGGAAGCGTATAGCGGTGCTGGATGCCCGTCTTGATATGAATCAGTCCCTCGCGGACTGTATCATTGCCCTGCACGGTATAGGTCAGCAAGTCCTCAAGTACTTCGCCGCTATACCCGTTTTGAAGAAAGTTTACTGTATCAGCCATTGTCGTTTTAAGTTTTCCGTTGAAGAATGAAACTCGGCCGACTGGCGGATACCTGCTGTTTCCGCGCGAGACACTGCGGTCTCCGGCATGTCAGTTAAAATCGGGCGGACGCCCGCGGATAGTCTGTCAGAGCTTTCGGAACTTGAAATCCGCACCGACCACTTCCGCCACCTTCTCGGCCATCAGCTGTTCGGCGGTCTTTGTCGCTTCCGCCGTGGCCTGGATGTTGGCAGGTTCATCGGCGATTTCCTTCGAGATTTTCTCCCGCGCGGGAATGGAAGCCAGCGTGCTTTCCGCCAACTCGAAGTTGGAACCGGCCATCTCCACCCACTGCGTTTTCGCCTCACGGTCAATCTTGCCTTCTGCAATGGCATTCTCCACCAATGTCTCGATACGGGAAGCCTGCTCGTCCTTCTCTTTCTGCTCGTAGGCGGAAAGGCGTGCCGTCGCTGCGGCCAGGTCTGTCTGCAAGTTCCGGATGGAGGCGTCTTTTCCGGCGATGACGGTCTGCGCGTCGCTCAGTGATTTCTGTATTTCTCTGTATTTGGGTTCCATCGCGGCCAGTTCAGAGATACGTGCCATCACGTCCTTGACCTCACCGTCCTTCATGCCCAGCGAGGCTGCAATCGCCCCGTACTCAAAGCCTTGTGTCTTGTTTTCGTTTGCCATATCGTTTTCCGTTTCTGTAAGAGTAGGTTCAATGCCTTTGAAAGGTTTATTTCCCGCGCTGACACGGCTCATCAGTTCCTGGATGGCGGCCGTATCGGTCAATCCTTCTATCTCGTCATGCACTTTACGGCAAAGCTGCTTCGAGGTATGGATGACATGCTCCGCAGGTATGATGCCGGCCTTGACGGCAGCCTGTGCGTCGAAATAGGTCCCGTCCTTTCCTGCCTGTCCGTCCATGATGGCCCGCACATGCTCCGCTTTCAGGCCGAACCGTTTCCGGTAAATCGTCTCGATCTGTTTGGTAAAAGCCGTTACCATGTCCGACGGTTCCCCTCCGTCATCGTCCGGCAACATCGGGTTATGAATCATCAGTATGGCATAATCACGCATGAGAGAACGCTTGCCCGCCGCCCAGATGATGGAGGCCATCGATGCCGCGACCCCTTCGATGATACATTCCGTATCCACCGTGGCATTGGCGATGGTGGAATAGGTGGACATGCCGTAAAGGACACTGCCGCCCTCCGAGTTGATCAACACGCGGATACAGGAGGGACGGATGATATTTTCCAAAAAGTCGAACTCGTCATTGAAACGTGAGGTCGTCTCTTCCGTCACGCGACCGAAGAAACGGATAACAGCCGGCTGGCCTGCCTTCGCCTCTCCGACGACATATTGAAGTGTGTTCATATCCATATGCAAGGGTTATTTGAACAAGAGTAGGCGGTGGAAAAAGAAAAGGTTTTGCACTGCTATTTATGGAAGTGGAAATATGAGAATCCATCCATTTATGGAAATGCGATTATCTTTACAGTATAATAGATTGTTCAAATTACAGACCGGTTGCAACTATTTGTATCAAGACCGGCATGCTGAACATTCTAAATTCAGCAAGTACAGAAAATGTATCATGAGTCTTGTATTATCTGCTGATTCATGTCTGTTTATACGCAGTGCGGATAAATCTCCTGCATGGATTTCAATTTTCCGATCCAGTATCCGAAAAACCAGATACTTCGTCATGTTCCGGACGCGGATGGAAGCCGTGTCCGCCGCTGTCATGTTGCGGCGCATCGCTGTGTTGGGTGAACGGGGGCATGACCACATACCTTTTTACCCAGTCCCTGTATTTCCACGCGGAAGATTCCCTGAACCATACCTCGTAGTCTATCCAGTACGCCTGCAACATATTGGTTGAAAGCGGCATGTCGAAATAGGTCAGGTTGCACCGCTCGCTCAGCGCCGGCTCATGGTTCTTGGCATCCTGTATGGCTACATTGAGCCGCTGGAAGACCAGAAACGCCTCGCATTCCTTGTCTTCGTCCGCATTGTTGAGCGTATTCAGGATAAACCGCACGCGCATGGTGGCGCGTCCCTCACCGATACGCTGTTGCTGTACCAGGTACCTCACGTTGATAAAGTGGATGAACACGGCAGGGAACACAGTCTCATACTCCGTGTTATCGTCACGGACAATGCGGGCGAACTGGCCGTTGTCGATAGCGACGGTTTTGAACAGGGGCGGCGACAACGGGTCGTCCGGATTCTCCCGCAGGGTCAGGACAGCCCGCTTAACGGCCCGGTATATCTCCACGAAAGGGTTCGCGGAAACTTCTTCAGGCAGGCTCTCCGCCGGTGCCGACGGTTGTGCGGGCTGTGGTGCTGGGTGTTTGTCTTTTATCATAACGGCTGGTGTGGAAATCCTTTAAAAATCATATCTATGAAATGGGCGGCGATATAGTCGTCCGTCTTCGGTGAGAATCCGATGAACTGCCGGTGTACGGGACGGCGCGTGGAATACTGGTTTACCGTGTACAGCCCGAACTTCGGATCGGTATTGTGTATGGCGGCATAATGCCCGTAACGCTCCTTGCTGCGTCCCCGCTTGCCCTTGACTGGAAAGCTCTTTTCCGTAGTCCACATGCAATACCTGGCGCCTTTCCGGAAGATGCGCGTACGGTCCGAACGCCGTCCCACTATGTCTGTCCGGCCGGCTTCCGACTGTATGCTCCGGGCCAGAGTCCCCGTATCGTTCATGAGAGGATGGGTGAACCTCTTTCCCCATTTGGAGGTACGAGGCGCCCATTTGCTACCGTTGAATCCCCCCGAAGCGAATGAGGACACGAACTGCTGCCTGGTATAGTCACCGGCAGCAGTTGCGAAGTCGAATACGTTGAACTCCAGCCGGCTGGCCATGACGCGCGTACTGGTCCTGCTTACCCAGTGGCTGCAAAACTCATCAAGCGTTATCTTGGGCATAGGCGAACTTTCCTTTAATGCGTTTCACAATATCATTCATGTAACCCGGAAGCGGGACGGAGAAATAGCGGTGCGCATCGGAAAAGATACGCCCGCCGGTTGCCAGGCTCTCCCGGAAGACCGGATCCACCTTTTCCAGATAGTCTCCCTTATCCGGCAAAGCCGCCCGGACAGCGGCGAACCCCTCCGCGACCAGAAAGCAGCGGCATCCCCATTCGATCGGCGGTATCAGCTCCGGAGGAAACTCGGATTTGCGGAAGGAAATCCCTTCCAATGAAAGATGCCAGGCACGTACCCGTTCATCGCCTTGTGTCATGTAGGTAAGCACGGTATCCATATCCACCGCCATCCACCATGCGGCCATCGAGGCCGCGAAGAATACCTGGTTGTTCTCTTCCTCCGCATGGACGAGGTTATACCTGCGGCATATCTTTTCGTGTGCTTCCATGTCCTGTTCATCCGCTGTCTCGGGCAGTTCCCCGAGCATGGAATACTCCTCTGCCGCGGCAAAATCCACCAGGTTGTCTATGGCTGCAATCAGGATGTCACGCTGCTGCCGTTCCCTCTCTGTTGTAAAGGAGTTGTGATTTTTCAGTATCTCCAATGCCCGGTCCATATCGATTCGCAGACCTGTCAGCGCACGGTCTATGAGGAAAGAGGCACGCAGGGTGATGATGTCCTCTATAATGTCGAGACGTTCCGCGCTGTTCTCCCAATAGAGGATCAGCCTGCGGAATGCATCGAAAATGACACGATACTCCTTTTCCGTATCGGATTCCGTGGTTGCAGATGCCCTGACAGCTCTGAACGGAGCGTTGTCCGGGAGCGGAAGACGGGCTTCTATTCCGCTCCCCGCAGAAAATTTCCGACCTTCGCCCCCCGGGGGCGTCCGTAACGCCGGAAATACTCCTCGTCCGACATGATGCCCCGGTCGTTGTGGCTGAGACCGGATGAGCCGCCTTCGGCTCCGAAACCTAATCCCGGGATAACATTGAGCTGCCGGCCCACATTGATACCGAACTCTTTCTCGATCTCATCGGCCGCCACTTCATATTTGTCCGTGATCAGCGAATAGAGCTTGATGCGGTCCTCGTTGCTCATCTCTATCCGGTTCGAATACCGGAACTCCAATCCTCCGGGGATATACCCGATAGCCACCAGGCGGGGGATTATCTCCTCGTTCATGATGTTTTCGATATACCGACGGTAGACTTCGATACGGTCGCGGAAAATGTCCTGGTGTGCTTTCGTGGAACCCACGTACGACTGCATCCCTCCGGCCATCGACTCGGAGCCGAGCACGAGGTTGGCAACTTCCTTGTTCACAAACTCGATAAGCCCGGTATATATCTTTTCCGAGTTGGACATGGTGAATGTCTTGATATCGACCTCGTCCTCAATGCCGGTAACCACCACCTTGTTCTGTGCCGCGTTGGCTATCTCGTTAGCCAGCCTCTTGCGGTCGGCGTTGCTCTCGCTGACCGTCTTTCCGTGGATAATCGGCTGTCCGTAAGTATGGGAAAAGTTCACATAGTTGGCCACCGTGAATTTCTTGGCCAGTATCAAAGGGGTCGTGGCGGAAAAGTCCCAAGTCGCCGGAGTTTACCAGTACATAACAACGGTAATATGCCGGGTCATGTAAATCCCAATGCGGCTCCCACAGTCCCTGCCGCTTCAGTACCGTTTTCTGGTCCGGTAACACATTACGCCGTTCGATGATGTTGACTTCCGCCAGCCTGCCCGTTCTGGGGTCAGTATGCGGCATGATTTCAAGCAGGGTGTACCCGTAGAGTTTGGATTCCACTATGCCCTTGATTATCTTGTCGAACTGCGAACCCTGTATCTTCAGGGAGTTCGCCACGTCCTTGATGTATTTTCCCTTTTCGTTTACACGGGCAAGCATATAGCGGTCGCCGAGAATCTGGCTTTCCAGTGTCTCGACAACGGAACGTATATGAGCGTCCTGTTGCAGGCAGGCTTCATACAGGTCAATGAGCCGGGCGCGGTCATCGAGAATATATCCCGAGCCGGTATCCTGACGGCATGAACGGTAGCGGTTGTTGCGCTCGATTTCGCGGACATACTCCTGAATTGTCTTTTTGGAGGTCTTAAAAATACTCTCCAAGAGTTCCCCGTTAAATGATTTGTCCGATGTAGCCATAATTTTTTTGTTTCTTGTTCAAAGAGTAGAGACAATCCTCAAGAGAGGTTTTTACGGCTAAAAGAATATATGGAGAACGGGACTCTTAATGCTTGATTTACAAACCGAAATATGCAACTTAAATATATAGATATTTCGGTTTTATTTGCGTTGTAAATATCTTATTATCAGTAATTAACAATTTATTAAAAGTGTAATTTATGTATATATTTATAGTGTATTTCATATTAAAAAGATATATCTTTGCACCACGTTAGATACAAATCCAAGAACAATGAAAAAGAGAACATGAAAGAAGAAAAGATTCCCTGCCGGATAATCCGGTACAGGGAGTTCCCCGATCTGCTTTTCGGAACGTTACGGGAAGACGGACCGGTCTATTTCGACGCGACACGCTTCATCCAGGCCAAAGGAGATGCACGCCGGCATAATGTCCGTGATTTCCGTGTCGCTTTCCATCACTGGGCAACGGCGTTGGCAGACGCCTACGGAATAGACAGGGAAAAGATGATCATCCGTGACGAGGCGTCGGGACACCTGTTAATTGATGAATGTCTGGCTCTATTATTTGTCGTTTACATCGATCCCGCGTTCGGTGTCTACCTTCTGGAGCGCGTGGACGAACTGCTGTCCGGTGGATTTACGGTTTCAGACACTTGGCTGGTACAGGCTGCCGGTCTTAGATTTACAAAGGAGGAATTAACGCAAATTTTAGAACAACATGAGACGCAGCACATTTAAACGACCCAAGATGGTGCTCATCTTCAACGGGGCACAGGTTCTTGTAGCGGTCACGCGCTCGCTGCACAGCGCGGCGGAATTGACAAAAGGCAACTTGCAGGCTATCTCATTCTGTTGCACGGGCAAGTATGTATGCAGCGGCGGACTCTATTTCAGGCATCTGCATCCGGATGTGGAAATCGAGCTGGCCGACCTCGGCACACTGATGCTGAAAGATTATGACGCCCTTTGCGGCGAGAAACGCACGTACTATCCGGTGCGCAAGATGGCACATAAGAGAGCCTTGCTTGAAAACAAACGTAAGTCTGATAACCAAAAGAAAGGAGGAAATACCTATGAGGGAAAATAGGAATGTTCCGTTCCGGGACTGGAACATAAGGGTTTCCCGGAACCATAACGGCCAGCTCCATATCTGCGCCGTGGATATATGCGATATACTCAAGCGGGACGAACTGCTTGAAAACGGCGCCATCGCCCGTGTTTGCCCGACGGCATTGAAAATCAGTTTCCGGAAAAACGGCAGGGAACAGTGGGGTTTCCGTCCCATCGATATGCGTCGGCTTTTACAACTGGTACGCAAGGAGACTATTATACCCCGTGACCTGCTTGATGAATTGGAAGTGTGGGGCAACAAGCTTCTGGAACTGGAAGCCGGGGAGCTGCACGCCGTCCCGCAGGACGACATCGTCATGCACTTCGAGGAAGGGTTCCCCGTCACGTTCCGGCGTGTCGGCGACAAGCTGATGGTCAACGCCACGCAGATCACGATGCACTTCGGGAAAATCCCGTCTGAATGGCTACGCATCGCTTCCACGGATATGCTCCGCAGGGAAATGGCCGGCAACGGACATACCGGGAAATACGAGTCGCAAGTCTTCACCACACGGGGGCGGGGGCACGGTGCGACCTGGTTGGAATCACCGCTTGTCATACCGTTGGCCAGATGGATCGCCCCTGACCTGTCTTTGGCGGAATGGTTGGGCGAGGCTATCGGCAAACTCTCCGTGAAACGAGGGAAGACAATCGTACGCGAACGCCCCAGGGTGGCGGCACCCGGTCTGCCCTGTATGGATTGTCCCATGCCGCAGGATATGGAATCGGCGACGAGACTGATTCTGGAACTGCGGAAGGTGGTGAGTGAATCCCTGCCGAAAATCGTATTCTACGAGGAGTTTATCGAGAACAGGGACTGGTTCAAGAGCACGCGCATCGCTGACGAACTCGGCATATCGCCGCGACAGTTGCACCAGTTCCTTGCCGAAGAGGGCATCTGCAAGTACGAGAAGCGGCAATGGGTGGTCTTTCCTTCCTGCCGGGCCTGGCAATGCGATGTGCCTTACACGTGGGAGAACAGCCGGGGCAAGGTATATACTTTCGGATCCACCAAACGATGGACACAGGCCGGACGGGAGTGTATCATAGAACTGTGGCGCAAGAGGAACCCTGAATACTGCCCACCGGGTGCATAGCGATGGAAACGGCATTACAGCGGATCATCCGCAAGACAGGAAGACGGCCGGTAGAGTGCCGTTGCCGTCTGTGCAGGCAGCAATGCCGGATACCGTGCCTCGGTACGCCGGAAGACATCCTCCGGTTGCTGAAAGCCGGATACAGGGAGCGTCTTGCACCCACTCGGTGGGCGGTAGGCCTGCTGTTGGGAAAAATCCCGTATATCGTGCCGATGGTACAGGCGAAACAGGAAGCAGGCGGGTGCACGTTCTTTCAGGACGGACTGTGTGAACTGCACGCGGCAGGGCTCAAGCCCACTGAAGGCAGGTTGTCGCACCATACCATCACCATGGAGAACCTGAAGTTCGGAATGTCGCTCTCGTGGAACGTGGCCAAAGAATGGCTGGACGAGCGGAACTTCGACACGATACGGGAGATTGTCCGGATAATGGGAAAATAGATGAGGGACGGTTTCATGAATGAAGTATCAGTATAACCGGTTGATTCCTCCTTTGCCGATTTCATGGAACCGCCTCTTATTAATTCATACCATTTGCAAACAGTTCGTATTAGTCGCGGCTATCCTTTATCAGGAAAACATTTAAACGCGAATGATATGAAACTGAAAAGCAGAATGACCGTCGGGGAGATGTCGGAACACCTGACGGAACATACCGGCAAGTTCGCCAACCGCGTATCCGTGGGGCGTTACGCCAAAAAACTGGGATACGCCGTGTATAAACCGATGATAAACGGCAGGATATGCCAGTTCTATGTCAATCCGTCGATTAAGGATGACGGGGAAGCGGAAACATTACGGACGAACGAACGCGAAAACGGACATGAAAGGGAATGACGACAAAAGGCAACACGTGATACCGTTTATGAAATGCTTCACCGGGCTGGTCGGCGCGTTCACCCCGGAAGAGGTCATCTTCATGCTGTACATGGCAGACCGTACACGCCTGCGTGAAAAGGTTACGACACCTTGCGCAGCAAGCGGTACTACATGGAGAACATGGAGATGGGTTCGCGGATTTTCGACAAGTGCGTGGAAAAGACAACGCGTATGGGATTGCTTGAACGGGTGCCGGTCAGCGGGATGTACGATTACCTGTGGCACATGGATTCCTACAACCGGCTTGTAGGGATATTGGCGGAACTTGGAAATCCTTTTTCTACCAGGGCATTCTGTCATCGGATGTTCGATGTGGAAAAAAGGACCGTGGCATCCGTCTCTGACGAAGAGGTCAGCCAATGGAAAGAGAGACACCGAAAAGTTTGAGCGTATCTGTCCACGGAACGTAAATGAATAAAAACAGACGGCATCGTTGTGATTTGCCGTCTGTTTTTGTGTTTTTGCGACATAAAATCCGATAAAACCGGAAGGAGGTGGTAGCCGGGTACAATATTATCCGGGCAAACGACAGAATATGCTAAATATACTTATTCAGTTCTTCCACAAGAAGATGCACCGTTGTCGAAGATTCCGCTTGTGCCGGCGGTATTCCCTCCATTCGGCGCAATACGGCTTTTTGCGTTCGTGATGGCCTGAGCCTGTTTACCGCCCAGCTCCCTGAAAACACGACCGCCTGTACCGGCTTCCTTGTTGTAGGAGAAGCCCAACAAGCCGGATAGCTTTGTTTCATATTGATTTCTGTGCATCGGGCCTTGTACCAGGTTATAGTGCAGCAAGAACCAATACTCGAAAGCCTGGTTGCTGTATGCCACCCTCATGCCACCGGCTTCCGCCATACCGATAGCCCGGTTGAAATCCCGATCGGGAAAGTCATCCTTGTCAAATACCACCCAGCACTGGTCATACTCGCGTCCTTTCTTCCGCTCTTCTTCTTTCATCCGTAAAGCCTTTTGGACAAGACCTACCGTATTGAGTCCCTGGCCTACCGCTTTAATATTGGCGGAGGTCAGGCGAAACGCATTGAAATAATCCGGTTCCGTATTTACCCCCTCGCAGATGATCAGGAAGGATTGTTTGACCTCACGGACAAAACTGATACGCCTGAGTGTCCGTGCCGCGCGTGGATCACGCTTGTTCGTCCGTGCTGCCATATTCTTCCTCCCTCAGGTCAAATAACCGTTCAAACTGGCCGATGACAGGGATACCGCCATATTTCCCCATCAGGTACTCCTTTTCGAAAGGTGCACTGTTGCGAACCTTGTATTCCGCCAACGAATAGAGTTCCGAGGCTCCAAACGAATCTTTCTGTGTAAACCAGATCTGATCCCTGCGGAACAGGCTTGCATTAAGCAGGTTGGTGTCATGTGTCGTGAAAATCAACTGTGCATTCCTGGGATTTGTCACTCTGGAATTGAACAGCCCGATGATGCGACTGGTCAACAGAGGGTGCATTTTCGAGTCGAACTCGTCGACAACCAGCCTTTTGCCATGATCCAACGCGTCGATTATAGGATAAGCCAGCGAGAAGTATTTGATCGTACCCTCCGACTCGTTTACGCGGAACGGGAAAGTGACCGTCTTCGTGGCGTTGCCCTCCTCGTCATATTGCTGGTGTGAACTGATGACTGTATTGTCAACCTTGCGTATGTCGTCGATTCCGAAGTCTGCAAACCGGGCAAACTCCACAATACGCCTTTTCATGGACGGATCATCGATCTGGGCTATCGCCATTTCCCAAATCCGCTCGTCGCTGCTGCCAAGAACAATCGTGGTGTTGGCCAACCATCCCATGATTTCCACCGAGACGCTTTCGTTGAACTGTGCTGCCACGGAAAGAAGCAGCGCATTGTCGCGCACCATTTTTTTGGCGACAACCTCTTTGCCGACCGAAAATTTGGGATGCAGTTCATACTCATCGCCGTCACGCAGGAACAGTTCCACCTCCTTTGCCTTGCGCTTGTTGCCCTTTTGATAAAGCCACTCCCGGTGTACACGTTTTTCATCGACTTCAAACCCATAGCGGTATTGGACCGTTTCGTCGGCAAAGACCGCCTCAAAATAACTGGGCTCCTGTTCCGTCCTCCGGTTGAGACGGAAACTTTCCACCCGTATGCTTTCGCCGGACTGCACGCCTTTGGAGGAATTGATGACAAACCATTTGAAGAAATCGAGCGCTTTGACTAGATTCGATTTCCCGCTGGCATTGGCCCCGTAGATGACCGCACTCTTCAGCAAAGAGAGGTTCGTACCTTCAAGCTCAAAAACAATCTCATCGGACCGGGTCTGTTTTTCTTTCAGCGCGGAAGCAGCCAAAGACAAGGTCGCCGGCTCCTTGAACGAAAGGAAATTTTCGACTGTGAACTGAATAATCATATTATATCGCAGTTATATGTAAATTTTATGCAAATATAGGGGATATTTTTCATATATAGATGTTTTATCGGATCTCTTTTTGCGGTTATTTTCCTGCACGTGAAAATCAGACCGTTTTCGTTCTTGCAATGCTGCCCTGCAAAAGGCGACTGCAATTTTCCGAAGCGGCAACATCGGCTTGCGATTCATGCTCCCGATAGTGGAATTTGGGTGGAAAGACGCGAAATTCGCCACATCTTTCCCCTCAATGTGGTACAAATGTACCGTGTATCTGACAGGAGGGGGTGTTACAAATGTAGCAACAATACTATAAGTAGTATTATACAAGAAGAAAGAAGAAAGATGTACTTTTTTCTTTGACGCAAAGAAAAAAGATACCAAAAAAGAAACAAATCATGACAGACGGCACGCCGTCTGTTTTTTTGTTTTTTTGAATCGGAAAGTGTTGAAAACGGATAAGATGAGGATTAAAGGACCACTTCCTCCCCAGATACAAGAGAGAGAAACAGAACGAATACCTTATACCGTCACCCTCTTACCGTCTGGCATCCTTGTCGCGGTTCAGCCTTACGACAGAGCGCACGCAGTCACGTACCAGTTCGGCATCCCTCCGCTCCATGAAATAGTTCCCGCATTCCAACCGTTTCCTGTCCGCCGGCCTGTTGTTGTCCCTGCATTCACGGATTTCCAGTATGTCATTCAGGTAATAGTACTTGTCACCGCGTCTGACACGTGTTGCCAGCCGTTCGAGTTCCTTCAGCCGTCCGTTCCATGCAAGCCCTTTCTGGCGTAGAGCATCGGAAAGCCTGCTACGGCCACTGGTTCCGATAGGCAGTATCTGGAGATTCACCGCGTACCCGACTGTTTCATGCAGGGAATAGCGCAGGCTCCCGTCTTCGTCCAGCAGGCAATACAGCACAACACGTCCTTTTGCGTCGATTTCCTTGAAAGCCCCCAGTATTACATGCTCATCCAGGATACTGAGTTTTACCAACTGTCCGTCTTTGGGAGCATAGAGAGATTCCGAACATACACCCCGGCGCTTGTCCCATGCAAGATGGCCTTCGTTCAGCAGGCGTTGGAGGGCAATCTTTTGCTCTGCGCTCGCTTCCCGGCAATCATTCAGAAACATGACCGCGTCATCGGTAACGAGTTCTTTGCCCGCAGTCATCCTTACCGGAACCGACACGCAATTACCCGTGACATCTCCCACAAGTCCGGTTTCCGATGTCCCACCGTTGAAGACGACCATTCCCTTGCGAATGGACGACCCACCCGTGCTGTCTTTCGGAATACTCCCGATTTTCTTCTTATGATATGATTCCATTCTTTCGATTCTTTATCCAGATATTTCCTGTAACAGCAAAATGCCATACTTCATACATAAGTGGATACAATACGGCAAATATACGTATAATTCACCAAAAAGGCAGGTAACTGAACCCCATTTCTTCTGCATTTCCACGGTTTCCTGTATAAAGTCACAAAAACCGTACAAATAAGTCGGAATCCATGTGGATAGCTTCGTTCTGTATATTCTATATGATTAAGGAACAAAACATTACAAGATTGTCCGATTGTGAAAAGCATATCCGAACATACTGAATGACAGGAATACACATCCTCCTTTTCCGTCGTCCAATCCGGTTAAGAACAGTCAATATACCGACGTGTCTCTATATATTTTTTGATACGTTTTCAGCGTATCTAAAAAACAGCTTCAAGCCGGAACCCGGAAATCGTGCAGAAAGTCTGTACACCCGTGAAAATTGAAAGGACAGGCATCCACAAATGAGAATATTTCAAAATATGGGACATGGTGAACACCAGCACCTTAAGCAACCATGATAAATACAAGTACTTTACTGTATATTTTTTGATACCTGCTTACAGTTTCAATCCGAAAGCCGCATTTTGAGCCGTTTTGGAAAACCGGACTTGAAAAAACGGCCCGAGGACAGAGACCGAATCCGCACCCGAGGGTACACCCTCCCCAATCTTTTTATTTTTATTACACCATTGAATATCAATAATTTATTAGGTTTACTTTTGTATAAAGTAAGCCTAAAAACGTCTTTTACATTATCTTTGCTTACAAATTGAAAGTAAAAAAATCTTTTCAGTCCTATTTTATCCATTTTAAGCAGCTAATAATCTGATAATCAATAGACAAAACTGATTTTGATTTTATACATACGTTGAAACGGGGCTTTTTTGATTTTTGCAAAGGAAAAATTTTTTTCAAAGAAAATCATTTTTTCTATTTTATTGATATTCAACTATTTACAAATTCACTTCGCGCGCGTGCGTTCCATATTCGCAAAAAGGCTGTTTTTGGAACGTTCCAAATTTTTTTTTTTCTCAAAAAGTTTTGCAGTTCTGAAAAAAACGGTTTTATAATAGTCATGTACTCGAAAGCCAAACAAACGGCAAACAAGTACGGAGAAAAACGAATAAAAAAAATAGATAGTAAAAAACAGAATTAAAAAACAGAAAAGCAAAGACCGCCGAGAGCGAGAAACAAAAAGCCCTTTTTTGTGGGAAACCTATTTTTGAGGCTTGGAAAATCAAAAATTCGCCTGTTCGCTTTGGAGCGATTAAATAGGGTGTTAAATAACCACACCGAGCAGGACTACAGACCAATGTAGCAAGTTGGAACGGCTAAAAACGTGTTTTTAGTCCGCATACGCAAAGCACGCAAATTTGGGAGTGCGAGAGTTGTATGGAAAAAAAAAGGACGTGTAAGAATAATGCCATAATTGCGCCCTTGTGCGCTCGGAATAAAATGCACGATAGCGGTAAAAACTATCCGCATAGAGGACGCTGGTAAATGTATATGCCAATGCTATACCCAATACCCAGCTCGGTGGTAACGCCTAAATGCCTCACCTTACAGTTAGCTGCCGGATTGGGAAAGATCCGGGACGTGCCAGAGAAGCGTCTTGCCGAAATTGGAGTAAAGCAGCGCAGAGCCACGACACGAGTGATGCGTGAGTAAGCCGATACACGATATGCCGAAAATGCGCTCATTTGGATAGCCTGCTATGGGGTACGTTTTAAGTGCGACAAAGTTACGAAAAATTTTGCCGTGCAGGGTGAAATGCACGGCAAATTTTTGGGCGCGTGGCAGGAAATGCCACACTTTGCGCTATGGTGCAGAGTTCGGGGTTCGACTCCCCGAGTGCCCGCAATGCGTGATTTTGCGCAGTGTTTCTAAAATTTTATCATTATGGCAACTTCTAAATTGAACAAGGAACAGTATGCAAACATCGGTTCGTTTGCAGGTATCATGTTGGTTTACAACTCTACCAACAAGGACGGTGAACTCGTGCAGACGGCACAGCACTTTTTCGGTGCGGACTTTGAGCCTGCCGACAAGTCGGACAACGAGATTTTCCGTGTGATTAAAAACATGGTCGCAACTATGTGGCACACCATTGCGGAGGAAAAGAAACTGCGTGCCGATGCCGACGGCATACGCTCGAAATTCCGTGCCACAACCCCTGCGGAAATCATCATCTGCGAGAAGTCGGGAAATCGTATCAAGAAGTACGACCTTACCGACAGCGTTTGGGCGCGTATCGGTCTTGTGCCGACCAAAGTAGACCTCGAGAAGTCAAACCGTGATTTCCAAAAGACAATCCATGCCGCTGCAAAGGCTATCCGCAACGCCATGAATTTCGCCCCGAACCTCGCCAACCTCGAAAAGCCTGCCGAGAAAACGACCAAGACCGGCAAGGCTGAAAAGGTGGCGGAACAGCCTGCCGGAACGGTTGCCGATGAAAGCAAAAAGGCGGCATAAGGGCAACGGAGTAACTGAAACCTGCCCGAAAAAGGCAAAAGGACGGCAGGCAGCCCGCTGAACGTGTGGGACTGCCTGCCCTTTTCGTATCTGCCGTCGTAAGTGCGTGTTCTTGTGGCGTATGCCAAGAATACGCGCTTTTCATTTCGGGCGAAAGCAACTGTAACGTGATAGGCGAAAAGAATTTCCCGGCAAAAAACGGTGCCGGGACTGTACCTCCGCCGCAGGACGGGGAGTACACCGTGGACGACCTGAAGACCGCTCTGGAAGAGTCCGAGCGGTCGCTGCATGATGCCGTCTTCATAGCCCGCCAAGTGTGGGAGAAGGACTGCGATGCCGTGAAGTTCGACATCGACGACCTTGTGCAGATAGAATCGGCATTGCAGGAGATATGCAACATCACCGCCGGAATTGACAGCGGGGACGATGGCGAGTAACATGACGCGCATACGTGCTGCGGAAACTGCGGGGCGTGCGCGCTTTTTCGGGCATTGATATACACTGTGTCAGGATTGCACCCTGAAATGCCCGCACTTTTCTAAAATTCCCTCCGATATGACTTCCTTGCGCCGTGAGGCGTTGTGCCTACCTTGTATATAACACGGTTAAGCACGGTCTGTTCTGCGGAACCGCCTGCCGTGCTTCCGCTGTTATCCTATGCGGGGAAGCGGAGAACGGATGTGCCAATAATAAAACGAATAAATATGATAGAAGTGTTTGACGCAAAGCGCACCCGCAGTTACGGGTGCTTTGCCAGTTTCAAGGCTGCCACCGATACGCTTGACAGCCTTGCCGCGACGGGACAGCTCGGAAGTGTGCCCGCTGTCAGCGTGGCGGCGTATTGCAGCGGCGTGTTACAACGGGAATATGAAGCGGTGTTTGTCGGTGGGAAATGGCGTGTGCCGAAATCTCCGAAAAGGCGGATGCCGGAAACGAGACCTGCCCGTGGGAGACGTCGGCGGAAATGGTGCAAGGAGTACGCTACGGCGGAGCTGATGTTCCGAGAAGGGTTTCCCGACCATTTGAACCGCAGTTATCCGCTCTCGGCGGACAGCCTGAGACGGTGCAACCGGAAATGCAGAATTTATATGCAATAATAAAAACGCAATGAGTATGAAAACATTAGCAGACGTGAAACGGAAAATGACGCTTGGCTCGAAGTGGCGGTGTGTCCGGCTGTTCGAGGGCGGAAAAGACCTCGGCGTGCGTGAGGTCGGGAAAGTGCAGGGTAATGCCGTGGCATTCCTCAAACCCGACGGGAAACTCTCGTGGCTATGGTGGCCAAAGGCAAAGGACGTGCAGGTGGAAGAAAACGCCTTCACCGTGCTCCAGAACGGAGTGCCCAAGCTCAAGTACATCTATGCCGGATAGGTGTTCCGGAAAAAATCATGCAAAATAATATGAATTAATAACTATGGGGGCGGAATGCCCCTATGCTTTTATAAACGGATAAAGAAAATGACAGAAATAACGAGAAAGCAGATATCTGGTCTGCGGGTAAAGATGTATTAACGGCTATGGGAGAGGAACATAGAATCAACGAGATAAAAGGTGTCATCATCAGCCGTGCCCTGCTCAAGGAATACGGGTATGATGGCGATATGCCCACCGACAAACAGATGCAGGTCATCGGCAACGGGTTACTTGAATACTGGGGCGTAAGCGACGGTTTCAAGGAAGCCCTCGCCAGTACAATGGAGAACATGTTCGGTGTAAAAGCAAAAGATTAGGTCTATGGAAACGAAAGAACTTACTACCCACCAGCGTGGTGTTATTCTACGCGGCATCTGCGGCGGGGCTGCATTGAAAGACAAGTCGCCGCAAATATCTGAAAACAATACCGTCATAACCTGCGCCGGAGGGTTGGAGATTTGGGACATCTGCTGCATCAGCAGTGATGCCGAAGCCTTCGGCCTGAAACCGTCCTTCGGTTATGACGGGCACACGAGAATCACTTTCACCCCCAAAGAATAAGCGGAATGAAATCATATTACTACTTGGACTACCTGCACCGTGAAATCTTCCTTGAAGAGGAGGATATTCAGACCGTTCCGGAATCAGGCAGGGCGGACGATGCCTGTTCCGCCATTGCCGAAAAGCCGTATGTCGTGGAGCAGTTCATGGCGGACTCTTTCCGGACACTCAAAGATGTGGCCAGCCGCCTGTGCGATTCCCCTGATATTAAAAGCCGCCACGATGCGCTGATGTATATCGTGTGGAGGGTGGCACTGGACATCAAGGAGTGGCGGACTCTGAGCCATAGCGAAGCCGCCGTCAAGGTAACCCGTGAGGACGGTTTCGTGTGGCTGCTTGTATCGGCGGAAAATGCCCGGAAGCTATGGGAGGCAGACGTATTCTCCCTGTACAGGCTTTATGCCGATGATTCGGAATCCCTGATCGAAAGCGAGGCGGAGCTGGAATCGACCATCAAGGGCGGATACCAGATAGGTATCGAGGTGGGGTTCGCCTCTGTAATGGACCATGCCGCCCGGATGAAGCAACAATAAAAATCGGAAACAATCAAATAACGAAATCAAGAAGAAAGGTATGGAAACAACATTATTGACAAAGGAAAATGCCCATCGTGTGACCATGGTGCGGCGTGTGGATGCCCCGGAAAGCGAACCGGTAGCGTTTCTTTTCAGGGGAAAGAGACACGGGTATTGCAGCTATTCCCATCTTGTAGGGAATCCGGGCAAGGAAGAAATCCTCGCCCCGGCGGACTTCAAGGACTGGGAAGTTGTGGAAGTGGCGCACCCGGGCTATCTGGAAGAATATTTCAAGCAGGCGTGCAGCTCCTACAACCTCACCTCCTTCTCACCCGACGAGCGGGGTGAGTCAGACATCGCCTCGCACGAAAAGGAACTGCACGAGGATTTGCAGTCGATGCCCGAGCAGCAGCGGGAACGTTACATGGAAAACTACAAACGCTATTTCTCTGCCATGATCGCCGCCAACAGCCGTTGTGCCAGCGCGATGATTACGGGACCTGCACGCTTCAACACGGGCCGCAACGAAAAGGCCTGCAACAGCCACGCCAAGAGCGTCACGGCGTTCCGGGAATGGCGAGAACGTGCACTCGAAGCGATTCGCAAGGCTACCGAAGCGGCCAAGCCCGAAGAACAGCGTCTCGAGGAGGAGTGGCAGAAGGTCAAAGCCTTTATCGACGATGCCGCCTCGACCATTCACGGTATCGATACGGGTACGGCACGAGGCTATAGCCGGGCTCTCTTCGTCAGCAACCTCGCCGGGCGACTCTCCACCTATGTCAACCATGGCAACGTGGAAATCATCGACCGTGCCGTCGCTCGTCTGCGAGAGTGGAACGACAAAGTCAAGAAACCTGTCGTCACGGCACGCCATTCAATCTTCAAGTATCCCGAACTCGTCCGCAAGGTGCGGGAAAAGCAGCAGGAACGGGCAAGCCGTGAAAATCGTGAGATTCCGTTCGATGGCGGCAAGGTGGTCTACAACTTCGAAGAAGACCGCCTGCAAATCCTCTTCGACAAAATACCCGATACCGATATGCGTACGACCTTGAAGCGTAACGCTTTCAAGTGGGCGCCACGCAACCAGGCATGGCAGCGCCAGCTCACCCGCAATGCCGAATATGCCGCCGGTCAGGTGTTGAAAATAACCATTTAATCCAGTGCCCATGAGATACATCATCGATTCACGTTATTTCGACGGGACATGCCTCACGTCGATGTCGGATGACATGCACAGCGACTACGGCGGCGAGACGCTGGAAGCACTGCGCGAAAGGGAGAAGAACCCGTACCTGGTCGCTGTATCACCGGTACGCATGACACTGCTTGTGAAGCGTTATACCCGGGCACTTTGCAAGCCCTTCCATGAAATTACGGAGGAACGTTATTACGAACTGCTGGAATGCCTGCCTCCGGCCCGCATGCAGAGCGACTGGTTCTTTGTCGGGGAACCGTATTACCGAAACCTGTACGCGCTCTGTTTCGAGTCGGACGGCAGGTATTTCCGGGCGGAACGTCCCGTACGTCTTTCCAATGTGGAAATCTACCGCCAGATTCGGGAACACATGGAGAAAGTAAACCTGCATCCCGCCATCGTCAAGAAGGCTTCCTTTGTCAAATATGTCAATTGGTACAAAAAGACGGTCACCTACATACCGTACTATTTCGAGTATGGAGGTAAAATATATTTCCTGAAGAACCTCGCCACTCGGACGGGATCCGAATTTGGCGACCGCCGGGAACGGAACGAGATGGCGGCATTGCTGAGGAACCTGCGCGGAAACCGCTACGAATACTGTACTTTCTACTCCCAAAAGAAGGACATCTTCGAGTTTTTTGACTGGCTACGGAAGAACAAATACACGCTGGAAATCCAGGGCGACTTGTTCGACTTTGCGGATGACCGCTCCCACGTGGACTTTCACGGCAATGTATGCGAGTATTCGGCTGTGTTCCATTACCGCATCTATTCACGCAAGCTTTTTGGCCATATCATTAACCAGCTACGCACCGTGAAACGGTATCACGCGTGGCATAAAAGGAGGGAAATACGATGAAAATCTCAAATGAACCTACCCCATACCTCCTGCTCAAGGCAGGAACTGACAGTGCATGGGATTGCTGCGACTTTGCAATCGTGTACCTGTCAAAAGAGTGGAGACAGACACAGTCCGGCAGGCTGGAAGCCGTCAAGCCATTCAAGGATGACATCAGTTTCCAGTCTTTGAACTTTTATGACATATCGGTTGGTTTTTACCAGCCGGACGAGGACGGGATACTGGGCAGCGAGGACTTGCCGGAAGACAATAACTGGTGCTTCGTGGAACTGACCGAAACGGAACTGGAAAGGTTGGTTCCGCCGGACAATGTGCTGGTCAGCCATATCTTGGCGGTATTTGCAAACGGGGAAGCCAGATACCGGGCGTACGGCAAACATACCGACGAGCGATTCTGGACTGAAAAATTCCCTTTGCAACAGATTTTGGATATACTGGCGAGTCATGAATCTTAAAATTTCAAAGCAACTATGACAGAAATCATCAAAACGGACGGAACACGCCAACCCGTGCAGCCAGCCAATGGCTCAGACTTCACGCTGGAGGAGATGCAGGCGATTGTCGGCGGCTACATCGAACTGGTGGAACTGGACGGGAACACGACAATGGTCGTCAACGAGGAAGGCAAATTTATCCCTCTGTCCCTCAATCTTGAAGCGAGCAGGATATTCCGTGCTCATCACCCGGCGTCGAAAGACTTCATCGTTGGGGACGTACTTGTGTGCAATAACAATCAAATCAGATAAAATTATGGATAAAGAGAAAGCAAAAGCGCTCAGCAAGACCCTCGCATGCTACAAAGAATTACAAGAGAATAACAGTGTAAACCTGATCGAGTTCCATACCGCTGACGGGCAGAAACACGGTATCGGCAACCCGGAAGCCATCAAGCTGTTGCTTTCGGTGGCCGTCATCGAACTGGAACGCCAGCTCCGGACCGCACAGTTCGGTGATATTCCGGAAAGCCTGGAGAACAGCCGCGAGTACAAGGCGGCCAAACAGCTGGAATACGCCATGAACGATTTGGGATTCAAGTCCGAACGTTTCGCCCAGGCTCTTCCTTATTTCCACAAGACACTGGAACAGACATTCTTCAGAACGGTAAAGGCTTCCATTACCGCTATGGCAGGGCGTGATTCACGCTGCATTGACGACCGCAACCGTGCTTCATACGAGATGTGTCAAATGCTGGCCTCCATGCTGGAAGATACCCGTCTGCCCTTTATCTAAATGCCATGTTCATAGACGAGAGGACACAAAACCGCCTCCATGCCGTGCCGGGAGAGAGTATCTCCCACGGCACGATGCGCACGCAGGACCTGATTCCGGCGTTCTTGGACGTTATCCGTGACACACCGGAGTACGTGCAGGTGATGAATGCCATCCCCGCCCATGCCATGGAGGACAAAGAAGCAGACTGGTGGAACAGCGATGACGCGGCGGGATTGCTGGAATCGCTGTTCGACACGCTCGATAGTTACTCACCGGAGGGGTACTATTTCGGTGCTCATCTCGGTGACGGGTCCGATTACGGATTTTGGAAAATGGACAAGTGAATGTCGGAACATGGTACGGATTACAAAGACAAGCGGCATGACATTCTCAAAGACGGGATTCGTATCGGGCAAATCTATCTTGCCCGTGCCGAAAGCAGGAAATTAAGATACTGGGCAATCTCTTGCATGAGTGGAATCGGCTTCAACACTTTCAATGAAGCCCGCAGTTATGCCAAGGATTTCCTTTAATAAAAGAATCGCATGAATTGGATACAACAGATGCTTTTGTGGCGTAAAAAGACGGACAAGGGCAGAATGACACTCGGAAAGGTGCAGAAAGAGTATCGCGAGAATGACGTATGCATGGGAGAACTCCTTGATGCCCTTCCCGCCGACGGCCTTTCCATAGAGGAAGCTTTCGAGCTGGCTATCACCGCCAAGAAGTGGGCGGACGGAGACCGTTTCTACCGGAGTATCAACGATGGAGAACCGGAAGAATTGTAAGGTAAATAACAATAAACAATAATGACAAATGAGCAGATATGATTTTATAAGATTCGGCGGCTTTGTCAACTGGGCGGACGAGGACACGGACACGTTCCGGAAAATGAAAGTCTGCCTGCCGGTAAAGGAGCCTGTCGAAGATGACACGAAAATAGGACTGATTTCCACGGACGAGGACAATCCGGAAGAAATCGCGGTTTCCTATTCCGTCAGGGCAGCCGAACTCATCCCTTGGACGGACTCATTCCAGGAAGGATACTGGAAAGCCCTGATAGTGGCAGAGGCAAACGGAGCAGGCACGGACGTATTGCTGCCCATGCTCAAAGATGCCGGACTATGCCTGATGGAATGTGTCTTCCTGATGCTCCGGAGCGATGCCTGCAAACTGTTTCCGGTCCTGTGCCGGCTGTTCCCGGAAGTGGAGGAAATGTTTGAGATTATCACATGGAATGACAGGGAATATTTTGTCAGGGAACTGACGCTGTTCCGTGGAACGGGCGGGGAATACAAAACCCTGGTCTCTGTAACGGGTCTGCAAGACGTGCTGGTCGGCAAAGACGGCGCACCCATATCGGACGAGGCGGAGGCCGTGGACCGGAAAATCTGCTATTACTTCACGGACGAGGAGTTCCTGCTGCCGGAAGAGCGGCTTGTGGCCCTTGCGGAGGATGCGTGAGAAATCATAATGTATGTACAAAGACCAGAAAATGAATAAAAGAATGAACAAACAGCAAACCACTCCCGTTACCGACACTTTTAAGGGGATGCTACTTATGTCAATGGGTGTCCCTGTAGGAAACATCCGTCCCTACCGTTTGAAGTCGGCACCTTCCTGCCTCGGCGGTTTCGAGCGCATGAGCGTAGCGGCAGCACGAGCCTCGGGAATGGATATCCCGGAGACGGAGAAAGAGAACGATGAAGTTTACATATGCCGCTTGGGACCCGCCGTCTTCCATAAATGGATGCCTGTCTGGATGTTCGAAACCAAAGCTTTCGAACCGGTTCCCGAGCAGAGACGCGGTGACCGCATCCGAACACTTACGGAAGAGATGAACAACCATCACGTGGCGGAGAAAGCCCTGAATGAAAAAAATGTTACGCCCTGTCCGTGAAGCTGCTTTCCGAGTGTGGCGGCAGCCTTGATGACAACGGTGAACAATCCTCGACCTATCTCCATGTTGTGGACCGTGACCCCGTGGAACTGGTCATCACGAACGCGTCGCTCCGGAAAGACGGGAAAATCTTCATCATGGGTTACAGTTACTACACGGGCGAGGAGTACGAGCAGGAATGTGACGTAGAATCCGGCATGGACATACTGAATTTTATCCTTTCCCAAAAAAGTTTTGAGTGCCATGAATGAAGACAAGATATTGCAAATGTTCTTCGACATAGGCCGGTGGACGAAGGCCATTGAGAAAGGCGTGCTGAAAGACATTAGGAAAGACCAACTTATTCGGCTGACCGACGAGCATACCCGTATGGCGATGGCCTATGCCATGCGCCGGGGAAAGTACGAGATTTCCCCTCCCCACACGGCGCAGATACCCAAGGACAACGGTGAGTTCCGCACAGTGTACGTAAACGAGCCGATGGACCGCGTAGTACTGGGTATCGCCAACGACCTGCTCTTCGAGTTGATGCCGGAGATGCTGCACTCTTCGTGCAAGTCCTACCAGACCGGTATAGGGTGCGGCAAGGTAGTTACGGAAGTCAGCCACCGGATGACAGAAACCGGCAATAGCGGCTGTCTGGGCTGGAAGTCCGACCTTTCCAAATACTTCGACAGTGTTCCGATACGGTTCATCGACGAGGCGTTCGACAAGGTGGAGGCCAAACACGGCCAGTCTGCCCTGATAGACGTACTTAGGAAATATTACCACTCGGACCTCTATTTCGATGAAGATAACCGGTTGCAAAGCAAGTATCAATCCTTGAAACAGGGTTGTGCTGTGGCTAGCTGGCTGGCGGATGTACTGCTCTACGACCTAGACAGGGAACTGTCACAAATGAACGGCTACTACGTCCGGTATTCCGACGATATGCTTTTTATCGGCAAGGATTATGAAAAAGCGATGGACACACTCCAAAAACGCCTGGAAGATAAATCCATGAAGCTAAATCCCAAGAAAGTGGAATACCTGGCAGCCGATGTCTGGTTCAAGTTCTTAGGATTCAGTATCAAGGGCGGCATGGTCTCGCTCTCGTCATCACGCATCAAGACCTTCCAGCACGAGATCGAGCGGCGGACAATCCGCTGCCGGGACACGACACTGGCAAAAGCCGTGGACGCCGTGAACCGTTACCTGTACAAGGGCGAGTTCAGCTGGGCGATACAGGTATTGCCGGTCTGTAATGTGAAGAGTGACCTCAACGAGCTGAACAAGTTCGTGATGGACTGCTTTAGAGCCGTTCAGACGGGCAGGTGCAAGATCGGCGGTCTGGGATATGTCCGAACCAAACCGGATGGCTGCATCGTCCGGGGACGGGGACGCAACGTGAAGGCCAACCGCGATAAAACAGACCGGGACATACCGGGTTACCTGACTGTCGGCTGCATGCGTAACGCCCTTCTGACCAGCCGGGCGGTGTACAACACGCTGGTGGCATCGCTATAAGTTACGCCGGGCACACGGCAGAACGGGTGGACGGGCAGGCTATTCAACGTTACAGGCTTATAACCAGAATCCATATCGAGATTAACCGGTCTAACACCCGGTTAATCCCATCTCGATTCTGGCTGCGCCTGTAATGTATCGGGAAATTAAAGTCATGTGCCGTCTGTCCCGTACCCGTTACCGGAGCACACCGGGAAAGTTCAAGGAATAGGTTTGGGCATCCCGCGTACCAACGTCTTCTTTCCGAGTCTGAAGGCGGCTGACCGTCGCCTTCGGACTCCGCAGAAGACCCATACGCGGGATACATCGGAAGCATAAAAAGCCATGTGCCGGTATTATGAGAACTTTCAGTCTTTTCCAGCACGGGGAACGTGCGGTTCGGGGGAATGGATTCAGCCTGCTGTCCCCGATAAGCCCGTCTCGCGCCGTCGTATCCCCCTAACGTTATACGACGGCGCCATTCCGGCTTCCGCCACAGCAGACATCGGACCTGTAAAGGAACGTGCCGGCATTCCGGGAACCGCAAAAAGAACAGCACAGGGCAAAGGGGGCAAGGCCGGGATTTCAACAGAGCCGCAATTCACACGGCTGGAGCCTGTGTTATCTCCTGCTAACACGACAGATGACACAGGTTCCAGCTGTACTCGCGGCCCGTATCAGGTTTTTAAAGGGATGTGCCGTCCGGATGAGTCCCCTGAACAGAAGGTAGCGCGACCGCATATGCACGAGGGACCCAAATTCAAGATACAGTATTCAAGACTTGGTCCTGAGCCAGGCAACTACCTGGTTCAGGACCGAAGTCCTACTGTATTTATCAGGACTATAAAGATACGCGCCAGGGGTTTGAGTGCCATTAATTGTAAACAGGTGAGAAAATGGAAGATATTTACCGAGAAACCGTCACCGCCATAGAGAACGGCGCAAATTTCCGGATTGATTTCCAGTCCAGAAGTTTAAAAGTAAACGGGAGACACATGATACGGAACGGCAGGTATGATGGCGCTCCGTGGTTGCCGGAGTACGGCTGCGGGGATTTTTTCACGGATGTGGAGGAGCTGTACCGCCGCTATAAACATTCGATACCATCGGAGCGCAGCCAGAGCAAGTCCCGCCGGTATTTCATGGCATTGCCCGAAAGTGACCTCGAGGACGGGGACATGCTGTACGGGCAACACCGGGATACCGCGCAATTCGAGCTGGAATTCTATATCCTCTGCCGGATTATAGGCGGGTTCACATGGAATCCCGAAACGATGGGCAAATGGTTCTGGCAAAGCGAAAAAGACAAGGACCTGGTGATACTCAGAAAATGGGTGGAACCCGGAAGTAATCAATTATTAACAAATTCACAATGAGTAGAAAGAAACAAGAAACAAAAGTCCTGTGCCCCGGATGCGGCACGGAATTCGCCATCGCGGACAAGGAATTTGCCGCCACGGGCACCGTTATCGGCAAGAATTCGGATTTGGGCACCGTCTATCCGGTGGTGGCCGGCCATAATTCTCCTGCCGGACTTCCCAAAGGGGCGCGGGAGCGTATCGAGGCACTCCGCGGTGCCGGTGTGGACGTGAGCTGCCTGTTCGCCATGCAGGGAGCCGAGGGCGAGTATATCGCCTCCAACAAAGACGGGAAACTTACCATCCTGGATGACAACGACCCGATATTCGGCAGCATCATGGCACAGGGTACCGTTCCCAACAACCGACTCTTCCGCCGGTGGGTCATGGCACAAATGTTCCATATGATGTCATACACGCATTACCGTGAAAAAGAGCCGGCAGGGGTGACCGAGATGATTCACCGGAAAGGCTATGATTACCAGTGGAAAATGCTCTTGAACGAGCTGCACGCCCAGATGAAGATGGAACACAAGGACATCACGGGTTTTGCCGAGAGAAACCGCTGGTTCAACCGTGATGTGGTTTTGGCCATCGCGAGCGACTATGTCAACGCGCTGAAAAAACACGTGGGCAACCTGGAAACAAGAAAATGCAAGGGAGTTCCCTACAAGCGTATACACGGCCGTAATATTTTCGTGGAGGACCTGCAATCCAAACTGTACTACCCGCTTTCCATCGCGATAACCCACATCAGGCACGCGTTGGACGCCACACAGCTTTACAACGCGGTCAGACAGTTCAATGACCGTCGTATCCGGCTGCCATGGGGCACTCCTCAAAGCAAGGCATGGATGGATGCCTATAGGGAGCCGGGGCGTTCTTTACCATGCAGAACCTGATTCGTTTCCACGGTTGCACGGCTGTCAATGACCGGGGTCGGCGTCTGGACAAGTACCAGTCACTGACGTTCCTGTCAGCCAAGGCGGAAGAGTATAAAAACGGAGAAGGCTGGCGGTTGCTGGCAGTCCTGAAAAAAATGCTGGCGGACAACAATATCAACATCAAAAAGAAGATGGCGGCATGGCGTAAGAAATAGGCCGTCATCACCATCCGCCCGGTAGGCGGCGCGGTGTGGCGGGTCAGAATAAATTAGTACTCCCTCCATTGAAATGATGCTCATCCCTGTTAACACAAGATGAGCATCTTTCAATGGAGGCATTACATCGAAAACGTAAAGAGATGCCCCTGTTTGACGACCACACCGCTATTCTAATCAAAACGACATAATCCTTTATACGATGAGCAAGAAACAACTACGACGCAGGGCCTACCTGCTGTACCGGTTACGAAAACAGGGTATCCGATGCCTGACACGTTGCCGGACCATCTTCTACCTTTACGGGGAGGATCCTAAATCAGTACCGCAGATTTGCAGCCTGATAAGCGAATTCCATTTCCATGTCCAGTTTGAAATACCCGCCTGACATGAAACCGGGAGACATTGCAACGCTGAAAGTGCCCTACAAGGGCTATCGCCGTATAGAACTGTTGGAACGGCTCCAATACACCTGGCTGGTACGCATCTGCGAGAGCAGGAAGGAGATCGAGGTCTATGAAGACGAGTTCGAAACGGATTAAAGGCACGGAACAATGAAAGGAGAACAACAGGAAGAACGCGTACCGAACTTCATCGGCAATGCCGTCATTATCCTCACGGCCAGCCATCTGGGCTGCGAGGTGGAGATGCTCGCCACCGCACAGGAGGTGTGGCGGACGAAACGCCTGCCCGAGGCGGTACTGCTGGGCATGTACGAAAAGGCCGCACGCGATGCCGTGTCGGCTGTCCGGAAGAGAGGTCTGGCGGAACAGGCTGACCGTCTCGGAGAGATATTTTACAGGACGGGGGAATTTCCCCCGCCGGAAGAAGACAATACATAAAAAGGAGTAACAAATGAAAACAAGGACTTTTCAGGAAATATATGATTTCTGCCGTACGGACGATACCTACCGGAGCTATTTCGAGGCATCGGACGAGTCCCGCATTACCGGAGCAAGGGCAAGAAAGTACTATTACGGCGACATCCGCCGAGGCCAGTGCCGCGTGGGGACATTCATCTACCGCCAGTCGATGCGGCAGCTTGAAAGGTTCCTCGGGGGCGCAAGGCAGGACCACTACATCCATGTTGACCCGCCGGCCTGCCGGGGAGTGAGCCTCAAGGACGATATGTTCCCCGGCCAGACCGCCTATATCGTGGTACATGTCAGGAGGCAGGGTGTGCAGATTGAAATCGAACACCCGTTGCATGGTGGATGGGTGCATTTCACGGCACGCTCCCACCGTCCCTTCACCAGGGAGGGAATCATAGCCGAGGCGAAGTCCTACATTGACAGCCACATCCTGCTGGCACCGGGAAGATACCGGGACTTGCAGCTGGAAAATATGGTTTCCAAGGAACAGTTCCCCGCATGGTACAGGCTGTATAAAATGAGGCTGCACGACCGGGCGGAAGCCGAACATCGGGACATGGTGGACAGATACAGGCACAGGAACGACCTTACCTACGGGGAAGCCCGTGACATGCTCGCGGCTTCGGGTATATTCTTCGACCTGAACTGCGACGAGTTCGAGCGGGACGAGATTACGGAACAATTTGTAAGACTTTGTAACAAGACATAATACCCAGGCAAATGAATCTATATAATCAAATCAAATATAACGGGTACCGCATCAACATCTATTATGATGATGACGCCCGAAGCCCGCGTGAAGCATATGACAATCTCGGTACGCTTTATACGGCACATCGTCGCTACCGCCCGGAGAAGGAGTTTGATGACCACTTCGATATCGACAAGGTTTTTGAAGGGCATATCGGAAATTTCCGGGAATCGTTCCTGAAGGAATATATCGCCCTGCCGGTCTACCTCTACGACCATGGCGGCATTACAATATCCACCTCGCCGTTCAGCTGCCCGTGGGATTCCGGATTTTTCGGAATCATCGCGGTACCGTTGGACAAGGTGCGCCGGGAATACGGGTGGAAGAACATCACCGCGAAACGCAGGAAGCGGATCGAGGGATACCTGCAAGACGAAATCAGTACCCTTGACAACTACTATACCGGGGAAGTTTTCGGGTATCGCATCATGCCGGAAAGTGACGATGACAATGAACTGGACAGTTGTTGGGGATTCTATGGTACGGAATGTATGAAAGAACTGGAAGCCGAATGCAGGCATATTATCGACGGGCAGAACAAAGCGGTAGCATAAAATAGAAAAATACGCATAATAACTGGAAATACAATGAAGACATCATACGGACTTGAATTTGACACGGTAACAGAAATCAATCCTGAATGGAGCGGCTATGACAAGACGATAGCAGGATGTCACCTGGCCAATGCCAGGGTGGTCATCGTGGATACGGAATACGGGCAACCGATAGACAATGAGCATGACCTTGAAGAAATCTACCGGATTCTCGAAAAGAAAAAGACAGGCCATACTAAAAATGAACGACATGGAAGAAAAACGAGATAACAAGGAAATCAGGGTACGCCTGCACCATATCGACCGTGGAAACTGCACGGAAGTGTGGGAGGTGCAGACAGAGAAGGGTAAGCCCAAACGCTATCTGGGACGTGACGACGGTTATGGACCGAAGGAGTGGTACACGCTCTGCGATGCTCCCTACGGCTATTGCGAACGCGACTGCCATGTGAGGGAGGACCTCACCCTCATTGTCTGCGACAAAGATTGGAACGAGGTGTTGCGAGACGGAACGGACAGGGAACGCTTTCCTGAAAGTTTCCCTTCACTGGATGAAGCCTGCAACGAGGCATGGAGCAAGGTCGTGAAAGTGCTTCCGCATGTCACGCACAAAGGTTTCGGGCAGTGGATCACCAAACAGTCATTCCTCCCGCTCAGCCAGACCGAAGAATTGAATTGGCGGGATAGCTACTATGAGGAAGAAGCGAGTGAGATACTCTCACGTTTTACATGGATCGGTGAAGAGTATGCCATATTCAAGGTTACCCAGAGGCACACCAAGTGCGACGCCCAATGGTACGAGTATTACGCGGGGAAGACAAACCGGCAGGAACACGAGTGGTATACCCGTTTCTTCGGTTACGAGTACCATGACCGGCATATCAGCGACGTCCGGACACTCGGAAGGCGGTGCGACGACATCATCCGTACTGCGGTGGAAACCCGCACGGACCACTATTACGGGCGTACGGTTTCCTGTTTCATGGACGAGTTCATCGGTTACGACCTGTCCCATGAACAGGTCCGTGACGCCAAGGAATGCAGATTGCGCAAGGCACGGGAAGACTACGACGAAGCGAACGCCTACTATTACAAACTGAAAGAGAATGAGGAAAGCATCCGTGGTATCGAATTGATGCTGCACTGCATAAGACAACAAATCCGAAAAATGAAAAGATAATGGCCAGAAACTACATGTAGCCAGAGTTTGGCAAATCGAATACAAATATCCGGGTATGTATGGCGGGGGCGGTCAGGATATCTTTTATGATATCCTGACAATGTTCGAAGTTGATAACTCCGCAGAAGACGCCTATACCGATGACTTCGAAATAGCCCGTTCGGGTCTGCAGCAGCTAAGAAAACATATCTCAGAACAGGATGAAACCTTCCGGCAGAATGCCGAAGAATTTTATTCCTGCCTGGCAAAGGCCGGGATGGACCGGGAAAAGTTTATCGAAGTACTTGATTGTCTAATCAACGGCAGTGACCAAAGCGATGCCTATGTGCATGTCTCATGGTTTTAATGATATGCCATGAAGGCGTTTCGAGCAAACCTGCCGTAACATCAAACCTGTATGAAACCTAAAGATAACGGGCTGGCCAACCTTCATGACCGGAAACGTGAGGAACGCGGTTTCTGCTGCATGCAACTGATCATATTCCTTACAGACAATGGAGTGAAGAGCTGGGATGAATGGCACCGGGCGCATACCGACGCGGCCCGGGGCGAATGCAGATACCGCAAGCGGTGCCCGGTTTATGGACGTAGCAAACATTTAATGAACAATAAATAATATGGTACTTAATATTGTAAAAAACGACCTGCCTGCCTCATGCATTGCAGAATATGTAAGATGCGTGTTTGACAATGCCAAAGTAAACATCAAAGATGAAAATGCAGTATCCGTCGACATCGAAGTGACCGGAAAGAACGAGCTGCACTCTTTGGAAGGATTAAAAGAGTTGGAATACTATTTTAAAGATTATGACATAAGAATATGGTGACCGCCATGCAACGGGCGGCAAACCGGAAATTGTTCAACTACAGATAAAAAACAAGCAACATGGAACAGGAAAAACCTACAAAGCCGGAAACAGACAGAACCTTTCCGGAAGACGATGACACACTTTACCGTGAAATGACAGTGCACATGCCCCGCTGCTATTTTCCGACTTCGCTAGGCGAGAACAGTATCCTCAAATTTGCCGGAGAGGAATTCCGCCGCGTCAAGAATATTGTCTGCCGGCGCTACAACTTTAACGAGGACAAATATATCCGGGAGAACGCCGGCGTATCCCCTTTCGACTCTGTTCGAGGCAACTTCGAGCAGGAAGTGTACAGACGTCTCCGTAAGGATTATGCGCACCTCAGTATCATCTCCATCAGAAGATCACTTATGGAGAAAATCCGCGACGCCGTGAAGAAGGAGAACAACATCATCGGCACGTTCTACCGCAACTGCGGCGTACATTACCGGGAGGCGGAATCAGCGGAGTATGAAACCTCCCCGATAGTGGTGGTCCACAATTCCGCTTTTTACGGATACGGCGGTTATGAAAGTGCGACCGTTTATGAACTTTTCATCGACGGGAACGGCAAACTGCTCTGCACGCTCAACGGCGAAGCCGGCGAGGATTTCGATGAGCCCATCGGACAGGTACAGACCGAGGGATTGCTTGAGATTGCCCACTGGCTGGAAGAACACGGGTTCATCTCCGCTGATGTCAATGACGACGAGATTGTCGTATGCGAGGGGTGCGGTTCAGACAATATACAGACCCAGGCATGGGTGGATCCGAATGCCCGTACATTCATCGGTACCACGGGTATAGACCGCTATGATAACTGGTGCGACGAATGCGAGGACCATCAGCCATTCTGTACTTTAAAAGAGTTCAAAGAACGCATGGAGGAATGGTGGAACTCGTTGGACGCAAATCAAATGGAACAGATCACGGGTTGCCGTCAGGACAAGTGTCCGGCCGGAGACAACCATCAGGGGTTTGCCGAAACCTGCAATGAATGGTGGGAAAACAAGGGCTATGACGAGAAACGTAAAATCTGGAAAGAACATAATGACTGCTGATTATGATTTACAATCTTCTTAAACGCATACAGAACCTGTTGGCTTCCAAGCCGTCCGGGACAAAGGAGGAACAGGAAATCCTGAGTCTGGTCAGCCAGGCGCTTCCTGCAATGCTCAATGGGCATGATACGGAAACACTTGCCGCCAATGAGCTGCTGGTACGGATATGCCCCGACACCAAACGGCCGGTCCTCGTATGCCATAACGGCAACGGGCAGTGCCTGTGCCTGCACAATGGGACGACGGAAGAGGATGCCGTCGACGTGGACTTATGGCTGCGTTCCAACGGTAGAGAGTGTAACGGCTACAACAAGTTGCAGGAGGCTGTCGTGGACCTTGCCTACAATGCCGGGGCGGACAACCTGTGGGAGGACAGGGACTCCCGTGCCGTCAATGCCGAGATCGTCCAGTGGGCGGAAGAATTCGAGACTGAGCATGCGGGCACTGATTGGGATGCGGAGGACTACTTCCTTGCCATCGACAGGTTTTACAAGGAAAAGACAAAACAAATGAATCCGGTTACAATACCGGCGAACTGAAAAAATGGCAACCGAATGGACAAGGAAATTGCAGAAGAAATCATCCGGGAAAACCGTTATCCGTCCGGATATGACATACAAGACTATCTGTTTGACAATGAGGATACTGTGCTTTCTCTGGAGGACGGAACGGAGCTGCTTGATGACTTCGACCTCTGGAAAGAACGTTCCGACCTCGAACTTGAAAAAATCATGGACCGGAACTACTGGTCCTCGACTGGTGGATATTAGATTAAAAACAGGAATATAATTATGGTAAGAGAACTTTATCAACGGCTCAGGGAATATTTCAACAACTTACCCGAACCGACAGAAGAGGAAAGACAATTTATCCGGGAGCTGAACGCCGGGTATTTCCCTATCACGTCCGTCCACCGCGATGACCTGGAAGGACAAGGTTTCGATGTGGAAAAGATCAGCGATGACGACATGCAGAATCTGGCGGAAAAGATGGCCGACGATTACTGCGAACAGTTGTTCTGGCCCAGCATGGAAATCATTGCCGGAGAAATCCTGAGTTTCCCGAAAGTAAAAACAAAAGACATTATCTGTCCGAAATGCAATTCGGAAAATATCCGTTATGATATTCACGAAAGTCGGTTCCACTGCGGCGAGTGTTCCCTGGCATGGGATGACAAGTTATATGCACTCGTGGAATTTCCCGAGGAAAGTGCTCCTTTCGAGGAAGAAGGAACCGGTTATCCGGCATGGGGAAGCGGGGAGAACGGGGCGCTTTACGTGCCCGAGGAAGACTATATACGCCATACCGGCAAATCTCCCGAACGGGACAAGTGTTACCGTGCCGTGTGTTGGCCGGACTCCCAGAAATACATGGGAACGAAAGGTTGTGAACCCATACAGGATGAAAACGGGATACGGGATTTCGGCACATCGGCATACTGGGTGCCGCTGCTTCTGACGGAAGAAGCGGCAGAGCGACGAATGGACAAGAAAAAGGTACCGGTATGCCCCGAATGTGGGGGCACAGATATTGACATTCTGAGTGACGAGGGCGTGGCCGTATGCAATGACTGCTGCCTTGAATGGCCTTACGCGGAGGATTGAGAATGGAAACGGTAGATGTTTATACGGAACGAGGCGACCTGGTCACCTGTTCCGATTGCGGCAAGGTGATGCTCCTGCCGTATGGAGCGGATAAATGTCCCGCCTGCAAGAAAGAAGGTTGCCTGGTATGGACGGACGAAAGCTTGCGGGAAGCCGACATCGACTCCCTGCTCGAGAGGCACTGTAACCTGCACCAGAAGAGCGAACTGCAACCGGAGGAGTATCTTTCACTTTCCATACTGGTGACCGAGTATATTCCATATCTGGCCGATAAACCGCAGACAGCGCGTGAAACCCTGTTCCTACTCCTTGAAACCGGCTCTCTTTTCGAGAAATACTGGCGGGATACAAGATGCTTCCAATCCGAAAATATCTACACGCCCGCCATCAAGACACTGCTTGACAAACTGGACGTGAAACTGCGAGAGGGCGACACGATTCCGGTAGAATACCAGGATTGCCGCTCCCTGGAGGACTTCTTCAGGGTCGTTGCCGGCGAGCGTCCGGCAAAGGAAGAGGTATCGTTTTCTTCAGATAAGGAGGGAAACTATTATTTCAACGGACGCAAGGTCAAGGTGGAAAATTCTGACGAGTACGCCTACCGCCTGCTGAAAACCAAAATACAGACGAGCTACCGGCGTCCGGTAGATTTTTACTTCCGCTTCCTTGCCCGTTTCGGACCATACGGAACTTATGGCAACGTGTATTACCCGAGTATCACGGACCTGATATGCAGGCGTTACCTGCCTGAAACCGCAAAATGAATTCCGGAAAGGCGATGGACAACGGTTCACCGCCTTTCTTATTGTATAACTTTTTTAATATCAATCATTATGGCAACAGCATTAGCAACAACGGCCGCCCCCGTGCAGTTCGATTTCCAGAACAACAACGTCGAGGTGATGACGCTCGACACGCTCCGGCGCACACACAAGGAAAATGACATCTATGGCAACCCGCTCAAGGGAATCTACCATTACGAGGTGATAGAGCGCATGGCGGACATCTGCCAGAAACACAACCTGAATTACGAGGTGGAGGAAATCTTCGCCGCCCAGAACAAGAACAAGGCACAGCCCGGCGTGGTCGTCCTGCCCCAGGTGGAACAAAAGTACGGGGCGATGGCCGTCGAGGCGCATATCCTGCGCCGCGTTTATACGACCATCCGCATTAAGGAATGGGAAACGGACGAGCTGACCACGACGCTTGTCATCGCCTTCCATCAGGACGGCATCCAGGCGGCCATCGGCCCGTGCGTCAGGGTGTGCCACAACCAGTGCATCCTCTCCCCCGAACGCAGTGTGTCGAACTACGGGAAAGACAAAGTCACCACCGAAGAGCTTTTCGGTCGTGTAGACGAGTGGCTCTCGAACTTCGAGGTACAGATGAACGAGGACAGGGAACGCATCCGCCGCCTGAAAGCGAAAGTAATTACCCCGGTGGAGATGTACGCCTACATCGGATTGCTGACAGCATTGCGCGTATCGCATGACAGTTCCGACAAGCGTCTTTCGTCCAAGGTGGAGACCTATCCCCTGAACCAGTCCCAGATTTCCATCTTCACCGAGGACCTGCTCAAACTCACCGAAGAGAAGAAGACGCTCACGGCGTGGGATATCTATAACGTGGCAACCGAAATCTACAAGCCCGGACGTACGGACATTCCGGCCATGATTCCCCAGAACGGGGCGCTGGCCGAGCTGATGCTCTCGGAAGGGTTGCCGGAATCTTAAAAGGCTGCCACGTGACAAGAATCAAGGGACAACTGACGACAGCCGACTACCTGCCCATAGCGGAATATAACAGGCTGGTCCGCGGGCTTGAGAAGGACGGCGAGTACCTGTGGGAGACCTACTGCTGGCTGTCGTTCTGCACGGCATGCAGGGCCTCCGACGTGAGGACCCTGCGCTGGAAAGACATCTTAGGAAAAAGCACCATGACCCGCATCGAGCAGAAAACAAAGAAAAACCGCCTGATCAAGTTCAACAGGGACGTGCAGGAGAAGAACCGTTTCCTGTACGAGATGCTCGGACAACCCGCCCCCGAACAGTACATCTTTCTCAGCCCGCGTACCGGGAAACCTTACTCGCTGGAATACATCAACAGGCTGCTCAAGGTATTCAAGGTAAGGTACAGGCTGCCGATCAGGGCATTCTCCACACATACCTTCCGCAAGACTTTCGGGCGCTATGTCTACGAGCTGATGGGACGCTCGGCCGAGGGCCTGATCCTGCTCAACCAGATATTCCGCCATTCCAACCTGGAAACCACCCGGCGCTACATCGGGCTGGCGCAGGAGGACATCGACAAAGTGTTCGATTCCATACGTCTATGAGAATATTTTCAACGATGCCCGGAACCCGAGCGGGAGGTTCCGGGCTATGCTTTATATAACATATCAAAATCAGAACTGTAAATGGACACACCGATATATATCGACACATACTTCCGCGTCGAGTCCGGCTATGACGGCGGTCGCATGCCGGAAGAGAAAGCCGGACGCTTCTTCGACGAGGTAAAGCGCCTTTTCACGGAAACAGGGTTCAGCATCAAGGAAAACAAATACAAAGACGGTTGTCCCGAGGTGTATCTCGGAAAGACATGCCTGTACTGTCATCCCCAATCGTTATCGGGCCCTGTTCTTAAAGAGCACATGGAGCTTATCGAGAAGATTCTGGCACAAGGAACGACCTTCCGGTACCTACGTACTGACACTTACGGCGAGATTCTCGACCTGACGGAGGAGGAAGAACTCGCGTATTACCACAAGACTCATGACATGACTATCGGGGGTGTCTTTCTCGACGCCTTCCGCACCAAGCGCCGGAACCTGTACAAGAGCCGGGAGCAGGTGCTGGAAATACTCGTCGAAAAGCTGCGTGTCAAGACACTCCGTGGGAAGTCCGTTTATTCGAACACCTCCCCGGCATACCGTTATATCAGGGAAATGTACGGGAAAATGGTGTCTGAAGGACGGCTCGTCGAGGGATGCAAGCAAACCGCTTCCGGGAAACTGCCGCTCTGCCGCACGGCAACCGGCAGGGAACTGAAAATGAAAAGACGGGAAGACGACAGGACGGAATGACACGCGGTTCCGTACCGGACATGGCCGGATACCAGTCCGAAGACTTCTGTAAATCATAATTTTCAAGCCGGACTGTCAATCGAAAGAAGGACGACCCGGCTATACTTCAACAACAAGAGATAGCACTATTATGAGCATACAAATCGGAAAACTGTTGCCGGACGGCAGTGTCCGGCACATCAAGGCGCTCCATGAGACGCTTTCAAAAGACCTTGTGAGGAAACTCCGGGTGTTCTATCCCAATGACAGACGGGTAGATGCCCTGCTGTCGCTGGGCGACATACAAAAACTGGGACCGTCACCCTATGGAAAATGGACAGGAACCGGCGATACCGTCCACTGTTTTTCAAAGATCCGTGACGGACGGGAAACACCGCGGCAATCCGCATCACGCATCGCGGACAACGCAGACATTTTCGGCCGCATGGAGGACACGTGCCTCCTGTTCGATAACGGCAGATGGCATGTCATGGACAAGGGAGAATACTGTGAACAGCCGCTCTTCGTCGAAGATACGCCCTCCCATGACAGCATGAAACCGATCACGGTATATGTGAACAACCATGTCCGACTCGAAAAGATAAATACACCGCAGCACTGGCAGGGACTTGAGGAACTCGCCGAACGGGAATCCAGGATACTCTATGTCTACCGGGGGTGCCGCCTTGTGAGAATCGTCCGTTCGTCCAACCTTAAAAAGAAACTGTATGCGGCACAATAACATCGTATCGGCCATAGAATGGCTGCCGGAACACCTGTTCACGGAAGAGATCGTGGAAGCAGCCGTCGAAAGCAAGGAAATAGAGGTGCTGAGCCATATTCCGGGACGTTTCCTCACACCCGGACGTATAGAACGAATCATCGCGGGCAGCACGGAGAGCTGGCACAGCTTCGAGCTGCGCAATATTCCGGAGGCGTACCGTTCGGGAGCAGTCTGTGACTACGCCATGCGCAAAAAACCGAAGAATATCACGGCCGTTCCCGAAGCAATGGTTACCCGAGAAATGGCAGAAGCGGTCATCCGAAACGGACGCGGGGATTTCGACATTCTCGCCTTCATACCTGAACGCCTTTGGGATGCGCAACTGGCATACCTGGCCTTGCGCAGCTATATTTACGACCCGTATTACACGGACAGCAGGACAGACGCCGTCATGAAAACGGGGCTTATCCTCGGATATGTCCCCGTTGAGGTAAAGACTCAAGAGTTCTATTACGGGATGCTCGACGGGATGAAAATATTGAGCACGGTTACCGATGCCGTCGTGCCGTCCCGTTTCAAGACTGCGGCATACTACCGCAAGATGGCGGAACATGACCTCTCGCTTGTTCCCGCCCGGTTCTATTCCTATGAGATTCTCCATGCGGCTGTCTGTTCGACCGAAGGAAAAAACTTCATCACAGACCCCCAGTTTTTCAAGCCGTTGTCGGTATATCTGGACGACATGCTGGCGGACCGGCTGATGGAGAAACACCCTTACATGTTCGGGGAGTTGCCGAAGCGGTTCAAGACACCGGAAAGACTGGTCATTGCCATCGATAACAGCAAACGGGAGACGAACTGCTATATCGACGAGGAAACTGAACAATCCCTGCTCACGGTGGAAGTGTGCAAGGCATTCATCCGAAGAAACGGCAACTGTCCCGAATTTCCTGAAAATGTATGGACGCGGGAATTTGTCGACTACTGCATGGAGCACGGGACGAGTTTCCGCTGGTTCCGCCAGATGCCCAAAAAGTTCCAGAGCTCCGCGAACACGCAGGCGGCGTATGATTACGGTCATTACCATATCTGTGACTTTGCCAAACGGTTCATCACTCCGCAAATGGCGAAGGAGTGCTACCAGGAGCGCAGTTATGCACATGCCATCCCCGGACATTTCCTCACGGAGTTCTGCCGACAGACCGGACTGCCCGAGAAGTTCTACGGCGGGGAAACCACGATGCTGTCGCTGAAAAACAGCCGTGACGACTATACTTACTGCAAAGTCGGCAATACCTGTCTGGCCTTTTACCTGAAAGAACAATACGAGCCGTCCTCGGCACATCTGATGATGACGCGGTCGGATTCAAAATACTGCACGCCGGAGAAGGTGTTCGACGTGCCTGTCGGAACCTTCCACCGCACGTGGCTGGAAAAGATCGTGGCGGAAAACGACCCCCGCTTTGTCAAACCCCGTGTGGACAAAGCGTTGAAAGCCGTACAGGCGGTCTGCTATTACGGTGTCGAGAAGTTGAAGGACCTGAACCGTACGGAAATCTTCCGCAACACCTTCATGGGTGAGACCATCGGTTACTGCGCCCGCCGCAGGGACCTGACCTACCACAGCGACAACTGCGGGACCCTTATCGAGGGCTTGAAGTTCAAGATCCGGGGAATGGCTGTCCCCGTAACCTTGGCGGAAGACATGACTCCTTATACGGCCGACATGCTGCACCGGAAGTTCGGCTTCTGCTATATCGGAATGACGGCATTCGCCACGGACTACGGCCTGGACATGGAGAAGGCATACACCTTTGCACAGATGCGCCAGATCGTAAGGGAGAAAGGGCACAAGCCGTCATTGAGAAACTACAAACGTGAACTGAAACAAATAAACATCATACAATGAAAAAATACCGGATAGCTATCGAAGAGACGCTCCGTAAGGTCGTGGAGATCGAGGCAGAAACGCCCGGTCTGGCCGTCTGCAGGGCGGAAGACGAATACAATGAAGAGAAACACGTGCTGTCAGCCGACAATTTCGCAGGAGCTGACATCGCGCTCTCGACTGATGACATCACGGTCATGGAGACTCTGGAAGACGTGGATTTCATCGGATACGTGCAACGCCGTTTCGAGGAATGCCGGGAGTCCATATCCGTCGAAGACAAAGTCCGGCTGGCATTCGGAAGTTTCGACAACGCCCTGTATGAGTTCGGCGAATACCGTAAGGAGGCGGCTCGGAACCGCCCGCAGGTCTACCTGCTGTACCGGAGCGATGCCTGGCACAACCGTTCTTCCATGGAGCTCATAGCCCCGTTCTCCTCCCTCGAAAACATGATGGAGTACCTGCGGCGTAAGAAGAAGGAATTCCGCCTGACGGAAAGTGATCTGGAAGAGTTCAAGAACAACCGGCAGACGAAGGGGCGCGACGAAAACTACCTGTACGAGTCGGATTATTTGGATGTGCTGCCGGAACAGGAACCCGAACTGCCGCCGAAAGATGACGCTTTCTATGACAAGGTTTTCACCTGCGGGCAATCCGAGCTGTCACGCAGGGAGTTGGAATCTCTGCCGGAGCCGTTCGATACCTACCATGTTACGGACGAAGAAATGGAACAGATTGTGTACGAAACGGAAATGGAGACACGGGACCGGCTGCGGCTCGGTAAAAGAAAGCCCATAGATTTTGACAATGACCGCCATAGTGAAATCTGGTGGGAAGAAATGGAAAAAGCAGTGGTAAGGCACGGCGTACCGTACTACGAGGCCGAATAACGAAAATAGAACCTGTTCATCACATGCCATAATGATGACGGGCCGTCGCGGCTACGGCTGCGGCGGTCTTTTTTTTCAAAACGAGGTGAGTATTCCACCCCTTATACAAAACGATTACCTACTCTTAAAAAAACGGATTTATGAAACAGACAAGACAGGATTTCTTCACGGCGAACGGGGAAGGAATCAAAATCATGACATTTACGGAGTTCGCCCGGCATATCCTGCGTATGGAATGCGGGGAAAGTCTGGAACTGTATGCCGTTGTGAACCGGCAGACACGGGAATGCTCCCGGCCGCTCTCTGTCAGAAAGGAACAATGGAACGGTACGCCCTTTTACCTGCTCGGCGGGCACGGGCAGGAAGTCCGTACCATCAATTTTGCGGGTCGTCCGAAAGAGGAGTTTGAAACGACCTGCCATGATGTCTTGGACAGCTACGATGCCGTGGAAAGTATCGGGGCGGTCGTGTCAAGACTGCGTGAATTATCTCCTGAAGAACTGCATAAGCGGATTGCGGAAGAGATGAAGACCGGCTGTAAATACCTGTTGGTCTACCGCAGCGAGGAGGAGATGACGGCCGCACTCGACGGCAAGATATACGCCATCAGCGATACGGACGGCAAATTCCTTTGCGACCTGTATCAGCCGGATTATCTCCATCTGGAAAACGGGGGCGATATTGTGGACACCGCATCCATTCCGGACATGCATTTCCATTCCGATTGGGCAATCGCCAACCCCACGGTACGCGACAAGGTGCTCTCCTCCCGGATGGTGATTATATATACCCACGAAACGGTAACGCTATGATAGAGATTGGCAACAGGATAGAAACGCCGGAAGGTGTGTTCTATGAACTGGAATACGGAGGGGAAGGAAACATCTACAAGAACGAGGATGCCTTTCTCAACCGCCCCGATGAAGTGTGCTATGTACCTGAATACGCGGCAGAAGACCGTGAGGACTGGCGTGTGTCGGAGAGCAGTGACGGCTGTTTCACGCATAACTCACTGCTCGCCCTGTGCAAGGGTAATGAAGAGGTGTGCCAGGATCTGTTTTACAGCCTTGAATGGACGTACCCGACCACCTTGCTGGAAGAATGGGACTCGAACGGCTATTTCGATGAGATCGAGGGCTGGTATGACAGTAACGATTAAATGGAACGGCATATCATGGACAGGAAATACAAAATCACATACTCGGGAAAAATCACGGGCAAGACCCCGAACTACATATTGAGCCTGCGGGCGCATCTGAAAGGCATCTTCCCTGAAATGGAACGGTATGGTAAGGAAGAATTCGACCACGTGCTTCATTGCATCAGCTCGTTCATTGATGATTTTACCTTCAAGGTACGCAATTCCCGATACCGGGGAGACATCCTGAAAAGGACTATCAGTAACGACTGCCTGAAAGTGTTCAACCTGGGTGACGAGAAAGTGATACTGACCGTCTCCTTCACCCCGCTGGAAACATGAAACCAACAATATGACAGATATGGATAAAATACAGAAAGACAATGCGGAGCCGGGCAAAGCCCCGGACAAAATGAGCGCCGACAAGCTGCATCTGTTCGCCACCCAGTACGCCTTTATCGACGGACGGCTGCACGAGGCCGAGCAAGCCATGCTGAAATTCATGCTGGAGTTCCTGGCACAATATGGCCGCGTATCACTCGGCCTTACAGAAGAGGAGGAACTCGATGACAACAACTTCCCCGTCACGACAACCTTGTACGGGAAGCACGACACGCCCCGTATCAAGCTTACCGATGTCTACCTGACGGATGACGGGGAATATCTCCTTGCTGACGGAATAGATGCGGAGACCGGGGAAAAACGGGACGGATTCTATATCTACAGCGAACAATACGCCGATATCTTCCAGTTCGTCGGCCACGCTTCGGAGATGAACTGACGAATGAGGAACAACCATAAAACGAAATATCAATGGACTGTATCAAAGATTTACAAGACGCCATCCGCAACATTCTCGTGAACAACGGCCTTACGGAACTCTGTCTGGGAGAGCCTGACGAACTGGACGATCCCACCTATATCATCTGGTATGACAGGCACTGTGAGCCTCACGAAGACCCGGTATTGAAGGTTTACCTTGAAAATGAGGGCATTGCCGTTGAGGTCGAAGCCCGCAGTTTCGGGAACACGATAACCGTCTACGATTATGACATAGACCGTATTGAATGGTGGAAAGGCATTCATGCCAATATTCTGGAAGTGCTGGAGCGTGACGGCAAGCGCCGGTGTCCGGCCTGTGGCAGGACGGTCAAGGGGAAGCAGCGGTATTGCGGTGCCGGATGCCGTGATTTCATGACTCCCGGACCGACAGTGGAGCAGGTCGCGGAAAAAGCCAACCGGAATATCCGCAAACTGGCAAGCCTTGCCGCCGGAAAAGACAAGGCGTACCGGAAGCGGCTGATAGAGAAATATACCGTCGGTCCGTCATAAGCCGGCTTTGTTACACTAAAAAATGTATGATATTATGGCAACAAGAACCATTTACCTGACCGTACGGCTCGATATCGACAACCCGAAGGCTGATGAAATAACGGACGAAGAGGTTGACGAAATTATCAGCGAAGTGGACTATGAATTCAAAAATTACGGGGACTATGAAATCGACACGGAAATCTGCGGGAAAAATGACGAAGGTGGTCTTTAGACGCTATCCCGACGGACAGGTCATCGCCCTGTTCCCGGACATACCGTGGAGCGGACGGCGGGGTGAAATAACCTCCTACATGCATGTCGGCCAGCATGGCGCAGCCGACTATGCGGGCGTGATCGCCATGACACGGCCAGCCCATGAAAAGGAGTACCGCAACCCGCTTTCCGAACTGAGAGCCATCGGTTACGATGACCTACACATCATGCGGCGTGCAAGACCGAAATTCATAAACAGCTAAAAAAACAAATCTTATGTCTCATAAACCGAATGCCGTTCCTGTCTTGCAGGAGGGAACGGTCTATACAATTATACTTGACAACGGACGAAAGGTCCACGACGTAATCTATCATGCCTGTGTCGCCTCCGGCAAGTCGTATTTCGCCAAAGGCGATAAGACCTATCCCGCCGAAAAAGGTGCGGAACCATTCAATCACCGGACATGCCGCATCGGACGGCTCTAGAAGGAACGGCACACCCAATCCCGACCGCTTCGCCATCACGGATGAAGTGTGCGAGGTCGTTGATGTAGTTACCACGCCGGAAACCAATCCGGAAATGTTCCGGTGTCGTGTCAAATGCCTGATGTATTCAGGCCTGTCACAAGCCGAGGCTGAGAAAGTCATCGCTTCAACGCCACTAAAAGCTGGAACTCTTCTACGACGTAGGCCGTGGCAGTTTCGCTATTGACGCCGAGGCAGTTGGCAACACACCGCTGTATAATCCTTACACGGGAAAGGAAATCCCGGATGAAACCTAAGCCGAACTACATCGAATATGAGAGAACTATATATCAAGAATCTCTGCATCGAGATTACCCGACGTTGCAACATGCGCTGTACCCATTGCATGCGGGGAGATGCCGAATCCGTGGATATCCCTTTGAAACATATAAGCAACCTGCTGCGGCATGTCAGGCATATTCACCATTTCAACATCACGGGCGGCGAGCCGTCGCTTAACGTCCGGGCCATCCGCCATATCCTCGAACGGGTACGCGCCTACGGTATTACTGTCAATGACTTTTATATCGTAACCAACGGCTCTGCCACATCCCGTTCGGAGGAATTCATAGAAGCCTGCGCCGCACTGTACGAGTACCAGGAGGAAAAGGAACAGGACTCCGGCCACATGCTCGAAATGAGCGACGACCGCTTCCATGATCCGGCAGAGCATGCCGCCACGCTCGCGGCACTTTCCCCGTATCCCTTTTTCGGAGTCCGGGGACAGGCCGAGCGTATCTTCCTTTTCCGGGAAGGCCGCAGCACGGAGGGGTTTCCGAACCCTGTTCATGGGATTTATCTTACGGAGGAGAACTACGTTTACGGCGACCTCTGTCTCAATGCTGAAGGCATGGTTCTCTCCAACGGGGACCTGAGTTATGCCCGCCAACGGGAACATGCCCTGTGTCCCTGCGGGAAACTGATGCAATATCTCCGGATGACCTTGAAAAAGCGTCAAAAAGAAAGATTGTACGAATAAATACACAAATCAAAAAACTTATGTCAATCGTATGCAGTATCTGCGGCGGCACTGGAGTGAAATGTACCGCCGTCATCGACCCGAACACCAGACAGTTCCTCGAATTTACCCGCAACGCCTTGTCGGACGGCCGGTGCAGCCAGTGCGGCAACGTTGCCCTGACCGACCCTGACGAAGTAAAAGCCGGGCTGGACAAGCTTTGGACGGAATATACGGCGCGGCATCGTGCCGCCCCAACTACACCTGCTGCGACATTGTCCGGCATGGTGATTACGACGGGTGTGAAAAGGCGTATATCCGCATCGGAGGCCCGTCAGACGTGGTCGAGAAGTATCCGGTCGTGGCCGTGTGCCGCGACCTCGAAGAGCTCAAATCACTTGCGCTCCCTGACCCGACGCGAGAATTTACCCTCATGGGAATTCAAGGGTTCGAGTTCCACGACGTGTTGGAAAACAAGACCTACGAGATCGGGGTGGACGACCTGAAAATTCCCGTCACGACGAAAGAGGTGCTGGACTTTTACCCGGCGGAACATCGGCTGAAAGAAACGGACATCGAACAATATGCCGCGGCTTACACGGCCCGTATCAAGGCGTACAGGGAGTATACCCGTCAGCTCGACGCCACACTCGTGCGGCGGCTTCTCGACAAAGAGCGGCTGATGAAAGTCGGCGAGAGCGACGGTTTCCGCTTGAAACTCCATTTCGACTGGTTTGTCATTTTAAAGCGGGAGAACGAAAGGATGTACGCGCCTTTCAAATACGCTGTAAATGCTTATTGTCTGGATAATATCCAAACTTTCGACCGTCGTTATGTCACGCTCGAAGATGCCTTGCTCCACTGCCTGAACGGTTTCAACGAGAACGCGAACATTCCTAACCGTTACAAGTCCATCGGGCATTACCTGTCGGGGAAATCCTGACGACGGGCAGTGTATCGACGGGTTACCGGAGGCCACGGGTGCTTTCCCCTTGACCGGAATACCGTCGGAACAAGTAACAATGTAACCAAAGAATAAAAAATATGATGAATGATTATAAAATCAAGAACATTCTCGAATCCCTGAAAGAGGAGGTCGAGAACGGGAAGGTATCCCTGCGGGAAGCTGCTGTCGAACTTCATAAAGCCGGCTGGACGAATTTCATCGACATCGACGCCACGAGGAACCTACTGAAGACCCGGAATGTAACGGGGAACGGAAATGTCCCGGGAGTTTCCGACATGATGGGAAAATACCGCGAGATGAAAGCGGCGCACCCGGATGCCCTGTACATTTTCCGAAACGGGGAATCTTGTGAATTGTATGAGGATGATGCCATCGCCGCTTCCGGCATTTTGGGCATTGCCACCGCCGAACGCGTCGACGGGCAAGGGAAAGGCGTCAAGGAACTGCGGTTTTCTTTTCGTGACCTGGACGTGTATCTCCCCAAACTGATACGCGCCGGAAACCGGGTGGCTGTCTGCGAACCGAATCAAACCGGTTCGGGCAAACGAGTTTGATAACCATTAAATAACAAATATTCAAAACCCAAAGACACATGATAAAGATAACAACGATTTTCGGCGAGGACGCCGTACGGGAATATGAAGAGAACAATGAACTGCCTTCTGAAGAATGGCTGGCGGATAACGGGGGCGTCGTGGACGAGAAAGAGTTCGAGACTGAGGCGGAGTACAATGCCTACATCGCCGGGGTAAACGATGCCGACGGATGGAGTGATTATCATATCATACGCCACCGGTCGGAAGAGGCGGACACCTCGAGAGAGGAAAATCTCTGGCTACGTCTCGGAATTAGCGTCCGGGGCAGCCGGGAGGACATCGAAAGGATTCTAAACGGGGACACCGAAACCCTTCGGAAACTGCTCGATGCCGGACGTTATGGGATTGGCGGAGAGACCTATGTCCCTGGTTCGACCGTCGAGGGGGTACAACGAGGACCACGACACGGAGTTCGAGGAGGAAGACGTGGAGTTCCATTTATAATAAACCACACCATCTGCAATAATGATAACAGTAAAAGTTCTACTCGGTAAGGATACTGTAAGCATATACAGGAAAACCGGGGATATCTCGTCGGTGGAGAGCACGGCCGAATCCGGGGGATATGTGATAACCCGACATTTCGAGACCGAAGCTGAATACAAAGCCTACGCAATGGCTGTGGAAGACCTGGACGGACATGAAGACTGGCAGATGCTGACTCCTGCCGTTACGCCGGAAGCTCCGTTCCGCAAAGGGGAATTTGTCCGGCTGACAGACGATGCAATTAAGCGGATACGTGAAAGTTTCGGGGACGGACCGGCTGACTACAGAAAGGAAATGATTTTGGAGGTGATTGCCTGGTGCCGCTATGAAGGCACATGGATCATTGAAGTCCGAGATATCCGTGAAGACGATACTCAGGAGTTCGATGCCGTTTTTCTGCGCCCCTTGACGGCACGGGATCTCGTGGCTATTTCCGCACCCCGACACCCGCTATCCACTGCGATATATCCTATTCACATCTGATAACTTAAATGATGCATGATGGAAAATATATTCATACTGCCCGGAAACGAACAGGAACTGTTTAACCGGTATTTAGATAACAACGAATACGGCCCTCTGAAAGAACGGCTGGAACTGGTCAGGAAAGCCTTGAGCAACAAGCTTTCCCCGGATGAACGCAATAAGCACGGGCTGAACGTGGGTGTGCATGAACTGTCCATGGAACGTAAGGAACTGGAGAAAGATATTCCAAATGGCACTCAAATCCTTTGCAGAACGGGTTTGTGACGAGCAACGCGCTCTTTGCGAACAGGGGTTCTGGCAGGCACCGTGCGGCAAAGAGGCGGAATATATCTCCTCCGCTCCGGTTCCGGACCTTGTAACGGACGTGAAGCAGTACAAGACCATTTGCCGCTGGTGGGAGAAGCTGTCCGATACCAGGAGGCTGAAGGTAGCGGCGATGTTTGCAAACGAACTGGGACCGATATACGGGCACGACACCGAAACGCTGGAACGGATTTATAGCCGCTGGTTTCTACTCTCCTTAGATGGCAAACAACGCATCTACCATTCATGGACCACAAACGAAAAACAGACTTCACCATGCCATACAAAAGCTCGGGAATAATCATCAGCGGGACACAATATGACCGCAGGCAGAAGCTCACTCCTTTTCAGAAGGCTGAAATTTTCCACCGTTACATGACAGAAGCTGTCAGCCAGCGCCAGCTTGCCCGGGAATACGGTGTCAGCCGCAGGCTGATAACCTTCATTGTGAACCCAGAAAGCGAAGAGCGGAACAAGGAACTGCTGAGAGAGAACAAGGCAAAAGGCTTGTATAAATATGACCGGAAGAAACATACCGAAAATATACGCAACCACCGTCGTTACAAACAGAGATTATTTCAAGAAGGTAAAATCATACTAAAAGATGGATAGACAATGAGAATACAGGAGAAACAAAAAGCGTTGGAACAGGAAGTTATAGCCAACCTGTGTGCGATACCGAAAATGCCGGAAAATATGTTGCCCCATACGGTATATGTCGAGGAGGAAGGGGAAGACGGGTATGGCCACGGGATACCGGTATACACCATGTACCGGTTGGAGGAGATACGCACGGACGGAAGCTGCACGCTTTACAACGCGGAAAGCCGGGAGCGTTTCACCTGCCGCCACCTGCATGAGATTAACATGGACTGGCTGGTGACAGTCTGGGAACGTTATCTGGAACTCTGTGTCGAGCAGGATATCTGGAAAGGGAATGCCGTTGCATTCCTGAAAGACCGTACCGGCAAACCGGAAGAGGAAATCATTTCATTCGTGGAAACCTCGTGGGACAAATGCCAGGCTTATACAGACAACCTCAAGGCGTTTCTTGGGGAAGATAAAGACCGGGAAATATGGATATTCTCTTTCCCGCTGGACGAATTTGAACGTGACGTTCCGGCCGGGAAAATCATCGTTGATTACGAAAATAACCCCGCAACGCGGGTTGAGAAGATGACACCGCTGGAATTTACGGCCAACATCAATGATGAATGTTTTGATGACCGGAACAATTGGGTAAGAGCCATTGAACTTCCCAAGCAGGAATAATAAACTATTTGAATCAATAAATATGATTACAAAAAAGAAAACATTGGCAACGAGACCTTTGAGTCTATGACCATCAATGACACGCCTGCATTGTTTACGGATATGCGGATTGACCGGAATGCCGTTCCGGAGGGACTGTACGCATACGATATCCGGGAGTCGGATGACGGGGACCGTCTGGCGACCATCGAACCGACGGTGATGGTAAATCATGGCGGAACCATCCTGACCAGGAAAGAGTTTATCACGGAAAAGGACGGCTATGTACAGATTGACGAATACGGTTTCGAGGCCTCCATGACACTGGAAGAGTGGCTTGAGGAAAACAATTAAATGTATAAAGGATATGGATATTAAGGAACTGACAGAAAGGTATCAGGATCGTTTCGATGCCCATTACCTGCAAGACGATAACGGAACCGGCAGAAAAGGTCGGAAACGGAAAAAGGAAGTTGAGACCCCGAATTTTCTCAAGGATGTTATCCGGCCGATCCTGGACACTTTGCCGGACTTGTTGCCGGAGTACGGGTTCACCAAAACTACGGATGATTACGCCATGTACGGCGAGTATTACCGTATCAAGGCGGGTATCGTCCTCGTGGGAGGTTTTTCCATCGATGAGATTTTAACCTGTACTTCACGCCATTGTTCCATGGCAAAGCCTGCGGTAAGAGTCACAAAATCGACAGCATCGGACAACTCGTTGAAATCATCCGCGAACAATTTGAAAGAAGGGAGGTGAAGATGAAAGGATAGTTTCATGCAATAGACATGGGTCGTTCCGTAATTTATTGTATATTTGTCAGATGAAGAAAGTCTGTATATGTATTTCGGACGAAAGCCCGGCAGTTGAACGGATTACAGGCACTTTCATGTTTGGCTGACATCAAACCTAATATATCTATTTGATATGAAAAAGGAAGAGATTATTCGCCGCTGTTACGGCGGCATGAAGGAAAGGCATGGCGTGGAAACCATCATCCTTTTCCATGTCGGAGATTCATTCGAGGCGTATTTTGATGATGCCGAAACGATTACCCGGATCACGGAAGTGCCCCGGTTCAAGATGACGGCGGCAGGTATACCTGCCATCAGGATTTCCGACGCCGCCTTGGAAGAATGTAGAAACCGGTTGCTGGATGCAGGATGCAAGGTATGCGTGTCCGAGGTCCGGGGGGGTATCCGGCCGCCACATTCTCAAAATCAATGAAACAAATACGGAAACGGGCCGATGAATTGATATTGATAGCGGCAGCAATAGGTCCTTGGACACTGTTGGTGGTAGCGGTATTAATCATCGGAACGCTGAAATGCTGTCTGACCACGGACTCGGACAGCATTGACGAAAGTATCAACAAATCACCGGGGATAGTCGCGCATGTCATGGTACTGGACAGTACGGATAATGGTTTTCGGGTGGTTTATGCGACGGCTGCGCCGGTAACGGATGAAAGGTTTGCCGAGATATGCGACAGGCCGGGTATTTTGGAGGGGTTCGAGAACCTGAAACGGAAAGCTCCCGAACACTTTGGCGGCAACCTGCTGGAAACCGACATCTGTGACTTCGCGTTGTACGCCTACCGGTTTCCTATCGATAAGGACGTACGGATACACAATATCTTTGTCGCCGGTAAAGAGAAAATGGACTTCTATGTCCGGAACAACCCGGACCTGCCCGGGTGCGCTACATGGATGCACCACGGTACGGAACAAGGGAACCAATATCTGAATGCTGACGATATAAATCACTGTATACCCAACGGAAGGCGGATACCGTTATTGGAAATGCCGTTATCTACTGCAAACTTCTGATACTGACGAGCGTTTCAGTCATTTTACAGAGGAGGAAAGGCTGTACTGAATGCAGCCTTTTCTCTATATATATTACACATAACCATCTGAAAATTAATAACTAAAACGTTTTGTTGGCGTGAAAAATTGGCATATATTTGTATGGAAAAGTGACCCATTGAAAACAGATTGTCAATTGAAAGCAATAGATTGAATATGAAAGAACAGTAATATGACATCGGAAAAATCGCAACTGAAGTTTGCGAGATCGGAAGAGACGGGCGAACTGATAGGGTTCGTTTCGCGCCATTCCAAGACACGTAAATTGATGGGAGTCCGTGAAGACTCAAGATTCGGCAAGCAGATTTGTGTCCTTTCGGAAGACCTGAAAGGAACTCTCGAGCCAAACATACTATACTCGGTAGAGTTGAAACCCATGCACAAAGCCAACGGGTATGTAGTCGTTGCCGCTACCCCCGTGTTATTTCAGGCGCATGTGGAAACAGTGATCGTCCCGAAGACATTGTATCAAGTAACTGTGACGTTCGGCAACAAAGATTTTCTTCGACCCGAAAGACGGCAAGAGCGTAATGAGCCGCACAATAGACGGTGTGCTGGAAATCCTCAAGGGACGCAAGGATATCAAGTACAAGGAAGGTGTCATCACCGACTATCTGAATCAGGCGCGTGCTCTGGTACGACGTATGGAATCCGACGGGTTCATCTATACGGGAGACAGACATCAGGGAGGAATTCAATGAAAGAAAAACCGGTCGTGGGTATTGCGACCGACGGTGCCCATTCTGCAAAACGAGAGGTTGACACGCTTCCGGGCTGTCGACCTCTCTTCAGGAAAAGAACTCTTTTCCAAAGCTATCGGTAACTGGACGAACAATATCGGGGAGTTTCTCGGCATTGTCGAGGCGGTCAGATATGTCATGGAACATCCGGAAAGTCCGCGAACAATCTACTCGGACAGCATTACAGCCATCACGTGGTATCGTAACAAACAGACAGCCTCTTCACGCAGATGCCCGGCATTGCAGAAAGCGGAGATATTCCTCAAAGTGATGGAGGCAAGAATCAAGGACATCGAAGTGCTGCACTGGGACAATCGCCTGTGGGGTGAGATTCCTGCCGACTTCGGAAACAAATAACATCAATATGGCAAAATTAAAATCACAGTCACAGAAATATGTTGAGCTGAAGGAGGAAGACTACCTGTTGCTCATCGAGAATACCATCAAGATGGAAGCCCTGAAGATTGCCGGTATCGAAAAGATGCCCATATACAAGGCTATGGAACATATCCTTGAACACGAGCACATCGACCTGCTCGTCAAACCCGTTTCAAGGAGATATTCTTGATTTTTTTAGGTGGACAATAATACACCCCACAAGCAAAATCAATGCTTATCAGTACCAAATGATAGTATATAATAACAATTAATGTAAATCAATGCAAATCAGATGATTAAGAAAGTGGCGCATGTACGGAATTATCTATACCATACATGCGCCACTTTGCTCTATACACTTTTTGATTTCCTTGATTGATAAGAAGGTTCTTTTCCAGTGTTTTACAATCCGACTTTTTTATATACTTTTGTCTTCAGTATCAGTTGGTTATTGAAACCCTCTATGTATGCTTATAAGTAGAGATTAGCTTTTTTAAGCGAAACTAACTACTGGTTATCAATCAATTATCAAACAAAAAAAGTTTGCCAACAGCGGTCCCTCTCCTTAATCTACCCCATCGACCAACAGGAACAAAAAATCAATCGCATAAAATACGCCTATCCCTCTTATTCACCCTACCGCCGTGCCCAACAGGGCGGCTTCTATCGAAGCGACTCTCTGGGCAACGCCTCCGGTTCGGTCGCCTACTCCGAAATCGCCAACAGATATTATACCGTCATCGACCTTATGACAGGATCGGTGAACGACCGGGGAGAAGGACGCTTCACCCGGGCCAAGGAGCGATTCTCGCAACTCGCCTTCCTGCTGAAAGAACGCGATGCGGACAACTACCTACTCTGGTATTTCCGCGATGTCAGCGACCTGAACAAAGAGGGGAATTTCGGCTATCGCATAGACAACGAGAGCTACGACATTTACTTCTCGCTCCTGAGTTCCTACTTCGTCAAGGCACGACAACTCTTCGTGGGCAAGAACCTCCTGGCCAGAAACGATAAAACCGGATTCGTGGACATCAACACCGGCGAGATTGTCCAGGTAAACAAAGGCAGCAAATGGCGGTGCGAGGAGTTGACGCTCATCGAACTGGAAAACATACCGGTCCTGGTTCCCTTTTATCTGCTGACCAACGAAGCCGGCGAAACGATCAAGCTGCCGCTGCCCCCGAAAATCAGAAACAAAGATTACCCGACGGTCGATTTCATCACGGAAAGCCGCGATCTTTACGACAAGCGGCAACTTCAACTCCGTGAGGAGCAACGCAGAGTCGAAGAGGAAGCCCGGGAAAAAGTCCGGCAACAGGAAGAAACGGCTTTCCGGACGGAATGTATCCGCAAATACGGACAACAACTCGGCACCCTGATCGCCGAAGGCAAGGTAACGCTCGGCATGAGCCGGGAAATGTGCACCCTGGCCTGGGGAGAACCCTTCCGCAATAACCGGACAATCGTCGCCGGAACCGTCCACGAACAGTGGGTATATGGCTGGCACAACTATCTTTATTTCGAGAACGGCAAGCTGGTTGCCATTCAGGACTGACCCGAAAATGAACGAGCCATTGAAAAAACATATCGAACAGGCGATCCTCCCCCGTTACGAACATTTCGACCGTGCCCACGGACCCGAACACGCCCGGACAGTCATCGAACAGAGTCTGGCACTGGCCCGGCATTACCAGGTCGATCGGCAGATGGTTTACGCAATTGCGGCCTACCACGACGTGGGACTGGAGAAAGGACGGGAGATGCACCATATCCATTCGGGGGAGATCCTCGCTGCGGATACAAAACTGCGGCAGTGGTTTTCGCCGCAGCAGATCGCCGTCATGCGTGAGGCGGTGGAAGACCACCGCGCCTCGTCGGACCACGAACCCCGCACGATTTACGGACGCATCGTTGCCGAAGCCGACCGTTGTATCGACCCACCGACCATCGTCCGCCGCACGATACAATACGGGCTGGCGAACTATCCGGAGCTGGACCGCGAGGATCAATATCGCCGCTGTGTCGATCACCTGACACATAAATACGCGGAAGGAGGCTATCTCCGACTCTGGATCCCGGAATCGGACAATGCCCTGCGCCTCGCACGACTGCGCGAGCTGATCCGCAACCGCCAAGAGCTTCGGCGGCTTTTCGACGAAATATTCGACCGGGAGATGGCTGCGAACGGCTGAAAAACCGAGCCCCATTTACCGATGCCTTTCCCGGCTTTATAAAATCGGAATTGCTTCTCAGTATAACCCGTTACCGGCTCCGACCGGACGCGCAGATCTGATGTCGGATGCAAAAATCACGGATACGACGAAAAAGGGGCGGCTCTTTTGCAGAGCCGCCCCGAATCATCCGATCGGACGGAAACTATTTTTGCTGAATGAACGGAAGTTTCACGACCTCGGCCTTCATCAGCTTCTCGCGGATCACGATGGCGATCTGCGTGCCGACCTTGGCGAACTCCTTCTTCACGTAACCCATACCGATCCCCTGTTTCAGACAGGGCGACATCGTACCCGAAGTCACCTGGCCGATGATATCGCCCTCAGGAGAGGCGATCTGGTAACCATGACGCGGAATACCGCGATCGATCATCTTGAAACCGACCAGCTTGCGGGTCAAACCGCCGGCCTTCTGCTCTTCCATCAGTTTACGGTCGATGAACTCTTGCCATCGACGAACTTGGTCAGCCAGTTCAGGCCCGCCTCGATGGGCGAAGTCGTATCGTCGATATCATTACCGTAGAGGCAGAAACCCATCTCCAGACGCAACGTGTCGCGGGCACCGAGGCCGATGTTCTTCAGCCCCTCCTTCGACCCCTCCTGCCAGAGAGCCTTCCAGAGTTTCTCACCGTCTTCGTTGGCCACATAGATCTCGCAGCCGCCCGCACCGGTGTATCCCGTAATCGAAAGAATCGCATCCACACCGGCAACCTTCAGCTTCTTGAACGTATAGTATTCCATATCCTCCACCGGCTCGGTGCACAGCTTCTGCACGATCTTCATCGCATTGGGACCCTGGATCGCCAGTTGGCAGATCTCGTCCGAAGCGTTGTAGAGCTGCTTGCCATGACCGGCCTCCAAGCCGAATTTCTTGCCCTCTTCGACGATATGGTTCCAATCCTTGTCGATATTGGCCGCATTGATTACGAGCAGATAAGTTTCGGCATCGATCCGGTAAACCAGCAGGTCGTCCACGATACCTCCCTTGCCGTTGGGCATGGTGGTATATTGCACCTTCCCGTCGTAAAGCGCCGCAACATCGTTGGTCGTGATATGCTGCAGGAACGCTTCGGCCTTGGGACCTTTTACCCAGACCTCGCCCATGTGACTCACGTCGAATACGCCCGCGTTGTTGCGCACGGCCAGGTGCTCTTCGTTGATGCCCGTAAATTCGATCGGCATGTTGTAACCTGCGAACTCGGCCATCTTAGCGCCGTTCGCAATGTGATGTTTGGTAAAAACCGTTGTTTTCATTGTCTGTTATCGATTTAATTATCAGTTATTTGATTATCAGTCTTATTCGCGGAGCTTCACGCCCATCCGGGGACAGCGGTGAAACTCCTTCGTGCGGTCGAACAGGTAGCGGTAGGTCGTATGCATCTTGTGCTTGGTGGCGCATACGTAACTCTCCATCATGCGCATCATCACCGGATTGAAATCGCCGATCCACGCAAGTTCCAATGATTTGTAGGGCAACTTCGGAACCTCCTTCTCGAAGGCACGAATGATTCCCGCCTCGATGCCCTTACCGTGGAACTCGGGGGGTGACTCCGAAAATCAGGCCGAAGATCCGGTCGGCCTTATGCGCAACCTTGAGCGCCCACATCAGACGCAGCTTGTTCCACCAGCCGAACTTGCCGTTGAAGGAACCGATCACCCGGTTCAGATCGGGCACCATGATGAAAAAGCCGATGGGTTCGTCGTTATAGTAAGCGAAATAGATCAACCGTTCGTCGATAATCGGACGCAGCGTATTCATAATGCGGAACGCCTGTTCGCGGTCCATCGCCTTCACGCCCGAAAACAGCGCCCACGCCTTGTTATAAACCAGCCGGAAATCCTCGGCCACCTGCTCGAGATTCTTTTTCGAGATATGCTTGAAACAGTAACCAGGACTCTCCTCCAGACGCTTCACACGCTCGTAAACCGAATCGCTCAACTGCCCCACCTCCAACCGACGCAGATAGGTATGCTGGTTGAAGTAGTTCTGGAATCCGTAATTTTCGAACAACTCTTTATAATAAGGCGGATTGTACGTGTTCTCATAGAGGGGCTGAAATTCGTACCCGCTGACCAACAGCCCCCACCAGGAATCCCGGGGACCGAAATTGATCGGACCGTCCATCGCCTCCATACCCCGGCTGGAAAGCCACATGCGGGCCGCATCGAAAAGCTTGATCGGCCAGCTCTTGGTCGTTGATAGCCTCGAAAAAGCCGCACCCTCCCGTCGGCTGCTCCTCCAGGAAAGCATGTTCCCGGTCGTAAAAAGCGGCGATACGTCCCACCACTTCTCCTTTTTATCGCGTGCGATCCAGCGAATGGCTTCGCCATCGGAGAACATCTCGTTTTTCTTCGGATCGAAAACAGCCTGGATCGAAGGATCGAGGGGACATACCCAGTTACGATTCCCCTTATAGATTTTCCGAGGCAGATCGAGGAACTCCCGCTCCGTACGGGCATCGACGACCTCCTGCAAAACATACTTGTCTGAACTCATTGCCTTAAAAATAAGGTTTAATTCCAACAAAGATAACGATATTTTTCCAAAATCCCCGTTCACAGGCCCCAATCCGTGCGAAAACTTTTTCCATATAGTATAACGCAAGAATCCGGGACCGGGAAACTCTCCGATTTCGATTATTCGGACAAACGGAATCGCTTTGTACGAAAAAGTAATCTTTTCGTGCAAAATAAATTACAATCTATAAGAATAAATACTATCTTTGCATCAACATTAAACCACAACTTAATTTCAATATATTATGAATGTTAACAATTTAATGGCAGAATTGGAGCGTAAGCACCCGGGTGAAAACGAATACCTGCAGGCCGTACGCGAAGTACTCGAGTCCATCGAGGAAGTTTACAACCAACATCCTGAGTTCGAGAAAGCCAAGATCGTTGAGCGCCTCGTAGAGCCGGATCGTATCTTCACCTTCCGCGTAACGTGGGTGGACGACAAAGGCGAAGTTCAGACCAACCTGGGCTACCGCGTTCAGTTCAACAGCGCGATCGGTCCTTACAAAGGCGGTCTGCGTTTCCACAAGGCCGTGAACCCTTCGATGCTGAAGTTCCTCGGTTTCGAGCAGACTTTCAAGAACGCCCTGACGACCCTTCCGATGGGTGGTGCAAAGGGTGGTTCGGACTTCGATCCGACCGGCAAGTCGAACGCTGAAATCATGCGTTTCTGCCAGGCTTTCATGCTTGAATTGTGGCACAATATCGGTGTCGATACCGACGTTCCCGCCGGCGACGTAGGCGTAGGCGGTCGTGAGATCGGCTTCCTGAACGGTATGTATCAGAAACTGGCTCGCAAGTACCACACCGGCGTTCTTACCGGCAAGGGCGAAACTTGGGGCGGTTCGATCCTCCGTCCGGAGGCTACCGGTTTCGGCGCACTCTATTTCGTACAGCACATGCTGCACCTGGCCGGCAAGAAACTGGAAGGCGCTAAGATCGCCATCTCGGGCTTCGGTAACGTGGCTTGGGGTGCATCGAAGAAGGCTACCGAACTGGGCGCCAAAGTGATCGCAATCTCCGGTCCCGACGGTGTAGTAACGATCCCCAACGGTATGAACGAGGAGATGATCGACTATATGCTCGAGCTCCGCGCTTCGAACCGCAATATCGTGGCTCCGTTCGCAGAGAAATTCGCAGGTACGACCTTCACTCCGGGCAAGAAGGCTTGGAGCGTGAAGTGCGACATCGCACTCCCCTGCGCATTCCAGAACGAGCTGAACGGCGACGATGCTGCCGAACTGCTGAAGAACGGCACTTGGTGCTGCGCCGAGGTTTCGAACATGGGTTGCACGCCGGAAGCTATCCACGCATTCCAGAAGGCAGGTATCCTGTTCGCACCGGGCAAGGCTGTCAATGCGGGCGGTGTAGCTACTTCGGGTCTCGAAATGACGCAGAACTGCATGCACATCTCCTGGTCGGGCAAAGAGGTGGACGAGAAACTCCACTTCATCATGGCAAGCATCCACGACGCTTGCGTGAAGTTCGGCAAGCAGAAGGACGGTCACATCGACTACGTGAAGGGCGCCAACATCGCAGGCTTCATGAAAGTCGCACAGGCTATGCTCGAGCAGGGTGTATTGTAATCCTGTTCCTTTATACGAAAAGAGGTGCGGCCGAAGGTCGCACCTCTTTCATTTTATCCGTTTCGAAGAATCGCGGTTCGGACCCGCACAAGTACTAAAAAGCGATATTCGCCGACAGACCCAAAGTCAGCGTATTAAGGTGCTGACGACTCTCGCGGACCATCGGAGGTTGCAGGTAATAAGTCGTCTGAAATCGAAGGTCGAAATTGTAGTTGGCGCGAAATGTCATGGACGTGCCGACTCCGAAAACAGGTCCTCCGCAACTCCCCAGCGTATATCCGTTCAGGGAAAAGGATTCATAATACTGATACCCGGCCAAGACCTTGCCACCGGTCCGCCAGCGTGCCGTAATCGGATATGAAAAATAGGCCCCGGCACTTGCGGCCCAACTGTCCAAACAATCCGTAGATTCGGCAACATTCAACTTGATCGGCACACTCGACACGGCCGTACGTCCTCCGAAACCGACATAAGGATTCATAAACCAAGCCCCCTCGATGCCCAGGTTCACACCTGCATTGAACTCGCCTTCGACTCCCGCAACAGGACGATACCGTCCTATCACCACATCCGTACTTACTTCCATACCGAGAAACGACGGCCGGCAATACCGATCGAAAGCAAAATCCTGCTCGAATTCCGTCAATCCCCTCTCCTTGAAAATCAAATCGGCGAACAGGTATCCCAGCTCTACGGAAAGAATACCGATCCCCGCACCTACTAATACATCGCTGAACCAATGTTTATTGTTGAGCATGCGCGAAACACCCGTTACCGTAGCCATCGAATAGCCGGCGATACTGTACCAGGGACTGCGAGGCCCGTACTCCTTATGAAGCATCGTAGCTGCCATAAAAGCCGTAGCCGTATGCCCCGACGGAAACGACTTGTTGTTCGATCCGTCGGGGCGGGGCATACGGCAGGTATATTTCAGAGAGTTGACCGCTCCGGCCATCAGCGCGACGGAAAAGGCATCCGACACCAACATCCGGCCCCACGAACTGCGCCCCCGGACTCCTCCGATTTTCAGCCCCAGCATCAACGCTGCGGGAGCATATTGCAGATAATCGTCATAATGGAGACGGAAAGACGGTACATAATCGTTCCTCAAATGACGAAATCCCCGATCCCGCTCCTGCACGACCAAACCTGCGACAATAAGGGGAACTCCGATATAGGTTATTCGATAGGCACGCGAAGAGGTTATCCGCTCCATATCCCGGACAAACGGGCTGCGGCGGAGGGGGGGGGGTAATCGGACTCAATGTATCGACCTGGGCGAAAGCGCCGATCGACACCCCCAGCAGAAGGCACAGCAACAGCAATTTCTTCATTTACCAAATACAAGATTCCGACCGCATCGGAAAAACCTGTTCTCACCGCTTACCGACAGCCGGGACGGGGACGGATGCGGCGGCGGATACTCCGCACGACATCGCCCAGAATAGCGATCAGAGAGGTATAGCCGATCACTTCGAGCCATTGTACCCACGTGAGCGGCGTGGTACGGAATACCGGACCTCCGAACTCCACGATCAACACCTGTCCGACGGCAATCAACAGCAGCACCAGGAAGAACGTACGGCTTCCCCGCAGATCGTGCAGCACCGAATGACACGCTTCGAAACCTTTGGCATTGAACATATTCCAGAACTGAAGGAAGACAAATACGGAGAAGAAAACAGTCAGTTGTTCAAGGTTGGGCGCCCCTGTCGTGGCACGCCAGTAGAACAGCATACCGAGCAATACGCCGACGAAATCGTTCCGCAGGTAAAGATCGTCCGGGCCATGGCCGGCGTGATGATAAACTCGTCTTTGGGACGCGGCGGTTCGTTCATCACCGCAGGATTGGGCGGCAGGGAAGCCATCGCCAGCGCAGCGAAAGTATCCATAATGATATTGACCCACAGAATCTGCACTACCGTAAGCGGCATCTCGGTCCCGAAAATCGAACCTACGAAAACCACGATGATCGCCGCGAAATTGATCGTCAGTTGAAACAGAACGAAGCGTTGGATGTTGCGGTAGAGCGAGCGGCCCCACATCACGGCAGCAGCGATCGACGCGAACGAATCGTCGAGCAGCGTGATATCGCTGGCATCCTTCGCCACCGACGTACCCGATCCCATCGAGAGTCCCACGTTGGCGAAGTTCAGCGCCGGGGCATCGTTCGTACCGTCACCCGTTACCGCCACGATTTCGCCCTTGCGCTGCAAAAGACGCACGAGCCGCTGCTTGTCGAGCGGTCGCGCCCGGGACATAATCTTCAGAGCCTGCACCCGTTCGAGCAGCTCCTCGTCACTCATCGCCGCGAACTCCACGCCCGTCATCTCGTTCCGCGAGGAGTCGGTTTCATCGTGCCATAAACCGATGCGGCGTGCGATCTCGCGGGCCGTGGCCGGAGTATCGCCCGTGACGATCTTAATATCGATCCCGGCCTTCATACAACGGGCTACGGCAGCCGGGACATCATCCCGTACCGGATCGGCGATCGCCGCCACGGCCACGAACAGCAACTGCGGATTCCGCAGCGCGTCTTCGCATCGTTCGGCCGTCGTTTCGGCATACGCCACCGCCAGCGTACGCATCGCACGTCCCTGGAACAGCAGCAACTGTTCGTTCACCTGGGCATCCTTGCCATCCGGCATACACATCGCCCGCACGATTTCGGGAGCACCCTTCACGCAAATCAAACGCTTTCCGGTAGTTTTGCTCTGTATAATCGTCGCCATATATTTGCGTTCGGTGGTGAAGGTCATACGATCGACGATCGGCGCCTCCTCACGCAAAGCCGCATAGTCGAATCCCTCTTCCCGCAGGCGGATCAGCAGGGCCCCTTCGGTCGGATTGCCGATGACATTTCCGTCGGCATCGAGAAAAGCGGTCGAATTGACGGCGATGATCTCCGCCAGCAACCGTTCGTCAATGGAGGCATAATGAATGATCTCCTCCACCCGCATCCGGTTTTGAGTGAGCGTACCCGTCTTATCGGTGCAGATCACCGTAACGGCCCCCATCGTTTCGCAGGCGTGCATCTTGCGCACCAGGTTATTCGTCTTCAACATCCGACGCATCGACAACGCCAGCGAGAGCGTGATGCTCATCGGCAGCCCCTCGGGAACAGCCATCACGATCAGAGCCACCGAAACCATAAAAATACGCAGCAGCTCCTTGGAAGTCTGGACCCAATCGCCCGTCGAAAGCTCGCCGCCCATGTATGCCTTGGCGAGCATCGCCAAGAAGATCGCGATCGACACCGCGATACCGATCTTGCCGATCATCCGCGAAAGACGCGTCAACTGCTTGTACAGCGGTGTAGGCTCCTCGCTGGCTATGGACGACTGCTCGGTTACCCGTCCCGCCTCGGTGCGGTCGCCCACAGCTTCGACGATCATCTCGCCGTAACCGTCCACGACAGTCGTACCGCGCAACAACGCATCGGAAGGATAGGTCGCTTCGGCATCGAAAAAGCGTTCGTCGGTAGTCTTGTCCACCTCAGGCTCGCCCGTCAGCGTCGATTCATTGATCTTGAGCGATACGGCCTTCACCAGCTTACCGTCCGCCGGGACCGTTTCGCCATTCTCGACATACACCAGGTCGCCCACGACCACATCGCGTCGGGCACCTCGGTCATCTCCCCGTCGCGGACGACCTTGACCGGAATGTCGTCATTCACCAGATTGAGCCGCTTGAACCGCCGCATGGCGTCCAATTCGAAGAAAAAGCCGACACAAGTGGCCAAAACGATGGCGCAGATAATTCCGATGGTTTCCAGGAACTCCCCATCGATAAAAGCCATCGCCAGCGACAGCAGCGCCGCTACCAGCAATACCTGAATAATCGGATCGCGGAACTTCTCGGCAAACAGTTTCCAGGCCGAATCCCCCTTGCGGGGCGTGATGAGATTATCCCCATGCAGACGGCGGCTCTCCTCCACCTGGGCGGAAGTCAAACCTCTGTGTTGATGTTCTTTCATAAAGTCAGTCGGATATATAAATAAGGTTGTGAATGTTATCGAAAAGAATATTGCCGGGTCGAGGCATCCAGCCGGACCGCAATGAACAACATGATGGTAAAAGCCATGAGCGACGAACCACCGTAGCTGACCAACGGCAGGGGAATTCCCATCACCGGCATCAGTCCGATGGTCATCCCCACATTAACGAGCAGATGAAAAAGCAGGAATGCCGCAACGCAGTAACAGTAGATCCGTCCGAAAGGCTCCTCCTGCCGTTCGCCCATACGCATCAACCGGAATATCAACAGGCAAAAGAGCGTCAGCAGAAGCATAGCGCCCAGAAATCCCCACTCCTCGCCGATGGTACAGAAAATGAAATCGGTATGTTTCTCCGGCACGAAACCGTATTTGATCTGGGTCCCTTGCAGGAACCCTTTGCCGATCCAGCCGCCCGAACCGATAGCGATCTTGGCCTGATTGACGTTATAATCCGTACCGAGGGGATCACTGACCAGCCCCAGGAAACTTAAAATACGGTTCTGCTGATGCTCTTTGAGGATGGAATTGAAAATATAATCGGTAGTCGGAACGAAAAGCATTGCCGTCAGAAACAGTCCGATCGTAATGAAAATATTGCGCAGATTGGCGCGGAAGGCATAAATCGCCACAAAGATGAGCGACAGCAGCGTCACCACGAGCAGGCAGCGGTAGAGATCCATCGCTCCGGGTGCCGCCAACAGCATCCCGAAATAGAGAAGCAGCGTGCCCAATGCCAGCGCAGCCAGATAAACCATGCGGGACCGCCACTGTCCGTTCATCATCGCCTCGGAAAGCGTACAGACCAGAATCAGCATCACCAACAGGGTCAGCGGCGTAAAGAGGAACGAAAAAATAAAGAGTACGGCGATCAGGATCACCGGAATACAGAGCCACTTGTTCAAACCTTCGCGGTACAACACGAACAGCAGCGATACGAGCACGATACCCGATCCTGTATCGTTCTGCATGACGATAATCAACAGCGGCAGACAGATCACCAATCCCACCTTGAAAAGATCCCCCGCCCGGTTGATCGAAAACGAGCTGGAGCTCATCACGCGGGCCAGCGCCAGCGCCGTAGCGATTTTGGCGAACTCCACCGGCTGAATACGGACCGACCCGATCTCGAACCAGGCCTTCGCACCGTTCACTTCACGACCGAACAGCAGAGCGGCTACCAGGGTCAGCAATCCCAGGACATAGAACAGATAAGCCCACTTGTGATAGATGCTCGCATCGACCAGCAACACGACGACCGCTACGGCGAACGATATTCCCATCCAGACGAGCTGTTTCATATAGAAATGCGAGAAGGAAAAAATGCTCTCCGCCCCCCTCTTCGTACGAAGCGGAGAGGATAGCCACGAAGCCGACCAGCACGATCAGCACATAGATCAGCACTGTCCAGCGATCGACGCCCTCGAACAATTTACCGATGCCGTTATTTTCCATAGGCCGGGTAATAAATCGTTTTCTGCTTGACCATCTCCACCAGCCAGGGCCGTGTGACGGTGTCGGTCAAATAGTACTCTTCGAGCAGACTGGCGATGGGCAAAGCGGCCGAAGCCCCGAACCCGCCGTTCTCGACATACACCGAAATAGCGATGCGGGGATTGTCCTTCGGAGCGAACGACAGGAAGGTCGAATGATCCTTGCCTCGAGGATTCTGCGCCGTACCCGTCTTGCCGCACACGTCCAGACCCGGCAGATAAGCCGTCCGGGAGGTTCCGCCCTCCTTGTGCACGCTCTGCCACATACCCTCCACGATTGGTTCGAAATATTTCGGATCGACTTTCGTATAATGTTTCTCGTAAAACCGCCGGTCCATCGAATCCCGCCCCTCTACCGAACGGACGATGTGCGGGATATAATAGTACCCGCGATTAGCGACGATAGCCGCCAGGTTAGCCATTTGCAGCGGCGTACACTCCAGCTCCCCCTGACCGATCGAGAGCGACAGCACCGTCAGCGCGTTCCACGATTTCCGATAACGCCTGTCGTAAAACTTCCGGTCGGGAACATAGCCGTTTCCCTCGCCCAGAAAATCCGAATCCAGCTTGCGGCCGAAGCCGAAACTCTCGACATACTCCCTCCATACGTCGAACCCCTCCTTGACGCTTCCGTACCGGGGATTTTCGAGAATATCGCGGAATACGTAACAGAAATAGGCGTTGCACGAAGTCGCTATGGCAAAACGCAGGTCCGCAGGCGACGTATGGGCGTGACACCTCATCTTGAGCCGTCCGACCTGATAACCCTCGTGACAGGGATAACGCATGGAAGGAGTCAGCACACCCTCCTGCATCCCGATCAGGCCCTGAACCAGTTTGAAGGTCGAACCGGGCGGATAACGGCCGCTTACGGCACGGTTGAACAGCGGCTGCCGTTTGTTATAGAGCAGCTCCATATAGTGATTGCCCCGCTGCCGTCCCACCAGTTCATCGGGATCGTACGTGGGCGAGGAAACCATCATCAGAATCTCGCCCGTCGAAGGTTCGATCGCCACGGCCGCCCCGACTTTGCCGGCCATCAGCTCCTCGGCGAAGAGCTGCAACCGCGCATCGATCGTACAGACGATCGACTTGCCGGGTACGGGCAGCGAATCGAAACGACCGTCCATATACGAACCCTTGATCGCTCCGTGCGTATCCACCTCGGAGATCTTCACCCCCTTCTTACCGCGCAGCTCCGGCTCGTAAGCCGACTCCACACCGCTGATTCCGACGTATTCGCCCGCCTGATACGAAGGATAACGCCGTAACATTTCGGAATTGACCTCCCCCACATATCCCAGCAGGTTTCCCCCTACTTTACGAGGGTATTGCCGGGCAGTCCGGTAAACGGTATAGAAGCCGGCGAAGTTACACTCGTCGAAACGAAGTTTGTCCTCCTTGGACATATAGTTCATCACCATACGGGGCGCACGCGGACGCACACGGGCATTGGCCAGCTCCCTCACAAGCCCTTCGTGCGAAAGACCCGTAACCTGACAGAAAAGCGTCGTATCGAACCCTTCCCGATCCATCTCGCGATAGATCACCATCAAGTCATAACACTCGCGACTCTGTACCAGATATTCGCCGTTGCGGTCGAACACCTCGCCACGGGACGGATACTGAACTTCGTAGCGCAACGCATTGCCCCGGGCCAGCTCCTCATATTTGCTGTCGATGAGCTGAATATAAGCAAGCCGCGCGGCGATTACGCCGAAAACGATCAGCACGACCACCTGCAGCACCCGCATCCGGGCAACCCCTTCCCCACCGTAACTCATAGCCGAACCGTCAGTTTAGTGGTGAACAGCCGCGCAAGCAGCCAGATGAAGCCCACCGTAACAGCACTGCTCACGACCAGTCGGACGAGCGTATGGAACAACTGCGCCCAAGACAGGGACTCCAACATGAAAAACAGGAAGTGGTGTACCACGACCATCGCTGCCAGGTAGCGCAGAAATCCGCCCTGCCCCAACCGGATCGAAGAAGGAATACCACCCTCCCGAATCCCCTCCTTACCGCAGACAGACTGCAGAAGCGGCCGGCGCAGCATAGCGACCGGAAGCGTAGCGATCGTATTGATCCCCGCTGCCCCCATCGCCCAATCCATCGCAACGGACATCGACAAAGCCAGAAAAAGCACTGCAACCGGCGGAGCGTCGATCGGCAGCAGGACAATGAAGCCGATATAGACCAAAGGGCAGAGGTAGATACTGATCGACAGGTTGTCGAACAGAAAAATCTGCAACAGGGCCAAAATAAGGAATAAGACGATATAGGGAACAGTCCGGTACATATTTATCTTCTGTTTTGCCGCTCGGCTTCGGCTTCGAGCTCCTGCACATCTTCGATATCCCGGTTGCGCACCAGGATAACATCCGTCAGTTGCGACACATCCACCGCCAGCCGGATCACCACGTCGTAAGCCATCTGGGTATCGGCCAGCGAAAAACTCTCCACATAGCCGATCAGCACGTCAGCCGGAAAATACTGCGAAAAACCGGAGGAAACCACCTCTTCCCCCTCCGTAACGCGGGCATATTTGGACAATTCCTTCATGCGGACGTGGTAGCGATCGTCACCCGCCCAGTAGATCGAGCCGAAATAGTCGTCGCCGGCGAGCTTGCCGCTGGCATTGAACGACGTATTGAGAATCGACACCGCCACCGCATGACGGTCGGAACTGGCGGCCACGTAGCCGACCATGGCCCCTTCCGGAGAGAGCACGCCCATCCCCTTCTCGACGCCGTCGCGTTCGCCCCGGTCCAGCACGATGAAGTTACGGTTCTTGTTGATCGAATTGGAAATCACCCGGGCGACGGTCAGCTCGTAGGGCTTCTCTCCCATATCGTGCAGCAGGTCCGTACGCACCGAATCGGCCGCCGACCTCCGGTAAAAAGCCAACTCCTCCTCGAGTACGGCGACACGCTCCAGCAGGCGTTCGTTTTCGCGCCCCAGGGTAAAATAGGAGCGAATGTCTGCGAAGATGCCGTTCACCCCGCCAACCACCTGGTTCGAGCGGGTGAGCAGCTTGGCCTGCGTATAATTCGAAGAGTGCGCATAATACCCGATGGCGATCGCTTCGAATACGACGAACAAGACCGCCACGTAGATTCTGCGCAGGAATTCGATCAGTTTATACACGGCTCACGGGAAAGCTTCCGCAGCTTCGTTATTTCATCAGGAACGAGAAACGGTTGATATTCTTCAGCGCGATACCCGTACCGCGCGCAATAGCACGCAAGGGATCCTCGGCCACGTGGAACGGAATACCCGTCTTGGCATTCAGACGCTTGTCCAGCCCCTTGATAAGCGCACCGCCGCCGGCCAGGTAGATGCCGTTCTTCACGATGTCGGCATACAGCTCCGGCGGCATGGTTTCGAGCACCTTCATCAGCGCCGCATCCAGCTTGACGAGCGACTTCTCCAGTGCATAGGCGATTTCACCGTAGCTGAGCGACACGGTCTGCGGCAGGGCGGTAAGCATATTAGGACCCGTTACCACGTAATCCTCGGGCTCTTCGTCCAGCTCGGTGAGCGCCGCACCGATCGAACACTTGATCGCCTCGGCCGTGCGTTCGCCGATACGGATGTTGTGCTGCTGGCGCACGTAACTCTGAATATCGTTGGTAAAGACATCGCCCGCGACATTGATCGACTCGGAGCAAACGATGCCGCCGAGCGAAATGCAGGCGATCTCGGTAGTACCGCCGCCTATGTCGATCACCATGTTGCCCTCCGGTGCCTCGACATCCAGACCGGCGCCCAGCGCCGCAGCCATCGGTTCGTAAATCATATAGACCTCGCGGCCCCCGGCATGTTCGGCGGAATCCCGCACGGCACGGATCTCGACATTGGTCGAGCCGGAAGGAATGCAGATCACCATGCGGATCGAAGGAGCGAAGAGATTGCCCGATGTCTTGACCTTCTTAATCATGCCGCGCAGCATCAGCTCCGTAGCGTTGAAATCGGCGATCACGCCGTCCTTCAGCGGACGGATCGTCTTGATGTTCGGATTGGTCTTCTCGTGCATCTGGCGGGCCTGCGTACCGATAGCCACCAGTTTACCGGTGTGTACGTCCAGCGCCACGATGGAAGGCTCGTCCACCACGACCTTCCCGTTGTGAATAATCAAAGTATTGGCCGTACCCAAGTCGATAGCCAGCTCCTGTGTCAGTGAAAAAAGTCCCATAGTACTCTGCTTTCCTCCTCTATATTGTAATCTATTAATTCCTGATAATCAAAATATTGACTTTCTTTCCCAGAAGCCTTCGCCTGCCCGTGAAATCCGTGTCAATACATCAGGAACAAAGGTAATGAAAATGAAAGCAGAATAAAACAAATTCGTTTGTTTTTTCTGCCGAGTGCGTCTTACCTTCTACAAAGGTAGGGAAAAGAAGGATAATTATGTGTCCTTTCCCGTTTTTTATTTACTTTTGTAGAAAAGAAACTTTTATTCCGAAAACTTATGGACCACAAGATAGGCAGCGGCGCCAGATGCGCCATGATCGGATACGGAAGCTGGGCCACGGCGCTCGCCAAGGTATTGACCGAAAACGAACCCTCGATAGGTTGGTACGTCCGCAATCCGGAGGTGCTCGAAAGCCTGCGCAACAAGGGTCGCAATCCCCGCTATTTGAGCAACGTGCGGTTCGACCGCACGCGCATAAACCCCTCGGACGACCTCGACCGGGTGGTTTCCGAGGCCGACATCGTCATCCTGGCCAGTCCCTCGGCCTACCTGAAAAAGACGCTCGAAACGCTGACCGTTCCGCTCAAGGACAAATTCGTCATCTCGGCCATCAAAGGCATCGTCCCGGACGACTACACCACCGTCGTAGAGTATATACACGATCATTATGGCCTATCTTTCAAGCAACTGGGCATCATCACCGGCCCCTCCCATGCCGAAGAGGTTTCGCTCGAACGGCTCTCCTACCTTACGGTGGTTTGCACCGATCCGGAAAATTCGCATACGATCGGACACAAATTCGCCACTGAATATATCAAACTCTCCTATTCAACCGACCTGTACGGCATCGAATATGCTACCATCTTAAAAAACATCTACGCCGTAGCCGTCGGCATGGCTGTCGGATTGGGCTACGGGGACAATTTCCTCGCGGTACTGATCTCCAACAGTGCGATGGAAATGGCCCGGTTCCTGCGGGAAAGCTACCCCGACCAGCGCGAAACCCGCGCCTCGGCCTACCTGGGCGACCTGCTGGTGACCTGTTATTCGGTTTACAGCCGCAACCGCAAACTGGGCCTGCTGATCGGGCACGGCTGCACGGTTCGCGATGCCCTGGACGAGATGACCCAGGTTGCCGAAGGCTATTTCGCCGCCGACTGCATCCGTCACATCAACGCCCGCCACAAGGTGCAGATGCCCATTGCCGATATGGTCTATGAAGTCCTTTACAAAGGAGTTCCTGTTCGGGAAGCCATGCAGGAGCTTACGGCAAAACTGATTTAACACCAATACAGTCATGAAAACTCTGTCGTTCGATCCCATTCGCGCCGATGTCGCAATCACCGAGAAGGAAAAATCCGCAGCCCTGCACGCCAACGCACTGCTGCACAACGGCCAAGGTGCCGGCAACGATTTCCTGGGCTGGGTGGGGCTTCCCTCCGCCCTCGACGAAGAGGAGTTGCAGGCGATCGAAACCGAAGCCGCCCGTCTGCGCGACCTGGCGGAAGTAATCCTCTGCATCGGTATCGGCGGCTCCTACCTGGGTGCACGCGCCGTCTATGAGGCGTTGAGCGACCCGTTCAACCTGCTGTATGAACATCCGGCGAACCCCATTCTGCTTTTCGTCGGACAGAACCTGTCGGAAGACTATCTGGCCCGTCTGCTCGCAGCCGTCGAGAACCGGTCGATCGCGGCCATCGTGATCTCCAAGTCGGGCACCACGACCGAGCCGGCCATTGCCTTCCGGCTGATCCGCAGCGAAATCGAACGCCGCTACGGACGTAAGGAGGCGGCCCGGCGCATCGTCGCCGTCACGGACCGCAGCCGGGGGGCGTTGAAAACCCTCGCGGACCGCGAAGGCTACCGCACTTTCGTCATTCCGGACGATGTGGGCGGACGTTACTCGGTTCTGACCCCAGTGGGTCTGCTGCCGCTCGCGGCGGCGGGCATCGACATTCGTTCCCTACTGGCCGGTGCGTGCGAAATGGAACGGGCGACGGCCGACGGAGTCCCGTTCGACGAAAATCCCGCAGCCCGTTATGCCGCCGTACGGAATATCCTCTACCGGCAGGGATTCATGATCGAAATACTCGCCTCCTACGAACCGCAACTACAATATCTGGCCGAATGGTGGAAACAACTCTTCGGCGAGAGCGAAGGCAAGCAGGGAAGGGGAATCTTCCCGGCCAGCGTCACCTTCACGGCCGACTTGCACTCGATGGGGCAATACATTCAGGAGGGAGAGCGGACGCTGTTCGAAACGGTCGTCTCCGTCGCCGCCCCGGAGCACCGGGTGAAGATCGGCAGCGACCCGGACAACCTCGACGGACTCAACTTCCTGACAGGCAAGCGCCTTTCGGAAATCAACCATACGGCCGAACTGGGCGTGAGCCTGGCCCATGCAGACGGGGGCGTCCCCAACCTGCGGATCGAAATTCCCCGCATCGACGCCCGCAGCCTCGGCACCCTGATCTATTTCTTCGAAAAAGCATGCGGCATCAGCGGTTACCTGCTGGGAGTGAACCCCTTCGACCAACCGGGAGTCGAGGCTTATAAAAAGAATATGTTCGCCCTGCTGGGCAAGCCCGGCTACGAAGAGGAGGCCGAAAAACTACGCCGGAAACTGTAATCCCCTCGGCTGCTGCGACCGGCGAACACAAGAGGATCCGACATTCAGACCGAATAAAACAGGAGTAAAAATCTTTGTGATTTTTACTCCTGTTTTTTGTAAAACGACAACTATCCAATCAAAAGTCCATTGCCGGAAACCACCTCCTACTCAAGACATTTTTTTAGAATAATTCCAAATGCCGCAATCCAAAGACAAACACCGAAAAATATATACCAGTACGGATGCGGGGCACACAACTCTTGGGCCCAATCTCCCTGTTTTTTATAATATCCATATTGAGAATAGAACATCAAAAAAAACATGATTCCAAAAAGGTACAAGAAAAAATCATCGTGCTGATTTTCCGATTCAAATCGCTTGTTATAATAAAATAAAATAAGGACTGCATTGCACAGTCCTTATTTTGTCGAATATGAATCCCGTATGACTTACAGAATCCGTACGCCTTCGGCGCTGCGTACCATCACAGAGTTGATGACCTCATCCGGAATGATGCCGTAAACGAATGTCAGCTTGTAAGTGCTGTCGTCCGCAGCCGTCATTACCATCGTTTCGCCGACACCGCTCATCTCCCCGGTTTCTTGATTGAGCTGGCCGAAAAGCCAGTCCACACCGGATACGGTATAGTCGTATGCCCAATTCTCGCCGTCGGAATATTTACCGGTAAGTTTCTTGGAAGTTTCGTCGAAAGTATAGGTACCCGTCATCTTCACGAACCCGTTCGAGCTGACGTCCTGATACATTTCGAAATTCTTCTCCTCGTCGAAAACGATATAAACCTCCTTCGGGAAATTCGTATCGTCGCCGCCTACCTCCCATTTGGTCATATGCCAGCCGTAAACATCGACAGGCTTGGGATCAGGAGGGGTAGGAGGAGTAGTTTCCTCGTTGTCACTGCAACCGACCAGCGCCACTCCGAAAAGCGCCACTGCCAATAAACTAATCAATCTTTTCATATTTCAATTATCAGGTTATACCCGTCTGAAACCGGACAGAATCAATTTCACAACACGCAAATATAATCAATCGAACGCTATTTCCAAAATTTTCACGTCGGAAATCCGAAAAAAGCCGGAAAGGAGGCCCGTTTTCATCGAAATTATCGCAGCGCTCCGCCCGACATCGGACTTACAGCACATCCACCAGGCCGTGTCTGACGGCATAAACCACCAGGCTCGCCGTATTTTTACATCCGGTCTTCTCCAGAATATTGGCCCGGTGCTTGTCCACCGTGCGCTTCGAAATGAACAGTTCGTCGGCGATCTCCTGGTTCGACAGCCCGCGGCACACGCAGACCAGAATCTCGATCTCCCGGGTCGAAAGGCGCTCGTCGGATCCTTCGTACCCGGACACTGCGGTCTGCATCCGGCTGGCGAGCGACCGCAGCACCTCCTCGCAGAAATAGGTGCCTCCGGCCGCCACCGTTTCGATCGCCCGCAACACTTCGTCCATCGGGGAATCCTTCATCAGAAACCCCTTGGCCCCGGCCTGAACCATCCGCGAGTAGTAATTCTCATCCCCGAACATCGAAAGGGTAATGACCTTGAGTCCGGGCTCCAGAGCCAACGCTTTCTCCGTCGTTTCCGCCCCGTTCATACCGGGCATGGCGAAGTCCATGAAGACCACGTCGGCCTCCGTCGCGGGCAGCATCGCCAGAAATTCCTCTCCGGTCGAAGCCTCTCCCACGACCCGAATTCCGTCGTACCGGTCGAGCAGTCCCCGCATCCCGCTGCGGAACAGCGAGTGATCGTCCACCAATATAATTCTGCAAAGTTCCATCGTTACAGTTTTTCCGCCGACTCAGCCTGGGTGCTGACCCGGATTTTCGCCTGCATACCGACGCCTTTGGCACTCGTGATGTCGAACCGCCCGTTCAGGGAGTTGATACGCGAAGCGATGTTCGACAACCCCATGCCGCAATCGGTCACGGCGGCAGGGTTGAACCCGCGTCCGTTGTCCGTATAGTCGAGCGCGAGCGTATCGCCGCTCTTGGAGAGCGAAAGGTTGATCTCCGTACACCCCGAATGTTTGAGCGAATTATTCACCAGTTCGCAAACGACACGATAGAGAATCACCTCGACGTCGGTATCATAGCGCTCCGAGCGAAGGTTGGTCGTGAAACGGATCTTCACGTCGTGCATCGCCGAACTCTTTCCCACGAAGTTCTGGATGCCCCGCGCCAGGCCGAAATCGTTGAGCACATGCGGCGAAAGGTTGTTCGAAATTTCCCGCAGCGAGCGGATCGCCTCGTCGATCACATAAGTCGTATTACCGATGATCTCCTGCTGATCGGCCGGCAGCGACTCCCGTTGCAGGGCCGACAGCGACATACGGGCCGACGAGAGCAACGGCCCCAGCCCGTCGTGCAAATCCTTCGCGAAACGCGACCGCGATTTCTCCTCGGTGCGCAGCACGGCCGTCAGGATGCGCTTGTTGAGCAACTGCCGCTGGCGATTGAGCCGGGCGATGTACTTGAAAAGCTTATGGGCATACATCACGCCGATCGACATACTGATCGAAATGACCAGTCCCAACCAGACGAACACCTCATAAGGCAACGTCTGACCGTTGGCACGCAGGAACTGTACGACCCGTTCGACGGAAAGGAGCGTGAATCCGATGGTGAACAGAATCCAGATCGAATTGTACTTGGTCGTACGGATCAAACGGATGGCGAACAGAGTCGCGATCGTCTGGATGACGATGGCCACGATGAGTAAAATTTTGATCAGCATATTGAATATTCCGCTAAAATTCGAATTCTTCCGCTCCGACGCACCGGCCCGAACCGCTTCCCGTCTTCACGAATACAAATATAAGAAAAGACGGGAGTAATTGAAAATTTATTTTCGGACAGCCGGTTCAAACACCCTCTATTCACCCCGAAACGAACGAAAATCGCCTCGGCACATCCCTGCGGTTCCGGCATATTCCGACTTCGGACCGAAATCCGGAATTACGCCCCGGGCAGCTTCCGTCGCAAAACAGGATCGCCCAATCTCCGGCACCTGCCTCCGGTCCGATGAATCCTATCCGAGTATCCGCTCCAGCGGAACCATCTGCGCATAGTCGGTCATATCCGTCTGCACGGGAACCACCGAAACATAGCCGTTCGCCAATGCCCACTCGTCCGTATCGGTCGATTCGGGTTCGCTATTGACGAACGCACCCGTCAGCCAGAAATACTCCCGGCCCCGAGGATCGTGGCGACGGAAAAACTCCTCGCGCCAATACCCTTTGTTCTGGCGGCACACCCGAATACCCTTCACCGCTTCGGGCCGTCCCTTGGGTATATTGACATTCAGACAGAACGGCGTGGGGGGATTGGCCTCGACCACCGCACGCACGATGCGCTCGCTGTAAATCTTCGCGGCTTCGAAATCCGCCTCCAGACTGTGATCGTCCAGCGAAAGCCCGATGGCAGGACAACCGTAGAAACTGCTCTCGATCGCACCGCCCATCGTACCCGAATAGAGGATATTGGCCGCCGAATTCGAGCCGTGATTGATCCCCGAAAGCGCCAGATCGACCTTGCGGCCCTTGAGAAAGTAGTCGAAAGCGATCTTCACGCAATCGACCGGGGTTCCCGAAAAAGCATAAACCTCCACGCCGTCGCCTTTCGACACTTCGCGCAGGAAAAGCGGATTATTGATCGTTATCGCCTGACTCATACCGCTCTGCGGCGTTTCGGGCGCAATGGCGACCACCCGGCCGAACTTGCGTGCGACCTCGAGGAGCGCCTGAATACCTCTTGAATTGTAACCGTCGTCGTTGGTGACGAATACCAACTTCTCTTTCATCATATTTTTCTCCGATTTTAGTGACAAATATACGAAAAGGCGGGCGACATTCGTCGAACTCATTCGAAAAGAATGTCCGAACCGCCTCCCATATTCCATACAACATACATACTTCCTTCCCTGCACCCGGGAAATTCCCCGCATGCCGATCCCGTCGGAAAATTCCATTGTAAACAAAAAGGATCGGAACGGGAAGTTGCAGACTAACCGCAAACCATGTGCCTCAAAGTTCGAGAGCCATCCATACGCACCGCCCGTCGAAGCAATCCGCACCTCCCGACACGATTCAAGATGAAACCCGTTCACCTCCCACACCCGCCGCAGCCGACATCGCCGCACAACCGGTCCGGTTGCGGAGTCATCTATTTTTTAGACAGCCGATTGCCCGTTTGGGAAAAAGTTTCTATATTTGCGGACCGTATCAACCTCTTATATTGGGTGCGAAGCCACGACCGGGAACATCAATCCGTTGATTCCCGGAGGATTGCAGAGCAAGATCCCTGCATGGTAGGCAAACACAGCGATAATGTTGAACGCAGAAATCATCAAAAAAATTGTTGCAACAATGAACAAGGATGCAGTAATCCGGCTCGTCAACGAGCAGATGTGGACCAAGACGGATGTTCCGTCGTTCCAGGCCGGTGATACGATCACCGTTACGTACAAGATCGTCGAAGGTAACAAGGAGCGCCTGCAGAGCTTCCGCGGCGTAGTTATCCAGATCAAGGGTACGGGCAAGACCAAGATGTTCACGATCCGCAAGATCTCCAACGGCATCGGCGTCGAGCGTATCTTCCCCCTCTATTCGCCCCACATCGAGAGCATCGAGGTAAACAAGCAGGGCGTGGTTCGTCGCGCACGCATCTACTACCTGCGTAACCTGACGGGTAAGAAAGCCCGTATCAAGGAGAAGAGAGCCGCTTCTACGAAGTAGATCCTTCCGCCTGCAAGAAAAAAGCCTCCGTTCGAGCGGAGGCTTTTTTCTTTAACACGAATCTTCACAACGCCGATACCCGCACCAGCTAAAAAAACGCTATTCCGGCCGGGCAAACATCTCGTCCGTCACCGGGTAGTCGATTTCGAAACCCCGGATAATAACTTTTCCCAACTTCCGACAGACAAGACAAAGATCGAGTTGCGGCCCGCCTTCCCGCGACCGACCGAAGAGCCGCATATCCCTGCCAATACCCGGCCGTCGGCCGTCCGCACTACGGACGATCCCGAAACGTTCCGAATAAATTCGTTGCCTCCGAAAAGCAAAAAGGTTGCAAACGAATATCGTTTGCAACCCAGCCGACCTCCCGGTCGTTTGCGGAGAGAAGGGGATTCGAACCCCTGATACGCTTTAGACGTATACGAGCTTTCCAGGCGCGCCTCTTCAACCACTCGAGCACCTCTCCTCGGATGGGCAAAGATAATGATTTTTCCGGCAATCGGCCAAATTTCGCTCCTACTAATTCACCGTCCGGCACGATATTTTCCGGCCACTGTCGGCAAAAGACGCTCCCGCATGCTTCAGAACCCGGGCGAAACGGCATCCATTCCCCCTGGCTCCCGCCCATTCGCCGTCAGGCAAAAGGCCGCGTGCCTTATAGCCGAAGAACGGCCTACACGGACCCGACGAGAACGATCCCTACCCAAAAACGAATCTCCAGGCGCAAACGGTATAACGCCGTCGCACCCGCTACTTGTCCGCAACCATCTGCTTCCACTCCGGATGCCGCAGAATATAACGGGCCATGAATCGACACAGCGGAACCACTTTCAGCCCCTGCCGTTTCAAATCTTCCAACACCGCCAGCGTCAACTGCGAGGCGATACCCTGTCCGCAGAACCGATCGGGAACGCCCGTATGGGTAACGGCGATACACCCGGGACCGCACTCCTCGTAATCCACCGCTGCCGTAGCACCGCCCAAATCGAATTCATAACGTCCGAGCGCCTTATTATTCTTCAATTCATACTTTTTCATAACCATCGAATATTGATTGTATGCAAAGAAGAACAAAATCCGCACCGCAACCCACATTTCGGGAAAGAAAAAACCGGACCGGGCGATTTGCCCGGTCCGGTATCGCAATCCGCACGAATCGGCTACGCCTTGCCGGCCGATCCGAGAACTTTCTCGCATTTGTGCATGTAGAGCTTCTTCATCTCCTCGCGGGCCGGCCCCAGGTATTTGCGGGGATCGAACTCTGCGGGTTTGTCGGTCAGCACCAGACGCACGGCGGCCGTCATGGCCAGACGGCTGTCCGAGTCGATGTTGATCTTGCAAACGGCGCTCTTGGCGGCACGGCGCAGCTGCTCCTCCGGAATGCCGATGGCATCCTTCAACGCACCGCCGTGCGTATTGATGATATGCACGTACTCCTGCGGCACGGACGAGGAGCCGTGCAGCACGATCGGGAACCCAGGGATGCGCTTCTCGATCTCCTCCAGGATGTCGAAACGGAGTTCGGGCGGCACGAGCACGCCGTCCGCATTGCGCGTGCACTGCTCGGGCTTGAACTTATTGGCTCCGTGCGACGTGCCGATCGAGATGGCCAGCGAATCCACACCGGTCTTCTTCACGAAATCCTCCACGTCCTCGGGACGGGTGTAGGTATGGTGTTCGGCCGAAACCTCGTCCTCGACACCGGCCAGCACACCCAGCTCGCCCTCCACCGTCACATCGTGCTTGTGGGCATACTCCACGACCTTCTTCGTCAGCGCCACGTTCTCATCGTAAGGCAGGTGCGAACCGTCGATCATCACCGACGAGAAACCCATATCGACGCAATCCTTGCAAAGCTCGAAGGTATCGCCGTGATCCAGATGCAACACGATCGGAATGTTCTTGCCCAACTCCTTGGCATACTCCACGGCACCCTGGGCCATGTAGCGCAGAATGGTCGGATTGGCATACTTGCGGGCACCCGACGACACCTGCATAATCACGGGCGACGAAGTTTCGACGCACGCCTGCACGATGGCCTGCATCTGCTCCATGTTATTGAAATTGAAAGCGGGAATGGCATACCCACCCTTGATCGCCTTGGCAAACATCTCGCGGGTATTCACCAGGCCCAGTTCTTTATAAGATACCATAATTATATAATAATTTAAGAATTTATGCGTTCCTATCTTTACAAAATTAAGCATTATTTCCTTAATAACAGGCTCTTTCCCGAATAAAAATCAGGCGGGAGAAAAAATAGCGCTCAAACGGAATATTCTGATTTTATTTTAGTAAATTTGCGAATAATTGGCAATTTTTCTAACGCTACAATAAAGACCTCAACACCATGTCGGAATTCATCTATCAAGAACCATTCCCGATCGAATGTGACAAGACGCAATATCGTCTGCTGACCAAAGAGTATGTCAAGATCGTCGAATGCGACGGACGCCGCATTCTCAAGGTCGATCCCAAAGGTATCGAACTGCTGGCCCGCGAAGCCTATACCGACGTATCGTTCTACCTGCGCCCGGCCCATCTGGAGCAACTCCGCCACATTCTGGAGGATCCGGAAGCTTCCGACAACGATAAATTCGTGGCCTACACCATGCTGCTCAACCAGACGGTCGCCGCCGAAGGCGAACTGCCGACCTGCCAGGACACCGGCACGGCCATCTGCATCGGCAAGAAGGGCGAGAATGTCTTTACGGGAGCGGACGACGCCGAATGTATCGCCCGGGGCGCCTACGAAGCCTACAAGGAGCGCAACCTGCGCTATTCGCAGGTGGTGCCCTTCACGATGACCGAGGAGAAGAACTCGGGCACGAACCTGCCCGCACAGATCGATCTCTACGCCGACAAAGGCAACGAATACAAATTCCTGTTCATCACCAAAGGCGGCGGCTCCGCCAACAAAACCTTCCTCTACCAGCAGACCAAAGCGCTGCTGAACGAGAAATCGCTTCTGGAATTTTTCCGCTCGAAACTCATGGATCTCGGCACCTCGGCCTGCCCGCCCTACCACCTGGCCGTCTGCATCGGCGGCACGTCGGCCGAAATGTGTCTGGCGACCGTCAAGAAGGCTTCGGCAGGTTACCTCGACCAGCTGCCCACCTCGGGTAACGAAGGAGGACGCTGCTTCCGCGACCTGGAGTGGGAACAGAAAATCCTCCAGATCTGCCGGGAGAGCGGTATCGGCGCCCAGTTCGGCGGCAAATACCTCGTACACGACGTGCGGGTGATCCGCGCTCCGCGCCACGCGGCGTCGTGCCCCGTCGGCATCGGCGTAAGCTGCTCGGCCGACCGCAACATCAAAGCCAAAATTACCGAAGAGGGCATCTTCCTCGAACAGCTCGAGAAGAACCCGGCCCGCTTCCTGCCCAAAGAGGCCCCCGCCATGTCGCCCGCCGTGGACATCGACCTGGATCAAGGCATGGACAAGGTGCGCGAAATCCTCTCCAAATATCCGATCAAAACGCGCCTGAACCTGCGCGGCACGCTCATCGTGGCCCGCGACATCGCCCACGCCCGCATCAAACAGATGCTCGATGAGGGCAAGCCGATGCCCGAATATTTCAAGAAACACCCGATCTATTACGCCGGTCCGGCCAAGACGCCGAAAGGAATGCCTTCGGGCAGCTTCGGACCCACGACGGCAGGCCGTATGGATCCTTACGTGGATCTGTTCCAGGAGCACGGCGGCTCGCTGATCATGCTGGCCAAGGGCAACCGCTCGCAACAGGTGACGGACGCTTGCCGAAAACACGGCGGATTCTACCTCGGTTCGATCGGCGGTCCGGCGGCTGTGCTGGCCAAAGATTCGATCAAATCGGTCGAAGTGGTCGATTTCCCGGAACTGGGTATGGAAGCCGTCCGCAAGATCTACGTCGAAAACTTCCCGGCCTTCATCCTCGTGGACGACAAAGGCAACGATTTTTTCGCGCAGCTCAAACACTAAACGCTCCGCCCCGGCCGTTATAGGGGCAACCAAGGAAACAGACAGTCAATGAAAGGTTTTTTCTGTAAAATAACCCTCGCATTATGTTTCGTAATCTTCGTCGGCTCCGCAGCAAGAGCCGACGAGGTTACTTTCAGCGCCAACGCCCCGATGGTCGTCACGGCAGGCGAAAGTTTCCGGGTGGAGTTCTCGCTCAACGCCACGCCCGACGACGATTCGTTCGAAGCGCCGGATTTCGGGGCGTTCGACGTACTGGCCGGCCCGGCGATCTCCCAGGGACACTCGATTCAGATCATCAACGGCGCGATGACCAAAAACGTCAATTATACGATCACCTACGTATTGTTGGCGCAGGACGCGGGCAACATCACGATCGGTCCGGCTTCGATCAAGGTCGATAAAAAAAGATACAAGACCCAGCCTCTGCCAATCGAGATCTCCGACAAGCCGTCGGCAGGCAGCGCCCAGGCTTCGCAGGGAAATTCAGGCTCTTCGGATAAAAGTATCGAGGAGGAAGCCCAGGGACAGATCGCCAAAGACGATCTGTTGCTGCGCGTCCACATATCGAAACAGTCGGTCTTCAAAGGCGAACCCCTGCTGGCGACCTTCAAGCTCTACCGCCGGGTGGCGATCGTGGGCTACGAAGACATTAATTCCCCTCCTTCAACGGCTTCTGGACACAGGACATCGACGTTTCGAACGCCATGTGGCAGCGTGAAACCCTGAACGGCAAGGTCTATGAATCGACAGTCGTAAAAGAGTGTCTGCTCTACCCGCAGCAGGCGGGTACGCTCGTGATCGAACCCGCAACGATCACCGCCATTGCACAGGTTATCGTACAGAGCCGCCGCAACATCGATCCGTTCTTCGGCGGCGGGCACGAAGTCTATAATCTGCGGCGCAAGTTGCAGACGCCCCGCGTGAACATCACGGTCAAAGAGCTCCCTGCGGGCGCTCCGGCCAGCTTTACGGGCGCCGTCGGCAAATTCTCCATGGAGGCATCGCTCTCCGCAGACCAACTGGCGGCCAACTCGGCCGGGACCTTCACGGTGAAAATCACGGGACAGGGCAACCTGCCTTTCATCCAGGCTCCGAAACTGACGCTGCCCGCCTCGTTCGAGCAATACAACGTCAAAACCACCGAATCCATCCAAACGGCGACTGCGGGAACCTCCGGCTACCGGCAATTCGAATATCCGTTCATCGCGCGCGCCGAAGGGACGTACCGTATCGATTCGATCCTTTTCACCTACTTCAATCCCGACCGCCGGGAATATGTGACCCTCTCCTCGCAAAGCTTCCCGCTGCAAATCACACCGGATGCCAACGGCGGAGAGAGCTACATGATCAAAGGACTCTCCAAGGAGGACGTTCAGATGCTGGGACAGGACATCCGTTTCATCCGCCTGGGCAAGGCACGCCTCCAGCCGATGCGCGAGCCATTCTTCCTGAGCGGACTCTATATCGGACTGCTGGCTGCGATTCTCGTCCTTTTCGCCGGAACTTACATCGCGCTGCGCAAGCAGATCCGCGACAGCCAGAATGCGGCTCTGATCCGGGGCCGGCGGGCCAACAAAGTGGCCATTCAGCGTTTCAGGATAGCCAAGAACTATATGGAAGAGCACAACCAGCACGCCTTCTACGAAGAGATGCTGAAGGCTTTATGGGGGTATATGAGCGATAAATTCAATATCCCGGTAGCCAATCTCACCAAGGAAAATGTCCGCGAGGAGCTCCACAAGCGCGGAGCCGCGCCGGAAGACACCCAGCTTTTCTCGGAACTCATCACCCGCTGCGACGAAGCCCAATATTCGCCGGTGGCTTCGGCCCGTATGAGCGACGTATATCGGGACGGCCTCGAACTGATTTCCCGCATCGAATCGATCATCAAACGCTAAAAGCCATGAAACGATATATTCTCTTTCTCCTCGCCACGCTGTTGAGCGCGGCGGTTTCGGGGCAGACTGCCGCCCGAACCGATTCGCTGGCTCAACACCCGCAATCGGAGCAAACCGCCTCGGCAGCTTACGCATCCGATCCCGACAAGTTGTGGGATCAGGCCAACACGGCTTACATCAACAACGACTTTCCTACGGCAATTTCGCTTTACGAAACAATTCTGTCGAGCGGCAGGCAATCGGGCAAACTCTACTATAACCTGGCAAATGCCTATTTCAAGGAGCAGGAAATCGGTCGGGCGATCCTCAACTACAACCGGGCGCTGAGGCTCAATCCCGGGAACGAAGACATACGCTACAACCTGCAAGTCGCCGAGAAAATGACCAAAGACCACATCGACGCCGTCCCCGAATTTTTCGTCAAGACCTGGTTGTCGAATCTGCGCAACCTTTTGAGCAGCACGACATGGGCCGTCCTCTCGCTGGTCTTCCTGGCAGCAATGCTCGGCTCAGCGCTTTTCTACCTGCTCTCCCGTCGTCTGGTACGACGCAAGATAGGATTCTACGGCACCGCAACAGCCTTTCTGCTGCTGGTACTGACCCTCTGCTTCGCAGCCATCGACCGCCGGGAGGCGATCGACCGCACATCGGCCGTCGTACTGCGGGATGCCGTCGCCGTCAAAAGCTCTCCCAATCAGAACTCAACCGATCTCTTCATTCTGCACGAAGGCACCAAAGTAGAAATTTCGGACCGTCTGAACGGCTGGTGCGAAATCACCATCGCCGACGGCAAAAAGGGCTGGATGGAGTGCTCGACGTTCGAAACCATCTAAAAAACCGGATCCGCCCCTGCGAATCCAAAAATTTCCAAGAACGTGTCCAGACTGCTTCAAGACGTGACCGGAGAACTGTCGAAACTCCCAGGCATCGGACGCCGCACGGCGTTGCGCCTGGCGATCCACCTGCTGCGCATGGAACCCGATTCGGTAAGCGACATGACACGCAGCATCGACCGATTCCGCCGCGACATCAAATACTGCAAATTGTGCAACAACCTCTCGGATGAAGAAATCTGTCCGATCTGCGCCGACCGGGAGCGCGACCATACGACCGTCTGTGTCGTAGAACAGGTCGCCGACGTACTCTCGATCGAAAATACCCGCCAGTACCGTGGACTCTATCACGTATTGGGCGGTGTAATCTCTCCGATGCAGGGCATCGCCCCTTCGGACCTGAAGATCGACCTGCTGATCGAGCGGATCGCCCAGGGGACAATCCGGGAAGTGATCCTCGCCATCTCGACCTCGGTCGAAGGCGAAACAACCCTGTTCTATCTGCTCAACCGGCTGCGCCAATACCCGCAGGTGAAAGTCACGTCGATCGCCCGGGGGATCGGCTTCGGCGACGAACTGGAATACGTGGATGAACTGACGATTACTCACGCACTGATGAACCGGCGGGAAATCGAATAGGAAACTCGCGCCCGGAAAATCCGCACCTCCGCCAAATACAAAGCAACCGCGAATATCCGAAACGAATATTCGCGGTTGTTTTTCCACCGGGCCGACATTTCACCGCTGATCGACGAAATGAAGCTTATCGGTATCGAATCCCTGTTTTTCGACCTGTTCCAGAATCCGGGCCAGCACCTGCGTAGATAATCGAGGTCGGCGAGCGAGAATCCATAAATATTTGGCCGATCGGCCGCTTACGACGACCCACTGCCGCTCGGCAGCGGAATCGCATGCCGGCATCGTATAGTCGCTATAAAAAAACCAAAAAGACGAAACCCGCAGGCATTCGTAATCGGCAGACAACCGACCTTTTGCACTCGAAATCCGGTCCCGGCCCGTTCTGCCGTCCTTGCCCCGATAGACGATTCGCATTTTACTTTCCGACAATAATCGGTAAACCACCCGGGATCCGACCGTCCCCTCCTGAAACGGATGATCGAAACGAGCGATCTCGTACCACTCGCCGACATACAAATCGGGATTCGCCCACGGTCCACAGCCGACAGCGGCAACGACCGGTCCCCGACCGTACGCGGCGCCCGCCACAAGCAACATCGTCGCAAACAGCATATATTCGATTTTCACCCTGGTCATAACGAGGGTGTATCGCATATTCTATACCGGATTACGTCTATTGCAAAGATTCCTGCAAACTTTTCAACGTGCGGTAAATTCCCTCGGCATCATAACCGCACTGGGCATACAATTGCGCGGGCGTTCCATGTTCGACAAAACGATCCGGAATACCCAGGCTCACGACCTTCGGCAGATAGCCGTGCTCGCAGAAGAACGCGACGACAGCTTCTCCCACGCCGCCGCGCAAGGCTCCGTCCTCGACGGTCACCACACAACGGAACTTACGTCCGACCTCGTGCAGCAGCTCCTGGTCGAGCGGCTTGGCGAAACGCAGGTCGTAATGGGCCACCCGAATCCCGTCCGCCTCCATACGCGCAATGGCCTCGGAAGCAAAATTGCCGACCGTACCGATCGTAAGGACCGCAATCCGCTCCCCTTCCTTCAGGCAACGCCCCCGCCCGATTTCCATCGCAGCGAACGGCTCATCGCGCCAGGCGACGCCCGCTCCGTTACCGCGCGGATAGCGGATGGCGAAGGGCCGACCGGCCTCGAGCGCCGTAAACATCATGTTCCGAAGTTCCAGCTCGTTCATCGGCGCAGCCACCGTCAGATTGGGAACCGTACCGAAATAGGCCAGATCGAAAGCGCCGTGATGCGTCGCTCCGTCCTCACCCACCAGACCGCCCCGGTCAAGACACATGACCACCGGAAGGCGCTGGATCGCCACGTCATGAATCACATTGTCATAAGCCCGCTGCATGAAACTCGAATAGATGTTGCAGAAAGGCACCATGCCCGCAGCCGCCAGTCCGGCGGAGAAAGTCACGGCATGTCCTTCGGCGATACCGACGTCGAAACAACGCTCCGGCATCTCTTTCATCAGAATATTCATCGAGCTGCCCGACGGCATGGCGGGCGTTATCCCCACGATCCGCTCGTCGGCACGGGCCAGTTCGAGCAGCGTCTGGCCGAAAACATCCTGGTATCGGGCCACTTCGGTCTTGCTGACGATCCGCTCGCCCGTTTCCGGGTTGAATTTGCCCGGAGCGTGCCATACCGGCTTATTGCACTCGGCGGGCTTATAACCCTTTCCCTTTACGGTCATCACATGCAGCAACTTGGGTCCCTCGATACGTTGCAAGGCAGTCAGCACCCGCACCAGTTCCGGCAAATTGTGTCCGTCGATCGGGCCGAAATAGCGGAAATTCAAACTTTCGAACAGGTTGCTGTTCTTCAACAGTCCCTGCTTGACGGCATTGCCCGCTTTCTGACAAAACCGCAAAACAGCCGGCGTATGGGACAAAATCCGCCACAGGCGGCGTTTGATAGCGTTATAGCGCCTCGATGTCGAAATCTTGACCAGGTAGTTCTTCAAGGCCCCGGTAGCCTGGTCGATGGCCATGTTGTTATCGTTGAGAATGACCAGCAGGTTGGTCTGCTTGCTCGCACCGGCGTTGTTCAGCCCCTCGAACGCCAGACCGCCCGTCATCGAACCGTCGCCGATCACGGCCACCACCTGCCGCTGCTCGCCCTTGAGTTCCGCAGCTTTGGCCATACCGAACGCCGCCGAAATCGACACGGAGGCATGTCCGCCGCCGAAAGCATCGTAAGGACTCTCGGACATACGCGGGAAGCCGCTGATACCGCCCAGCTTGCGATTGGTCCGAAACGCCTCGCGGCGCCCGGTAATGATTTTATGGGCATAGGTCTGATGCCCCACGTCCCACACGATTTTATCGTCAGGAGTATTGAATACGTAGTGCAGAGCGACGGCAAGCTCCACCGCTCCCAGGCTCGAAGCCAGGTGTCCCGGATTGGACGAACATTGTTCGATGATGTACTGACGCAGTTCGTCGCAATACTGACGCAAGTCAGAGCCCGACAACTTCTTCAAGTCATCGGGCGAATCAATCCGATCGAGCCATTTATATTCCGAATGCATCATGGATAGGCAAAGATAGCATTAAAAAACGACATTTTTTCGAAATTTTTCCTATCTTCGCATTATCAAATTCCGCTCCGCTTATGAAATACAACAGAATACTCCTGAAACTCAGCGGTGAATCCCTGCAAGGGACTCAAAAATACGGTCTTTCGACCGACGTGCTCCACAGCTATGCGGAGCAAATCAAAGCCGTCGTCGGAACGGGAGTTCAGGTAGGCATCGTCATCGGCGGCGGCAACATCTTCCGGGGACTTCAGGGCGCCCGCAAGGGGTTCGACCGCGTGAAAGGCGACCAGATGGGGATGCTGGCCACGATTATCAACTCGCTGGCCCTGCAGTCGGCCCTCGAGGACAACGGCGTGAAAGCGAAAGTCCTCACCTCGATCCGGATGGAACCCATCGGAGAGTATTACTCGAAAGCCAAGGCGCTCGACTACCTCGAAGCCGGATACGTAGTCATCATCGGCGGCGGCACGTCGAACCCCTATTTCTCGACCGACTCTGCATCGGCGCTGCGCGGCATCGAGCTCGAAGCCGACGTCATGCTCAAGGGTACGCGCGTAGACGGCGTCTATACGGCCGATCCGGAGAAAGACCCTGCTGCGGAGAAGTTCGACGAAATCACCTTCGATGAAGTTTATCGTCGCAACCTGAAGGTTATGGATATGACCGCCTTCACGCTTTGCCGCGAAAACGGCCTCCGGGTCATCGTCTTCGACATGGACACTCCGGGCAACCTGGAAAAGGTGCTCGCCGGAGAGAAGATCGGCACACTGGTCAAACTCTGAAAACCTATTATATCGCTATGACCGAACGTAAAAAACCCAATAACAAACGTCTTATCCTGATGATCGTCCTGCTCGCGGTCGTCATCGCCCTGATGTGGCTGCTGCCCGACGGATCGCAGCCCGCAGCCCCCGCAACGAACGCTCCGAAGACCGAACAGACCAAGAATACGAACGATGCGCCCGACGACATCGAGGCTACGACCCTTGTTAAAGCCGGGACACAGGCACCCGATTTCCGGGTGGAAATGTTCGACGGCACGACCTTCACCCTGGGCAGTCTGCGCGGCAAAGTGGTGCTTCTGAATTTCTGGGCGACCTGGTGCGGTCCCTGCCGCGAGGAATTGAGCCGCGTACAGAAGGACATCATCGACCGCTTCAAGGGGAACGAAGACTTCGTTTTCCTGCCCGTATCGCGCGGCGAAACCCGCGAAACGGTCGCCGCTTTCCGGGAAAAGATGGGTTATACGTTCCCGATGGGACTCGACCCCGAACAGAAAATTTACAGACTTTACGCCTCCAACTACATTCCGCGTAATTTCCTGATCGGCAAAGACGGCAAAGTTATTTCCGCGACCATCGGTTACGAGGCCCCCGAATTCGACGAACTCATTCTGCTGATCGAGCGACAACTCAACTCCGCCAACTAAACAAATACGACATATGGATACCAAAACCATTCTTTCCGAAGCTTCCGACCGCATGCAGAAAACGATCGAGCACCTCGAAGAAGAGCTGCTCAACATCCGGGCAGGCAAGGCGAGCCCGACCGTGCTGAACGGAGTTTTCGTAGATTATTACGGATCTCAAACCCCGATTTCAGGCGTGGCAAGCGTCACGGTACCCGATGCCAAGACCATTCTGATCCAGCCCTGGGACAAAAACCTGATCCGCGCGATCGAAAAGGCGATCATCGACTCCAACATCGGGCTGACCCCCTCGAACAACGGGGAGCAGATCCGACTGTCGATCCCGCCCCTGACGGAAGAGCGGCGCAAAGAGCTGGTCAAGCAGGTACGCCAGGAGGCGGAAACCGCCCGCATCAGCTTGCGCAACGCACGCCGGGACGCTGTCGAAGCCTTCAAGAAGGCCCAGAAGGAAGGCATGTCCGAAGACGAGGCGAAAGACGGTGAAACCCAGGCGCAGAAGCTGCTCGACAAGTTCACCAAATCGCTGGACGCGATACTCGACAACAAGGAAAAAGAGATCATGACCGTATAGATACGCTTTCTCCGAGAAACCGAACACCCCGACGCATAAACGCCGGGGTGTATCTTTCATCAGAGGGGGATTTTTATATCAGGTACCCCACCCACTCAAGAAAACTCGCCCGTCATGCCTCTGCGATTCGAAAAAATCACCACGCACAAAAAACGCTTCCTCGACCTGCTCCTGCTGGCCGACGAACAGGAATCCATGATCGACCGCTACCTGGAACGGGGCGAAATGTTCGTAGCCCGTGACGACGGACAGGTCGTCGCCGAATGCGTCGTCACGGACGAAGCCGACAGAATCGGAGAGATCAAGAATCTGGCTGTACCCCTCCAGTATCAACGGAAAGGATACGGACGACAAATGCTCGAATTTCTGGAAGCGCACTACCGGGATCGTTACCGGACGCTTCTCGTCGGCACCGGGGATGTTCCCCGCACACTCCGTTTTTACGAACGATGCGGATACGTTCGCTCGCACTCGATCCCCGGCTTCTTCACCGATCATTACGACCACCCCATCATCGAAGATGGCAGGCAACTGGTAGATATGGTTTATCTGAAGAAGTCCTTGTAACCCGACCTGTCGATCCGGCCACGCAAAAAATCGTGCGCCGCAGAAATCCCATCCGATCGGGTTATTTTTCACCGGAATCATCCGAAATTCTGTTTTTTTTAATACCTTCGCGGCAAGACAACTATGAAACTCATTCTTAAAATATCGCTCGCATGCCTGCTCGCAACAGGCTGCGCATCGAAAATTTCCGCCCAAACTTACGTCAAACTCAACGGACTCTATGCGCTCGTGGGCGTAGTCAATCCGGCCGTCGAATTCACGATCTCCCCCAAATCGACCTTCCAGACCGAAATAGTCGTTTCTCCGTGGAAGTCGATAAACAACCATCACGCCCTCTTTTGTATCTTCATGGGCGAATACCGCCGTTATTTCAAGGAGCACAACCGAGGCTGGTACCTCGGAGCCAATATCGGCATGCAGGCTTTCGACCTCTCGAAACCCTACATCGAAAACTGGAAGCTCAAATTCGAAAACCGATATAGCAAAGGTTACGGATTCATGATCGGCCTCTGCGTCGGCTACGAACATATCTTCCGCGAACGTTGGGTGCTCGACGCCTACTTCGGCTGGTCGTGGATGAGCAGCTTCTACAACGGCTATTCCATGGACGGGAAAATCGACATGAACCCCGGCCATCAGGTCGAACCCAAATACCCCGATCCGTTCAACGGTTCGTCGGAGTGGTATCCCAACAAGATCGGATTGTCGATCGGATACCGTATTTTCAATCCGCACAAGAAAAAATAGTTCGGCAACAACTCGTCCTGCCTCCGCGCTCCCCAACCGATTCGAATCACCCGCCGCACGGACATCGCTTCCGTATCGTCATTTTTCAACCGTATCCGTAATTTTTCCCGGTAAATTTTGGCGGGGGGGGAAATTACTTATATTTGCAGCGGAAACTCATTCGCCCGGGAATACATCCACTTTTCCCCAAGAACGTTTCCGAACAAAATATAAACCCCAAGCAAATATCCCTAAACAATGAAAAAAATTCTTTTCACGCTGTTCGCCCTGGTATTGGCATCCGGTATCGCCGCCCAAATTCCCGAACCCGATTTCATTGGCGAAGTATTGGCGATTCATTCGGACGGCACGGCGGAAAAATTGGAAAAACACAATGTCAAAATGCGCACCGGAGCCGGAGTGTATATAGCAGGTCTGGCCGTCAATAAGTCGAAAACTAAAATTCTCGTCGCAGGTAGTCAAGCCAACGTACGCTTCGCAGCCGACGAACCGGTCAATCTGATTGTCCGCGCCGTAGACAACAAAACCGACCCGATGTCGATCGTACGGGTATTCGCCATGAAGAACAACCGAAAACAACGCTCGGCAGTCATCTCGGCCGTAGGTTCGTTCAACGTCACATCCAACGATATGGAGTACCTGCCCTTTACCGCAGAAAAATACGGAGAAAACTCCTATTACCTGACTTTCGGAGATGCCCCTGCCGGTGAATACGGCATCATCGTCACCAACCCCAACAATGTCGATGAAAAAATGATCATCGTATCGGCTTTCGGAATCGATCCGGAAAAAATGCCTGCTGCATCCGGTTCCGAAACGGCAGAGGACACAGAGTAAAACATCCGGCAAATACGGCCCTGGAAACGACATTACGATATCGCACTCCACGACAGCCTACAACAAAAGAACCCCCGCCGCAAGCATTGGTCTTGCGGCGGGGATTCTTCCATTAAACGGGGATTACTTGCGGTAAACCTTGGTATAGCCGTAAATCGCCTCGTCACCGAGCTCTCCTCGATCCGGAGCAACTGGTTATACTTGGCCATACGGTCGGAACGCGACATCGAGCCGGTCTTGATCTGACCCGCATTGGTCGCTACGGCGATGTCGGCGATCGTCGAATCCTCGGTTTCGCCCGAACGGTGCGAAGTAACCGACGTATATCCGGCACGATGCGCCATCTCGATAGCGTCGAGCGTTTCGGTCAGCGTACCGATCTGATTCACCTTAATCAGGATCGAGTTCGCGCATCCCATCTCGATACCCTTGCGCAGGAAATCCACGTTGGTTACGAACAGGTCGTCGCCGACCAACTGACACTTGTCGCCCAGCTCGGCCGTCAGCATCTGCCAACCCGTCCAGTCGTTCTCGGACATACCGTCCTCGATCGAATCGATCGGATATTTGGCGACCAAGCTCTTGAGGTACTCGACCTGCTCTTTCGAAGAGCGCTTTGCACCGTTCGCACCCTCGAACTTCGTATAGTCGTAAACACCGTCCGCATAAAACTCCGAAGAGGCGCAGTCCATAGCGATCGACACGTCGCCGCCCTCGCTCTTGCGGCCCGGCTTGTAACCGGCAGCCTTGATCGCTTCGAGGATCGACTCGATCGCATCCTCCGTACCCTTCAGCGCGGGTGCGAAACCTCCTTCGTCGCCTACGGCCGTCGAGAGGCCCCGGTTGTGCAACACCTTCTTCAGGCTGTGGAACACCTCGGCACCCATGCGAAGACCTTCGCGGAACGAGGGAGCGCCCACCGGACGGATCATGAACTCCTGGAAAGCGATCGGAGCGTCCGAATGCGAACCGCCGTTGATGATGTTCATCATCGGCACGGGCAGCGTCTTGGCATTCACACCGCCGATGTAGCGGTAGAGCGGCAGACCGAAATAGTCGGCGGCAGCGCGGGCTACGGCCAGCGAAACACCCAGGATGGCGTTGGCGCCCAGCTTCGATTTGGTCGGCGTACCGTCCAGCGCGATCATCGTCTTGTCGATGCCCACCTGATCCGTTACGCTCATACCGACGATCGCCGGAGCGATGATGTTATTCACGTTCTCCACCGCCTTCTCGACGCCTTTGCCCGAATAACGGCTCTTGTCGCCGTCACGCAGTTCAAGGGCTTCGTGCTCTCCCGTCGAAGCACCGCTCGGCACGGCTGCACGGCCGAATGCACCCGATACGGTTCTTACTTCGACCTCGATGGTCGGGTTACCTCTCGAATCGAGGATTTCTCTTGCATGGATCTCTACAATCTGCATAGTTGTAAATTTTTGAATTTTATAAAAAACAATTTCGTTTTCAACGGTCGTTTCACAGGTGCGGCATCTGCCTGCAACCTCGGTTGTCTGCCGGATCGCACCCACCGGACGCACGAAAAGTCGCAACGAGGCGGATCCGAATTCCGAACTGCCGCAGCGCAATCTGTCGAACCGTGCAAAGATAACGATTTTTACAGACAAACTGTTATTCGAATAACATTATTTCTCCCTTCGAAGTCGGTTATAAGAAACGGCAAATCCGACGCCAAAAACTTATTTTATCAACGAAAAACCTTTTTTTATCACCGATATTTTCTTATCTTCGGTATAGAAAACTAACCCTAACTTCGATCGTATGAAAAAACTTTTCCTCTGTTTGCTGGCGATAACGGCAGCGATCTCCACCGCATGGGCACAAACGCCCAAAAAGAATATTTTCGGCCTTCGGGTCGGTATGGATATGAGCAAAATCAGCATCCTGGATACCGGTTCCGGAGAGAAATACCTGTCGGAATTACGGACCTCATTCAACATCGGCCTGACGGACCAGATCCGACTGCTGAACGACAAGCCCTTCTATTTCCAGTTCGGCCTGATGCTGCACAACAAGGGAGGAAAAGTCCAAGCTACCGACGGCGGCTCGGACATTGAGCTCTCCCTGAACGCAATGTACCTGGAACTTCCCGTCATGCTCAACTACCACATCCGGCTCGCCCCGAAAGTCGCTGTCATTCCTTTCGCCGGATTCTACGGATCGCTGGGTGTGGACGGCAAACAGTCCTTTGACGACTTGGGACTTGAAATCCAACAGAATTTGTTCGGCAAAAATAAAATGTTTCAACGCGGAGACTTCGGCGGGCGGATAGGCATCGGATTAAGCATCCACTCCGTCTATATCGGCGCCTCTTACGGCGGCGGTTTCCTCAACATCGCCCAGGAAGACGACACCTCCAAATTCCGCAACCGCAGTTGGTCCCTCTCCGTCGGCTACGATTTTTAACCCGTCTGTCTTTTTATTTCATTACCGAAAGTCCGTATCGGGACCTCGCCCCGGTGTTCCGAAACAGACATAAAACGGCCCTGAAGAAAACTTCAGGGCCGTTTCTTATCGTTTCACGGAAAGCGGCAGGTCCGCGCCTCCGGCATAGAACATCGCCAGATCGACCGGCACCGTCCCCCGGTTTTCACCATAGTGGAACGTATTCACCAGTTCGACGATACCGCTGCCCGCCGAAAAAGTCTTCGACAGACCGTTTTCCGCAACAACGGTAAGTTCGCCTTGCAGCACGACACCGGCATTGATTACGGGATGACGGTGCATCGCCAGCCGTTCACCGGGAGCGATCGTAATCCGAAGAATCGTAATACGGGGCGTTCCCGCAGGATAAGACGGCAGCGCCGTGCCGTCCCAACTCTCGGAAGTATCGACGATCGTCGTGGAACCGGTCCGTGCCTCGCGGGAGTCCGCCGACACAACTCCGCCCGATTCTCCGACCGGATCGCCGCACAGCTCCCGCAACGGATTCCGGGACACTATTTCAGATTCTTCTTGCGGATCACCTCCAGCATATCGTCCGTCATGCTCGACAGATCCCACTCGGGCTTCCAACCCCACTCCTCACGGGCGCAGGTATCGTCGAGCGAATTGGGCCAACTTTCGGCAATGGCTTTCTTCACCGGATCGACGTCGTAATCCATCGTGAAGTCGGGCAGACGCTTCTTGATCTCGGCATAGATGATCTCCGGCGTGAAGCTCATCGACGCGATGTTGAAACTGTTGCGGTGTACGAGCTTCGTCGGATCGGCCTCCATCAGCTCCACGCAGGCACGCAGCGCATCGGGCATGTACATCATGTCCATATAGACATCGCCCGGCACGGGGCAGGTGAAGCGGCCCGAACGGATCGCTTCGTAGTAGATCTCCACCGCGTAGTCGGTCGTACCGCCGCCCGGAAGGGTCACGTTGGAAATCAATCCGGGGAAACGCACCGAACGGGTATCCACACCGAAACGGCTGTGGTAATAGTCGCCAAGCATCTCGCCCGTCACCTTGCATACGCCGTACATCGTCGTCGGACGCATCACGGTATCCTGCGGAGTCTTGTCCTTGGGCGAAGAGGGACCGAACGCGCCGATCGAACTGGGGGTGAACAGCGCGCAGTTATACTGACGGGCCACCTCCAGCGAATTCATCAGCGCACCGATATTGACCTGCCATGCCGTCTGGGGCTTCGCTTCGCCGACAGCCGACAACAGGGCTACCAGGTTAAAAATCGAATCGATCTTCTGACGCGACACCATTTCCGCCATTGCATTGGCATCCAGGGCGTTCATCACCTCGAAAGGTCCCGACTCGGCAAGCTGCTTGCACTCGCGCACGTCCGTTGCGACCACATTGTCGTTTCCGTAAATTTTACGGAGATAAGTTGTTAATTCGGAACCGATCTGGCCACCGGCACCTACGATTAAGATACGTTTCATATATTTTTAGTTATAAACCGGAAGCAAAGATATAAAATGATTATCAATTCCGAACTTTTTCTTCGCACTTTTCAAATCATAGAATCCGGGCCGCTTCCCATCTTATTCATACTCCATCCGTACTATGCAAAACGTTCTCACCGCAGAAAGACATGCCCCCGGCGGGGCAAGCGGCAAAAAATCCCGCCCGGGGAAACCTCGGGCGGGATATCGTTGTTCGTATCAGCCGGTACAACCGGCCGGAAAGCATCGCTACCGGCGACAGGCATCCTCGCGCCCGCTACCGTTGTGACGCAGAAGGACCATTACTGAATCGTCCATGCATTGGCAGGATTCTCTTCGCCGTAGCCCATCACCTCTTTCCAACTGGTCTTCAGTTGATCTCTCTTAGCCTCGGACTCGACGATAATCGTCTGCGAATCGTAGCCGGACCAGTAGAAACCGGACTCGTACGTGCCATAATTTTGAATGCAAGTAGTCAGCAACGGACAGTTAGCGATATTCACTTCAGCCGTGCCGCCGACGTAGAGTAGCGCGAGCTTGCTCAATCCGGATACATTCAGCGACTTCAGCGCTGCGGGTTCTCCGTAGCTATCCATTACGCTCACATATTCCAAGTCGGTATATTGAGTCAGATCCAATGTCGTCGGACCAACCGGTTCATGATTAGCATATTTGATAATCGACTTAAAGCTTTTAATTCCGTCAGGCAGTTGGATCGAAGTATAGCCTGCGGTCGGCGACATAGTCACATCGGTCAGTTTCGTAAAAGCCGACAGGTCAATGTCGCCCAACGAAACTTGCCATGCATTGATCGACAACTTTGTCAGATTGGTACACAAATCCAATCCGTCGAGGGTAAGTCCGGTAGCATCCATAGAAGTCGTTATATTGATCTCCGTCACCTTAGCCAGCATCTCCTCCGTAATCACCGTATTGATATCTCCGACGGGATTGACGGTTTCGTCGTCCAGAATAGCCTTGCGCAGCACGGCATTCATCGACGCAGCAGCCTCCGTACGCTCCTCATCGACGCACCACCAGGTAACGGATACGCCATAGTCGGAATACTGGCTGGCCATCGCAGACTTTTGAGCCAGCGTAGCGATGATCATGGTACCGTCGGCGAACATATTCGTACCGCTGGATGCATAGTCAGCCGATGCGAAAGTGGTAATGGGCATCTCGTGGATGTCCACGGTCGTCATTTTGGGGCAAGACTGCAACCAGAACATTTCGACAGTCGATGCGGAACCGGTCAAATCCAAAGTTTCGAGCGATTTGGCTCCCTCGACAACCACTTTCTTCAATGCCGGACAATTGGAAAGATTGATCTTGGACAAGTTGGCCTGGTCGTTGGAGAACTTGAGCTCAAACGTCGTCAAGTTTTCAAGCCCACTCACATTGAGACTCGACCACAAACCATTGGCCGGAGAGAGCGACACCCTTGTCAGCTTCTTATTGTTCGACAGCGTAATACCATTCAGTTCGTCGCAATTCGAATTGACAACAAGCACCTCCAAGTTGGGGAAACGCTCAATATACATCAAACTCTTTACCTTGCCCCCGAAACCAGTCGAATAAATTTCCGTTACGCTTTCGGCCTCAGCCTGCGAGAGCAGACCGTCTCCATTCGCATCGTATTCACTCAACAGATAAGCACGCAGGTTGGTGTCCATGCCCGAAGAGAGGTCTTCCGCCTTGAACTCCGTCACATTATAGAGTTTATTGGCCGCCGTGGTCAGCGGAGTCGTGAACTTACGGGTCAAAATCTCTTTATTCACATCACCGGCATCCCAACTGTAATAACTGTGAACGATCTTCAGCGAAACACCCTTCGTAAACTCGATCCCGGCAGGTACGACAAAATGCACCTCGGTAGCAACATCCGTCTTGAGCGTTACGTCCGATGCACAAGTCACCGTAATGGATTTACCCTCGCCCGAGAAAGTCATGGCAGGCACTTCACCACTGAAATCCAGCGCATAAGCACCGGCGATAGACTCGTCGTTGTTACCCGTAAGGATCAGTTTGTTGAACGTATCGGTACCCGTCAGTTTGAAACGCAGCACGGCACCCACCGAACGGAACGCCAACGATGTATGATCTTCGCCTACGGCCGCCATCGGGTTGAGCGTCGTAGCGAAAGTTCCCTCGGCGAACGTCTGCACGGCAGGAATCTCCAGACCGGAAACGGTCGTTCCTTCCAGCGTAGCACCTGCAGCATAAGGATAATAGGCGAAAGCCTTCGCAGCCTCCGTACCCTCAGCATCGGTCGCATCGCCCGTGAAAGTCGCGGATGCAGCGTTGTCATCCTTGGTGGTAAATTTCGCGTTCACGAACTTCGTCCCGGAGAAAATACCGAGCGCATCGTTCGCCGACCACCGTACATCAGCACCTTCCAACGAAGTACGGGTACCTTCTACCGAAGCGGTGATTTCATAGCTCCTTGCTTAACTTCCGGCGCAACCGTCGTATCCTTCGTACAGGAAACCGAAGCAGCCAAAACGGCTGCACAACCAAAACAAGCTAAAAATCTTTTCATAATAATTCGGAAGGTTGAGGGGTTATTCATAGGTTTCCTCTTCGAACGAAGCGACAGAATTGCCGAAACCGTTCTCGATTGCAAATTCTGCAATACTTAACTCCGGAGCGACGTATGTCCTCCGTTCCGCAACATTTAATTTTTCCATAAACGATTAAAATAATTAAGGTTAATAATTGATGAATTTTCAGCAATAAAATTATTATTTTTTTACTATCAAAACAATTTCAAAGTAAAAGAAAGCAAGATTTCTTTGACATTCAAAATATTACATCTTGAATATCAGCATCTTAAACACTAATCAATTGTGCTTTTTTTTGTTTATAGAAATAAATTGTTAAATCAGAAAAACCAATACATTTTCCAGCCTGACAGGAAAAGACACAACCTGTATAAAAAACTAATGAATTAATTTTGTGTCACTTACACAAATACGAAGAAAAACGGGAACGCATTCTGCGATAAAAATCCGCCGATTTTTTTGTTATTTCATTTTTGTTATATACTTTTGCACCACTCGAAATCGAGAAAGTTGCTGTTTTAGCTCAGCGGTAGAGCACTTCCTTGGTAAGGAAGAGGTCCCGGGTTCAAGTCCCGGAAACAGCTCGAAGAAAAGAGGGTGTCTGACGAACCGCAGACACCCTCTTTATTTATTTTTATTCGTACTCTTATCTAGAAATCATTTCCGAATATGCGATTCTCGGAAGATAAAAAACTTGCCAGCCCCTTTACAGCCTCACGCTCAATGCAGACGCCATAGCTAATTCGAACGACTTTGCCGCGTTGCAGGCACAAAAAAGCTGTGCTTCCGTACAACATTTCGCCCCGTTTCCACTCTTCGGCAGAGCCCGCTCGACTTCGCGTTACCGCATGCCGCCCGTCCTTCCCTCCGTTGGACCGGAGGCGACCTTGCGAACTCCTGATTTTCGCCTGCCAGCCATACGACCAACTTTTATCTTCAGACCGCTCCGGATAAATTTGTCCACCAAAAATCTATTACTTCTTTCTAAAATAGGTTGTAACTCACTATGATATATTGGCTTATTTGTAACCAATAAACGCCACTTCGGAGGCCGGGTAACAGACGGGTAACAGAATCGAATGAAAAACCCTCTCAACGCCCGATCTATCGGTCTGTCGAGAGGGGTATTCAACGCAACTGATACGGGGCTATCAGTACCGCAAAGATAATGAATTATTTGGATTTCTATTGCTTGGTGTAGATTATCGCATTCTCGGCCTCGGTCAAGCCATAATCCCACATTTTGAAAGAGGAGGCGTCGATGACCTTGATGTTGCGCTGATCTTCGCTGTTTACTACTTCGCCGTCCGTTCCGTATTCAAAGAATGAGATCGTCGGGATTGCTCCCTCATATTTTACGTCGATTGAGTAATAGCAGGTCGATGAGCCGCTGATCTCTTCAAATCGGGTGTCGGTTATGACGGCGGTTCCGTATGCTGTAAAATCCGGGAAAAGGATTACCGTCGGCTTGATCTCTTCCGGCTCGGAATAGGGCTGAAAGACGATGGTTTCCGTATAGGAACCGGCGGATGATAACTTATCCTCATGGAACCCGATATATCTGCCGTTCAAAGTCTGCCAAATCTGTTTGACGGTTTCGTCCATCTCCGGCTTTGGGGTATCGTCTTTGGAGCAAGCTGCGATGCAAAGGGATAGGAATAGAATAGATAAGAGTTTTTCATAATATGATGGTTTTATGCTTTCAGAAAATAAACGGGAATAATCGGGAGCAGGGCTTTGTCCTCCTCGCTCATGCGGTCGTAATAGCGAATCCATAGGTCGATGAACTCGTCGATGTCGATCAGACGCAGGCAACGATGCCCGTTGCGGGCTTCTTTCTTGGATTCGCTGGTGAATGTCCCCGATGTAACCAGCAGGCCGACCTCGCCCTCTTTCACGAGAACCCCCAGCAGACTGCGGACGACATCGACGGAGATTGCAGAGGTCGGATAATGCTTGACCTGTACTTTCAACTGCGGGGCGGTCGTGCCGAGCGGGTCTCGGTAGGCGATAATATCAACGCCGCCATCCTTGCCTTTCGGGGCGATGAATGGCGTATAGTAGCCCATTGCCCGCAACAGGGCGGCGACCAAATCCTGAAACTCGTAAGGGTTCTTTTTGATGATATACTCCCGAATGCCTTTCGATGCCTGACCTTGCAACATATCCAAATCATCGGGCTGATCCGCATTCTCCTCGATGACCGATACCGCGTGCTCTTTCTGTATCTTGGAAAACTTGCCGTGAAAATCGGCGAAGAACTCTCCGGCTCCGGCGGCAAGAGCTTTCGCACCCTCTTCCGTCAGATGCCAAATCCCGCTCTTTTTGACGAGATACCCGACCTTGCCTACCTCTATCGAATAGAAGTTGAGATACGCTTTCCAGCGGATGACGCCGCTCTTGGTTTCCTCTTTCTCATAATCGGTCAGCGGGAACGATGATGCGAGGGTTGCGTATATATCCGAAATCCTCATTTCGCCGCCGTTGGCCTCGATTGCTTTCATGGCGGCAAATACGATCTCCGCCTGCCTTGTTGGTTTCTTTTCGCTCATGCTATCCGTAAATCAAACATTCGCTGCTGTTTCCGGATATGCACACAAAAAGCGTGGGCGTTCCTGTCGGTTTAGAGGTATCGCCAAACACCTACGGACTAACAAGGAAATGCCCACGCATAACGCAGGCATTTACCATTGTTTTTTAAGTCCGTTGTGAAATTGGCGATTTCCTAAACCTTAAAAACAATAGCAAACGCTATAATATCAAAACTTTTTCAAAGGTACAAAAAGTTTCTGAAATTTGGAGCTATTATTATAATCGGCTGTATTGTTCGCCTTTGCGCCCTCAAATAAACCTCCGAATCAAGGGAAAAATCTTTTTACGGAGCAGTACGAGAATGATGATAATTGCCACCCAAAAACCGCGTATTTGCGTCTGTTGCCACCATGTCAATTTGCGCTCTACCTCGACGATCTTTTCAACCTCGACCTCCCGATCCCGATAAACGATGCTGTCCCGATATTCTATCGGCCGCTGCGTCGGTATTTCCCGATCGTCCGTCTTGTTTTCGAGCGAGTGGGATAGCGACCCGTCGGGGTTGATCCTTGCGTCCGATACCGCTGCCGAGGTTTCGAGGTGGCTCGAATCTTGGCGGACGGTCTGCTCGGTTCGCTCGGCCGGCAGTTGCACCCGTACCGTGTCGGGAATCCATATTGTGCGATGCCTGATCTCGACATGCAGGCTATCCCGCATTCCGGTCGAGGTCGTCAGATGTTTGCACGGGCAGCAGGCCGACAGCAAACCGATGATAAGGCACAAAATCAGCGTTCTCATACGATTTCGATTTGGATTGGTTCGCCCCGGTCGGAGGCCGTTTTGAGCATGTCATAGACCCGTCGGAATGTCGCCGTCGAGTTCAGCACCTTGCCGACCTCCTTGTTTTCGCCGACCAATATGCACCCCGCGCTATCCTCGGCGGTATTGCCGATATGGATCAGGATGCCGTCGAACTCCGGCACATTGAGCAGCCGAGGCAGGTAGCCGTCGCAGAATTTGTACTGCGCTCGATCCTTATACTTCGGAGATTGGATTTTCAGCGTGATGTCGTATGTCCCATAGGGGATAGCGGTTTCGGCATACACTTTCTTTTCGCCATTGTCGAACTGTCCGTTTTTGTTCAGGTCTCGCACGGCATCTTCGATGGTGTCGCAGACCTTTTGCCCGTCGATGTAGAGCCAGCCGATGGTATAGGTCGGCTTCAATGCGATGCGTTTCAAAAGTAGTTTCATAGCCACGCGAAAATTTGAATGATGAAACCTCCGGCCATTGTATAGGCCAAGTCAAGCCAATCCCATCCTTTGTAGCGGTATTGGTCGAAAGCCTCTTTTGCCACCCCTGCGATGGCGGCGAATAAGACGCATATTTCAGCCGTATAGGGAATGACAAGGGCGAAAAAGGCCGCGATTACCGCACCCGCAATGAGGTGCAGGAGTTTGTCGGATGGAATACTCCCCAGCCATTTCAAGATGGCGGTCAGAATCTTTTTTGATAGTTTCCATGATGTTGTGATGTTAGTTGGATAATAGGGTTGCTACCTGAATACCGCACTTGCGAATAGCCTTGCCGACAGCGGAGGCGTCCATCTGTTTTTGTCCGCAAAATGATATGCCGATTGCTCCGAGCGGCTTTTCTCCTGCATATAGGGCGAGAATGGCGACCTCGTTCACATTATTCGACTTGAACTTGAAATACATTCGTTCGTCGATCTCCTTGATCGTTTCGATAGCTCCCCAATAAAATCCGTCGTCAAAGACTTTCCCGATAAAAGGGTATTTCGATAGCTGAAAATCGGTATATTCGTCATCGACGTTATTAATGCTGTCGGCGACCTCTTCGATTCGCATATCGCCGTATAGGAACGGTAATCCTGATGATAGGTTTTTGCTCCCATTATGCAGCTCTATGAGCCATGTACGGTCGGCATCGAGCGCATATAAGAGTTTGCGCAGCATCAGACGAATATCCGCATCTACCTGAATGCGCTTGGATACCGATTCATCATGTTGCTCTGCTTGGATTGATTCGACTTTATCCAGCACATAGCACGGATTGGTGATAGTGAGGATTACAAATCCCGTGAGGAGTAAAAGCAGGAGCACCCGCAGAAAACGGAAAAATCCGTACTTCTCCTCCATTTTGAGTAGCTTTTCAAGCCACCCGATTCCTTTTTCAATCTTCTGTTCCATAGTGGATTTAATTTTCAACAAAGGTAATAAATAGTATCTAATAGGTACTATTTTGAATGGGAAAATTATTATTTGGTTCTGACGGCACTTGTGATTACGGGTAGGTATTCTATAATGAAGAGCTGTATTATCCTTGTGATATTTTCAGAGTAGTTCCGTCTCTCCAAACCTGTCCATAAACTTTTGGGTCGGAAGTAGGAATACCGTCCATTAAAATCTTCAAAATTGGATAACCATTTGTATTTGTATTTTTTACTCCTACTATAAAATTAACCACCCTTGCATTACGTTGGCCTCTTACCCATAAATTAGCATCATCTGAATTAAACTCAGATAAATAACTTAATTCAAGTTTCGCAAGTTAATAGAAAACCTTCTTCTTGGGATATAAAAGGGGCACAGGGATTTCCGCATATCGCAGAAAATGAGTAATTTTATAGTTGCAAATCAAAAACATTACTCAGCCCTATGCCCTTGCACAAAGTTACAGACTTTCTTTCAGAAATCAGCTCATTTTTTAGAAAAAATGATGCACATAAAGCGATGTATTCCATACTGGACGTTATCAAATGGTTAAAAATGAATGAATCCACCTTGTTCGGCATGAAGAGCAAGTGCAACAATGTGTATCCGTTGTTGCAGGTGTTCCAGGCTTTGCTGTTGTTCCCGTGTTTCATGGTCCGTAACCCTTATCGTTTCACCGGGTCTTCCTTAAGCGGCTTACTGGGATGCAAGAAAGACGTGTTCTACCGCTTCATGAGTAATCCCAAGATAAACTGGCGGAAGTCCGTCTATCACCTCACCCTCCAGCTTTGGTCGAAGATCAGACTCCGTTCCGGGCGCAAGGAAGGCACGGTCTGCCTGATAGTCGATGACACGGACTATCCCAAGACGGGACGGCGCATGGAGAACATCGGCAGGGTGTTTTCCCATGTCCATCACAGGTGCATCCTCGGTTTCAAGGCTTTATTCCTTGCCGTTACGGACGGGACAACCCAAATGCTTCTGGATTTTGCACTGCTGGGTGAAAAAGGAAAGGATGGAAAGTTCGGGATGTCCGATGAAGAGCTCGCAAGACGTTTCACCAAAGGACGTGACAGCGGCGACGCCTTGCAGGAGCGTATCGGTGAATACACGGCAAAGAAAAACCGACCTGATGATTGCCATGATAAGACGCGCCATCCGCAAAGGGGTCAGGTTCAGGTATGTGCTGGCAGACAGCAGCTGGTTCGCCTGCAAGGATGTCATCCGGTTCATCCGCTCCCGCCACGTCAGGTGCGATTACCTGGGCATGATCAAGGTGGGAGAAAACAGCAGGACAAAATACTGTCTGGACGGGAAGCCCTATACCGCGCCGGCCTTGATCAGGCACCTTGACAGGCAAGGCAGGCGGAAGTACAGCAGGAGACTGCGTTGCTATTACATCGTGGCGGACGTGACCTTTGCGGATACCAAGGTACGTCTGTACTTTGTCAGGAGAAGTAAACGGGGCGCATGGAACGGACTGATGACCACGGACATACGGCTTGAGTTCCTTGAAGCGTACCGGATTTATGCCCAAAGGTGGTCTTTGGAAGTCGTGTTCAAGGAAGCGAAGGGGGCTGTTGGGGCTGGGCAAATGCCAGGCCGGAAACTTCGCCTCGCAAATCGCGGCGACATCCCTGACGGCTTTGCAATACAACATCCTTTCCTTAGTGAAGAGGTTTGCAGCCTACGAGACCATGGGAAAGCTCTTTGAAGACGTAACCAAGGATTCTTTGGAACTGTCCGTTGCGGAAAGGATATGGGGCGTCATGCAAGAACTGGTCATTGCGGTTGCGGAACTCTTCGGATTGACTGATGAAGATATCTATCAGGCTATCATCAACAGGGAGGAAGATATGAAACATATTTGCGACATTTATAGATTAAAAACTGCAAGTTGAACTTGCGAAACTTGAATATATCTATATATTCTTATCTTCTGTGCAGGGGTCGTTGCAGGGGTCGTTGCTGTACCCATTGCAGCTCGTCGATATATAAGACCGATATTCAGGACAATACCCGCATCAAACATCGTTGCACCCTATTTGTGGATAAAATACTCTATCGCCGAATGCACGAGGATAAAATGCGTAGCGGTCTGCCTGCATTGATCCGCCCACGGATTGTATAGGTTCAAAGCCAACGCACGATACAACTCCGGAATTTCGCTTTTGACGCGCGATACCAGCATCCTATAACTGACCCTCCTTGCACCTTTCATAAGGGCCTCCCATTTTGAAGACGGGAGACCCTCGCACGTTGCATCGAGATACATGGCTAAATTCCGAATTGCTCCGACAAGAACCCGACCATCGCCCTGTTCTGCGGCAAAAGGGCCGGAATATCCATCGTATCGGCTTTATACAACTCCGTTGCGCCGTTGTATAAATCCCATACCGTGACCTTGCCGTTCTGATAGTAGCGATACATCATATCCTCGGTAAGCCGCGAGATTTGCGACTGATTGAGCGGATAGGTGCGGTTCTCCCTGATTTCTGCGATATGAGTATCGCATTTAACGCGGAGGGCGGTCAGCATCCCGATCAACGTAAACATCTGCTGCGCGTCGATAGGGATTTGCTTCATCCGCTCGATCTTCTCCCGCTCGGTAACGACGATTCGGCGGGCATCGACGATCCATGACTTCACGATGTCGAGGATTTCGGGAATCGTTACGCCATTGCCCCGTCCCTGTCCTTTCTCCGAATAGGTCGAGATATATTGATCCGCGCAGAGCATACATTGGTTGTGGCAGATCATCACCATATTGCCGAATCCGACCTGTATTCCTTTCTGATGAAATGCGACGGCAAGATTGGTCGTATGATCTGCATCATCGAAATTCGTGATGCGAATGTTGGCGAATACCCGACGGAGGATATGCGCTTCGACGGCCCGCTCTCCGTATTGGGCCTCTACCTGCGGCAAGAGGACGACACCCGGAGTATTGCGGTCTTTATTCTGCGCTGCAAAGAGGTCGTAAACCTCGACATCATAATTCTGCGCGTTGCACATGCCGATAATCTGATTCAGCAAATCATAGTGGTAAATGCCCCGTAGCGGCTTGCCGTAGATGTCGTTCTCCTTGTGGGTTCGCGCCAGTTGATCGAGGGAGAGGGTCTGCACCTTTGCTTTCTCGAAGTCGAAAAATTTGTTGTTCAATGTCGTTTCCATAATGCGTTGAATTTTAATTTATAATCGTTCAATAGTCTTTGCTACTTCCTCACCCCAATACCCAACGATAAGGTCATAGGCTTCTTTATCACCATCCCATGCGATCATGCACTCGTGGTTATTGTATTCGTAGAAATAAACCTCCTGCGGATCGCATTCTTTCGGGATAGCCGCCCGGCTATCATCGTAGAACTTGAAGAATGCCGCAAGTCCGTCCTTTGTACCGAAAGCTCCCGTGTCCTTATCTTGGCATATTTTATCGCCGTCTTTGATGTGTCCGAGTTCTACCAAATGCTTGTATCCCTCGGCGAACTGTTCTCTGCTAAAAGCGAAGAAAACCCCACATTTATCCGCGTCGGGATGCTCATTCTTGATCGCCTTGTAGCGGTCGATAGTTTGGGCGTTCAGCATTACAACACCCCCGTCGTAATTACCCCAATCCCGATAGTATCGGAGTTCGCCCCGCGTGGTCTTGACCGTCTTAATATCTTTCTCTTCCATATCTGTTGCGTTGATTATTATTCGTCGATTCTGTCCTCCATGAGCGTAAAGCAGGATTTCGGAGGGCGCCGTTTGAATTTCTCCCATGCTTTGCGCCGTGCTTCGGCCGCCGTCTTGGCCTTGACCGTATAGGACTGCGACCACGTCATAGAAACCTCAACCTCGTAGGTCTTTGTAGCCTTTTTTTCGCTGCCATGACTTACTGCTTTTGAGAGAGCCATAAATCCCGCTTTGCACGGCAGCTATCGAGGGATGCCCCGACGTAGGAGAAAAGCTCGCCGCTCTCCGTGCGGTAGTCGTATTGCCATCTTTTGACCGATTTCCGGCCGATTTTGGCCGTGAAACTCGTGTAGTTCTCTCGTCCCGGCTGGCAGACGGAGCATCCGTTTACATTGATTGAATTTGCCATTGTTGCGTTGAATTTTTAAGGTTTGCGATTATTGCTCGGCCTCGAAATCATCGACGATCTCGAATGCGTCGGTTTTGAGGGCCGTATCCGGTTCCCCGTCGAACTCGTTGTTGTTCTTCGTGCAGAGCCTCATATTCTGATGCGAATAGTCCAAACTTATATCCACGACATACGTCCCTTTCTGCGTTTGGAATACCTCCCGATCCCATGAATCGAATCCTACATGCTTGATTTTGATCTTTTCCATACTTGCGATTATTTGAGATTATTTTTCAACCAAACCCTATCGACCTCCCACAAGGGCAGGCCCTTGATGATTTTCCGACGGATCACCTCTTTCATGCCAATCAAATCGGCCGCTTTGATATGGAGGGTAATGTCGCCGAATTTCTGCGCTCTTTCGAGGAGGAAGTCCGCCATTTGGGACTTCCATTCATGCAGACTTTCCGCCTTGGCCTGTCTCGTTTTATCCATGATTATGCGTTGATTAGGTTCATTATCTGTTCGAGCTTTCTTTCGAGAGCGTATCGCTTTTCGCACTCTTCCGCATATTTCTTGTAAAACTCATCGTGCTTGGCCTTTTCCGCGTAATACTTATCCTGATAGGACGTTGCGAGTTCTACCTGCCGATCATAGCTCTCTTTTTGCACTCTGATCTTTTTCTTCAATTCGGCGATTTCGATCACCATTGACCGGGAAAGATCGAGATGCCCTTTCTTGGTGGCGAATGGTTTGCAGAACTCGTCCTTGTCCTTATCCGAGGACATATACACCCCGTTCCATACCTCAAAAATTCCGTCCGATACATTCAAGCCAACTCTTTCGGTAAACTCTTCTCGTGTCATAGCCTATTATAAATTTTGGTCGTTATTTATTACTTATTAAGTATCTGTTTGATGATGCAAATATATAGCCAACTATTATAGTAAGCAACTTTTTTCGCAGAAAAAGTGCGCTCAAAATCAGTCAAAAACGTGGATTTACGGATAACTATGTCATAACCACGCAGATAATTTTTGTCGAAATTTTAGATACCTAATAGATATTTTTCATTACCTTTGTCCGTAACGATACGTTTTAACAATTTTTTTTCGACTATGAAAAAGAAATTTCGCAAGCTCTTATCCGAAAAATGCAAGGATATGGGACTGACTGACAAGGCACTCGACGACCTCGTAGAGATCGGGGCGGAGGGTCTTGCCGACGATGCCTCGGACGAAGACATCGCCGCGAAAGTGGATTCGCTCGTGCCCTATGCAAAGGCAATGCAGGGGGAGATCACGAGGAAGACGCAACGTCCGAAACCGCAATCAAAGAAACCGCAATCCAACGACGAGGGCGAAGATGAGGGCGGAAATGAAGATGAGGCCCCCCGAATGGTTCAAGCCTTTCCAAAAGAAATTGACCGATCTCGAAACCGAGAACGCCGCGCTCAAAGCGGAAAAGGCAAAGACCACGCGACAGGCCGAAATCTCGGCAAAGGCTAAAAAGCTCGGAATCCCCGACTACCTGATGAAGCGAGTCTCATTCGCAGAGGATGCAGACCTCGACAAGGAGCTGGCGGATTACAAGCAGGAGTTAGTCACCAACAACCTCATGCCCAAGGAGCAGGCGCATGAAACAGGAAGTAGCAAGGAGGCAATGGAAGCCGACGCCAAGGCTTGGGCCGAAAGTCTTCCCAACAAGTAACAGCTCCGAATCATTCACCCCTTAAATTGATTGCAACAATGGCTATTGATTTCAAGAAAACGCAGCTATCGGGCCACACGCCCGAAATTTGGCGCGGCGAGTGCAAGATTCTGCCGGGCGGCTTCAAGCCGGTGCAGAACTTCCCCGTCGGAACGGTGTTGCATCGGGGAACTCCTATCTATGTCGATTTCGAGGCGATGAGTGCCGCCGTTTGCAAGACCGCCAAGGTTCTCAAAGGAGGCACGACCACCGCGCCCCGCGTCGCCAAAGGGCATTACTTCGTCGCAGGCGACGTAGTAATGAAACTCGGAGTAACCGACAAATCCCCGATCATCAAGTCCATCGACACGGCCAATGCCGGGTACGATGTCATCACGTTCGCATCCGCCATCGCAGGGCTGGCCGAGGGCGACATCCTCGTAGAGGCAACCGAATATGCCGAAACAGGCGGAGGTTCGGGTTCCGACCCCATCCCTGCCGCGCCTCGCTATACACCCAACATGGTTGTCGGAGCGGCCAAGGAGTTCACCGGAAAGGGCCTCCCGACGATTGATGCCGCATACGAGGCGGTAGTCCTCTATCCGAGCCTGAACTTCCCTTTGCTGGAAGACTGGCTCATCAATCCCGGCAAGGTATGCCTCAAAGCAAACCCGAACATTCTGTTCATTAAACAGTAACGATCATGCCCGAAATTCTTTATAGCTCAATCTTTGGCGCATTGACGCAGCACGTACAAGCTCGCTTCGATGCCGCCTCGAAACTGCACAAGCAGCTTTTCGACAACGTAATCTTCGAGCGTTTCCTCGACTGGGACACCCCGACTATCGGCCTCGACTTCGAGGAGATCATCGGTCAGTACAACATCACTGTTGCTGCTCCGACCATCGGCGATCAGTCGAAAGAGGCTATCCTCGGTACGGAGGGGTTGGAAACCGTGAAAGAGCGCATCCTCAATCATGCCGTAACGCTGCCGATGACGATTCAGGACTATCGTAAGGTTCTGCAAATCCTCGACAGCAAGTCGCTCCCCGACAAGGCAAAGACGGAGCAGCTCATCAAACTGATGTGGGGAAGCTCGACGACGGTCGTAAGCTCCGTCCTCGCAAAGCTCGACATCCTGTTCCTGCGTCCGCTTTCCAACGAGGGCGTCGTCGAACTCGACGACAACATCAACCCCGAAGGTGGCGTGCGCGGCACGATCAACTTCAACCAGCCCTCCGAAAACATCGCGTCGTCCCGCATCGAGTGGAAAGACGCCAACATCGACACGGTGGACTGCTTCGAGGATATTCAGGGGATCATCGACGCCGCACAGGACAAAACCGTATTCGGCAAAATCCTCTGCGCTCCGTCGCGCATCTCCTACATGTGCCGCAGCAAGAAGATCAAGCAGATGATCTGGGGAACCGACAAATCTGCGAAGATCGTGCAGCTGAAAGACCTGAACGCCTATATGCAAGAAAACAGCTATCCTGTTTTCGAGCCTATCCGCCGTCAGGTTCGCATTCAGAAAGGCACGCTCCGCGTCCCCTATACGCCGTGGAACGAGAAGAACATGGTCTTCATTCCCGACGGCAAAAGCTCGGCATCGTCAAAAACGCATGGGCGAACAACGAGCTGAAACAGGAGGCCGGAGTAGCGTACTCCAACTACGGGCGTATCCGCGTCTCGCAATGGGGCGTGGGCGAAACGCAGGGCAGCAACGGCGTTGAGTTCACCAAGGCCGAATCACTCTCGTTGCCCGTGATTACGGAAATGAACGGCATCTACACCCTCAAAACGCAGTCGTAGCCGTGGATAACCTTACCGCAACGAGGAGTTTGTGCAATGCGATAGCAAACACATTCTATCCTGATAACGCGACCATCGAATTTGCGCTCTTCAATGAGGGCATCGACGCAAAGGCCGAGGCGACCCCGAAAGACCCTATGATCTTTCGGGTTGCCGCCCGCCTTGTCATCGGATATGTCGAAAACAGCCGCTCCGAAAACGGCGTATCGACCTCCGTAATGAGCGAAGAAGCCCTCAAACAGAGCCTTTCGATTTGGTGCGGACATTATGGCCTCGATGCGGATGAGGTTCTTTCCGACTATATGCGCGTGATCGAGGACGGCACGCATCTATGGTGATATGAGGTACAACGGCACATTACGCTACGAGATACTCACCGAGGGAGGTATCGACGAATGGGGCGAACCGATAGAGGCCCGTTCCGATTGGAGCGATCCTTTGCCCTGTTCGATCAAGACCAACAGCGATAACCGCAAAGGGCGTTACGAAGACGGCGAATTTCGGCAGGCTTCGTTTACGATCCTCGTTGAGTGCATCCCTTTCCCCTACAATCGGGTGAAACTCGAAAGGATGGGCGAAAATCTCGGAGAATACCGCGTGATGAATGCGGAACCTCTCACCACCGTAGGCAGAACTCAAATCGTAGTGTGATATGGCGAAAGTCGTTACTACTCACGGCAAATATAAGGGCGTCATCGTCAGCAAAACGGATATGCGCAAGCTGAAAGCCGGATTGCAGGCCAAGATGAAAGACATCGTCGCCCTGCTCGTGAAGCAACTCTCTTTCATCGGGGAGGAGTGCATACGAATCGCCCGCGAGAGTGGCAGCTACAACGATATTACCGGCAATTTGAGGTCATCAATAGGCTATGTGGTGCTTGTGGACGGGAAACCCGTCGTGACGGGAGCCTCGAAGCAATACAACGGCAAGAACGGGCATGGAGAAGCAGGCCCGCCCGCTGCCGAAGCGTTGCTCCAAAAACTGCAAGCAAAATTTCCGTGGGGTGTGGTGCTGATCGTCTGCGCAGGCATGAAATACGCCGCATACGTCGAAGCAGTCCACCATAAGGATGTACTCACATCAGCCGAGTTGAAAGCCGAATCCCTTGCCAAGAAACTACTCAACGATTTAATCGAATAGAGAGATGATAAAAACGGAGACGCAGATTGAGCGGGATTTCTATTCTTTCGTCAAGAATAGCGACCTCGGAAAGGCCATCAGAGGAAAGGTTTACCGACCCGAAATGCGCCCGACCGACGCCACAACGGAGGATTTGATCGTCAAGTTCCTCGCAGGACTTGATGAACAAGTACAAACGGGCGTGGTGATCTTCAACCTCTATGTCCCCGATATACCCTACACCGACGGACGAATGGTTCCGGATAGGAAACGTATCGGCGAATTGCAGGAGTTGATTCTCTCATTCGTAGAAACCGCAGGAGGTACGGAGTATTGGCTCTCGACCGATGCGACACCGACCACGATGCGCAACGAGGATATAGAGCAACACTTCATTTACGCAAGAATTAAGTTCAACCGCATAACAGAATAAAACTATGGGAAAGAAGATCATCATGTCGTGGTCGAAGTGCAAGATCGAGGTCGGTAAAACCGGCGACGACGAAGCTATGGCAGCCTCCCTGACCGACATCGGTACTATCAACGACAAATCGACGACGCTTGCCACGGAGGACGGCGAAACCCTGACCGCAACGGCGACAGGCGGAATCGTGGTCGCCGAGGAGGAGGGCGAGCCGGTCGTAACCCTGACAACCCGCGTCAAGGAGATGGGTTTCGATACGGAAAAGATGTTTACCGGAGCGGTCGTTTCGGAGGACAGCAACGAGCTGACCGTGAAAACCAACGTCGTATCGGACGATTTCTCCGTGAAGCTCACGCCCAAGAACATCGGTGCTATCGGCATCAAGGCCCGGCGCACACACGTATCGTTCCGTCCGGGCAGCTCCGAGGAGGAGGGATCGTATGTCGATCTCACATTCAAGATTCTCGCCTGCTCCGATGGGGAGCTTTACAAGAAGTTCCGGGTCAAGGCCGAAGATTGGGCCGCCCCCAAACCCTAAATAGCATCGTAAGATGCTGACGAGTGGAGAGACACCCTTTGCGGTTGGCAGGAGAAACCGCAAACAGGAGGGTTGGCAGAGTGGCTGAATGCACCTCACCGCTAACGAGGCAAGCCGTAAGGCTTCGGAGGTTCGAATCCTCCACCCTCCGCAATTTTATCGGGATATGGAACAACAGAATACTATCGAAAATAGCGTCGCATCGGCGATTCTTGAAAAAAGCATTGACAACATCGACATCGAAGGGGTTACATACGAAATAGCCCCTCCATCTACTGCGACCCTGATTCTCATCTCGGAGATCGTAGCAACTCTCCCCGTTGTAAAAAAGGTTCCGGCCGAAGAGATCGTAACCTCGGTATTGCATTATGCCCGATATTATCGACCTATCGGCGATATTGCCGCCGTACTTATTCTCGGCGCGAAAAACCTCATCGAATATCGCACCATCGTACAGGAGAAACGCTATTTGTTCGGCCTGATCCGGCGTAAGACCGAGACCACAATCAAGGTCGATAAAAAGGCAGAACTCGCAAAAATCATATTGGAGAACGTCAGCCCGACTACCTTGTTTAATGTCGTAGTTCAACGACTTCAAGATATGGAGATAGGCAGTTTTTTCGCCATTACCACTTCCCTGTCAGAGGCAAATATCCTCAAACCCACCAAGGAAGTGGTAAAAGACTGAACGACAGCATTTGGGCAACCGTCCTCGGAATAGCTAAAACACTCGGAGTAACAGAAAAATACGCCTTATATGAGATCAGCTATGTAAATGCCATCATGTATAGTCGAGCAATGCCGATGCCCGGTGATATGGCCGAAAACAGCAGACCGCTTTATGATGACAGCAAGGATGCGAATAACCCTGAAAATTTCACAGATTTTACAGATGACGAAGAGGTTGTAAGGATATGAAAAATGATGACGGCGCATTGAGTTTCGGCACATCCGTAGATTTACGCGGATTGGAAACCGGCATCTCTCAAATTGAAGCGAAAATCGCTACGATGGAGGGCAAGCTCGGCGCTAAAATAGACGGTATCGGCAAAGCTGTAAGCAGATCAGGCATTACGGCAAAATCGACCCTTGAAGATGTTACCAATGCAGGCAATGTTTTGGATGGCACTTTGGGGAATGTGGCGAAAACCGCCGCAAGTATCGGCATGGCTTTTACCGCTCAATCTCTTATCCGCCAAATCATCAATATCCGAGGCGAGTTTCAACAGCTCGAAGTCGCATTCGAGACCATGCTCGGAAGCGAAGAGAAAGCCGTTCAGTTGATGGATCAACTCGTAGATACCGCAGCGAAAACCCCTTTCGACCTGCAAGGTATTGCTGATGGAGCACGACGGCTTCTCGCATACGGCGAAAATGTCGAAAATATAAATGACGACCTGATCCGCCTCGGCAACATCGCCGCAGGACTTTCCCAGCCTCTCGGCGACATCGTATATCTCTATGGAACGACCATGACGCAGGGGCGGCTCTACACGCAAGACCTCAATCAGTTTACCGGCAGAGGTATTCCCATGATTCGAGAACTCGCGCAGATTCTCGGCGTCGCAGAAAATAAGGTTCGGGAATTAGTCGAAGAGGGGAAAGTCGGATTCCCGGAGGTGCAAAAGGTCATTCAGAACCTCACGAACGAGGGCGGAATGTTCTACAACCTCATGGAGGAGCAATCCAAGACTATTACAGGGCAAATTTCAAATATCCAAGATGCCCTCTCGTCGATGTTCAATACAATTGGCAACCAATCCGAGGGCGTTATCAATGATTCGCTGGATGTAGTTTCTTCGCTCATCGAAAACTATGAGCAGGTCGGCCGCGTCCTTATGGGGCTGGTTGCAACTTATGGCGTTTACCGAACAGCTTGCATGGCTGTCGCGGCCGCACAAGGCTTGCAAGCAATGGGCGTCGGTACATTGACCGCAGCCGAAGCGATACACTACGGATGGCTCGTAGTTGTAGAGAAAGCTCAAAAGCTGCTCAACGCAACGATGCTTGCAAATCCCTATGTCCTCATCGCTACTCTGCTGGCTGGTGTTACTGCGGCGCTTCTTTCCATGAAAACCGAAACCGAACGGATGAAAGAAGCAGAAGAAGAGTATCAAGCCCAAAAGCAGAAAACCATCGAGGCAGAGGATGAACACAAGCGTAAAATCGAGGAGTTATGTTCTATCGCCTCTAATGAGGCTGTCGCTACCGACACCCGTAGGGAGGCCCTGAACAAACTCGAAATGAAATACCCCGATATTTTCGCCAAATACGACACCGAGTATGAGAAGCTGAAAAATATCAAGCAAATCAAGGAGGAGATAGCCCAGCTTGAAGCGCAGGAATCCATCACCAATCCGAAAACAGAGCTGAGATGTAGAGGCAAGAATAAAGGAGTTGGAGGGAAAAACGAAATGGGCGACGCAATACTACCAAGATAGCTATGGTCAGCATCGTGCTCGAAATGTCCTTAAATCCGCTCGTTCGCGCGACGAAGAAGCCGAATTACAGAATCTTTACAACAAACGCAAGGCTCTTTCGGAACAGATACGCAAAAACGACGTAAATGCCTATTTCGAGAATCTGACGGGGGTTAGCAATGAAACCATCGAAAAGCAGATCAAGCAGCGGGAAACCCTGCTTGCCCAAATGCAGTTCCAAGAGGCAAAATACGGAAAAATCACGCAGGGGAATGCCGCTTTAACGGGTTCATTCTCCCGCGATGAACTGCAATATCAGCTCAACAAGCTACGCGCAGAGCAGAACAAACGGAATCTGCCGACCGATTCGAGTGCAGAATGGGGTGCAGCGGCAAAATCGGCCTATGAAAAAGCACTGAAAGAATACAACGACTTTCTCAATGAAACGGGCAACCAGCTCACGCACGAAGAATACGAACGTAAGGCGAAAGAACTGAAAGAAGCTCTCGATGCGGCAAAAAAAGCTTATGATGCGACAAAACCCGCCTCGGACAAGGATGCTCAAAAGCAGGACAAACAGGCCGAGAAAGACGCAAAGAAGCGGAACGGCGGGCAGATAAAGCACGGAAGCTCGGCGAAGAACTCGTTAAAATCGAGGAGGAAACCAAAGCTGCCGAAATTGAGGCGATGAAAGAGGGTTTGGCTAAAAAACTCGCTATGATCGACCTCGAATATACTACACAGAAAAATAAACTCGACAAACAGGAGACGGATTGGAAACGCGAAAATAAGGAGGCGGGAATTTCGGTCAATGAAAACGGATTGACGACCGAACAATTCGACGCATTAAATAAAGCTCGACAGCAAAATGCAGAGAATCAAAAGAAAGCGACTGCCAAAGCATTGAAAGAGGATGCCGATGCCAAAGCAGAGGCTATGAACAACTACCTCATTCAGTACGGGTCTTTCCAAGAAAAGGTACTTGCCCTGACCGAAGAATATAATCGCAAAATAACCGATGCAACCACCGAGGGAGCAAAATTGTCCCTGCGTAAAGAGCTGGAAAATGCGATTAAAGATGCGAAATTCGAGAATCTGAAAGATTCGATCAACTGGGATGGTGTTTTCGGGAATTTAGGAGAACAGTCTATTTCATCGTTGCAGTATGCACTCGACAAGGTCAAAGCCTACTTCGAGAGCAATAAAGGCTCTATGAAATTTATTGAGATAAAAGACATTCAGGAAGCTATTTCAAAAATGGAAAATGAAATCGCCTCCCGAAATCCTTTTGTCGCGCTCCATAAGTCAATCCAAGACATCGGCGACGCCAAAACGGAGTTCACTACCGCATTGCAAGAATGGCATACGGCGCAAGAAGCTCTCACAACGGCACAGCAGGAATACAATGCCGCCCTTGCCGAAGAGCAGGCCCTCCGCGGACAAATAAACAGAGGAGAGCTATCGGCCGAAAGCGAAGAATATGCGAAATCCGAAGAAAGATTATCGCTGGCAAAGAAAAATCTTGCAGACGCAACTACGCATTCAATGCAAGCCGAACAGCAGGCATTGAACGCCCGGAATAGCATCACCAACTCATACAAAAGTTTTGCGACCCAGCTCCGTAATGTCGGAGGTATCGTTTCGGATGTCGGTGGCAAAGCACAGAATCTCGCATCCGTATTCTCGGATGATGTTGCAATGGGCATCGGGAAAGCCCTCGATACTATTGACGCGGTATTGGATGCTACGGCGACCGTCATTGACGCAATCGGAGACACAGGCAAGAGTGTTTCCGAAGCTATGGCGACGACAGCCGAGGCATCGGGAGCCGCCATGCAATCGACAGCACAGGCCGCAGCAACGTCGATCTCGACCGTAGAAAAAGCATCGGTCATCCTCGCCGTCATTTCGGCGGCTTTGCAGATCGCTACGGCTATCGCCAACCTCTTCAACGACGATGATGAGAAACAAAAAGAGATCGAGAATCTACAACGCCGCATCGACCAACTGCAATGGGAACTCGACAATGCCGATGCCGTCCGGTTACAGAATAACGTCGGGGATGCCGTAAAGAAATTGAGAGACATCTATGCCGAAACGACGCAGGAGGTATTGCGCCTGCACCTCACATCGCAGCAGTACGGCAACGCATGGACGCGGATGTTCGCCCGGATGCGCTACGACAGCGAGGTATATGAGAAATCCGTCGAGAAGATCGCCGATGCGTATGCAAAGGTAGCCTACACCGCCGACAAAGCCCTCGGAGGGAAGAAATACGACGAAAGCCGGAAACAGCTCGAAAATCTTGCCGAGCAGCAGATACTCATTCAGAAACAGATCAATGAGGAGCAGAGCAAGAAAAAAACCGACCATGGCAAGATCGAGGAGTGGCAGCGACAGATTCAGGAGATCGCCGAAGAGATGGCTACCATCATCAACGAGATGCTGGAAAACATCATCGGCTACACCGCCGCCGACCTTGCCTCGGAACTCGGAGATGCTTTCTTCGAAGCGGCCAAGCAGGGAGAGGATGCGATGGAGGCATGGCGCAAAAAGGTCAATGATATTGTCGCCGATGTCCTGCAAAGGATGCTCGTACAGAAATATTTGGAAGAACGCATCGGAGGCATTTTCGACAGATACAAAAAAGAATGGTTCGGAAATGACGGCACATTCAAAGGCATCGACGCCGTGATCGGTTCGATGAATGGATTTGCCGGAGAACTCAATCAGGTCGGAGAAGAGTTCAACGCGATCTATCAAGGTCTGTCCGATAGTCTCAAAAATTATTTTACGGGAGATGCCGAGCGCGAGGGAACGAGTAAGGGTATCACATCAGAGTCGCAAGATAGTGCTTTCGAGAGAAATGCCCGCCTGACGACCATTCAGGGGCATACCTATACCCTCGTACAGGGCATGAACGATCTGAACCGCACGGGCAATGCCGTACTCGACAAACTGACCGGAATCGAGAAGAATACCTCCGAGACCAACGACAAGCTCGACAAGGTCGATAAAAGTATCAAAGATGTTAAAAACATGGTCGATGAGATCGACCGGAAAGGATTAAAACTCCGAAGCTAATGCAAGCACTTATCAAGAAAATACAGGGTGAATGGAAAGCGGCCAAAGATGCCGCGCAAGCTCAATGCACCAATAACGGGCGATATGAAATGGCGGAGAAACTCGGAGCCTGCGATATGTTCAAGGGCAATGAGACATTGGAGGAGCTGATCGGGATGATGTTCTCCCCGCGAGGGGTCGAATTTATGACAACCTACAATTTCCCCAACCTCGCCACTTTTCGTCGTTTCAAGAAATATCATCCGGAGCGTTTCGGCGTGTATATCGACTGCGGCAAAATTTCGCTTTCAGAGGCCCGAAAAATCTTTTTGATAGGAGACACCACCGCAGAACTGAAATACAGCCAAACGGCCGGAAATCGGCTATTTCTAATGTGCGGGGCGAATGCCTCCGTCATCGCATCGGGGTATGCGGTCGTCAAGGTCGAAAAAGATAAGGATTCCGAGGTGAATTACATCGTTCAGGACAACGCGAAAATCTTATGGTGGGCAAGCTGTTCATAGACGGGCTGGATGCGTTCAGCGAATACGGCATATTTGTCGAGCAGTACGGGTACAAGGCACTCGTACAGATGCCGTCATTCAAGAAATTGAGCAGCACCGAATGGCCCGAATATGACGGCGAAGAGGTCGATCTATCCGCCCCCCTCCTTGATAGCAAAACATTTTCGATTCCGTTTTGCATTACCGATATTTTGAGCGCGAGCGATTTATTCGAGGTACTTTCCGATGGATCGTATCATATCTTCGACTTCGCCGAACTCGGCAAGTCCTACAAACTGCGGCTTCTGACCAATCCCGCATTGTCCGCCAAAATCCAGCTCGGAAAAATCACGCTGAATTTCGCCGATGACTTCCCGCCCGTCTATCCGACCGACGAGACGGACATCGAGAGCCTGAACGAGTACAATACGCTGCTGAATCAGGCTCCCTATGCAACAGCACCGGCGGGCTTCAAGCAGAACGGGGGTACGAGATGGATGATGTCGATTTTTCCCACTTCGGGGTCTATGTCCTCGACGGCACGGATCGGAATATTCAGAAAGCCCCGAATGTCCGCGAGAATCTGAAAGTCGATGTAACCAATCGGCCCGGAGTAAGCTATGACGGAGAATCGGTTTTCTACAAGGCGAAAGACGTTGCGATAAAGCTCTTTATCTATGCCGATAACATCGCTCAATTTTGGGAACGCTGGTATGCGCTTTTCACCGCCCTGCTGAAACCCGAACTGCGCAAATTATACAACGACAACTCTTTGGAGGAGTATAATTGCTACTACAAGAGCAATGCGGTAACGCGGTTCGATATTCGCCGCAACGGGCGGGTGTGGTGCGAGTTCACCGTAACCCTGACCTTTCCCGATTCGCGGCCCGACGGTAATTACTGCGTATTGGCGACCGAGGATAAGGAGGTAGTGATAACCGAGCCGGAAGAGGGCCTCATTGTATTTAGAATTTAACTCTACAAGGATATGATAAAGAAGAAAATATCGGAACTCCCCGAATGCACCTCATTCAAAGGGCTGTGGACTATCGGTGTCGATATATTCAACAAGAGCGTCAAGGTGTCGCTCGAATATATCCAGTCGGTCGTCGAGGGGATGAAAGCGGCGACAAAAGATGCCACCGATGTCACCGATGCAGCATCGAAGAGTGCCCAATCGGCCATCAATGCCGCGCAAAAAGCACAAGAAGCTACGACCGCCGCCAATACCGCAACCACGAACGCCAGCAATGCCACCGCCGCCGCGATTGAGGCGAAAGAGGATTGCGAGGAGGTGATCGCCGCCGCTGCGGAATTGGAACCGCTGAATCTTGTGCCGACTGCAATGACGGTAGAATACCCCTCGCGCCTGCTGGTCGGCAATATGGCGGAGAATTTCATCCGCGCCACACTCACTCCGGCCAGCGTCAAGCCGAATGTATTGTTCCTCGGCGACGATAAGGCCGTATCGGTAACTCCCGACGGACGCATTACGATCCTTGCCGCCGGAACCAGCATCATCCATGTCATCCCGACCTGCAACGTAGCCCTCTACAAGACGATTCAGATCAAGGTCTCGAAGCCTACGGTCAGGTTGGTAACACTCTCGTCGATCCGCCTCACGGCAAACGGTAATTTCAGGTTCAATTAAAAACAACATCAAGCTATGGCAAGACAAGGTTACATCAGCGAATTTATGAATGGCGGGCGCATCCTCTCGCATGGCAAGATCGAGAACCTCGCAGACGGTTTCAGCCTGCCGAATGACGCGCTGTTCTCGATCTACATCAGGCCCAAATACAGCAGCTCCACCGTGGACGCCGTATTGAGCGTGAAATGCTATCAGGACGACGAATTTTCCGACGCTCCGGTAGTGCTCAACGATTGGTCGCCGATGGCGATCAAGGCCATCGCACCGAATGCGGATTTTCTCAACACTCACGACCTCTATTGGGGAGCTGGGACTTACGTCGAAAAGGTATGATCGTCTCGGTTTTCATCTCCCTATCGCGGCGGCTGCGCCAATGGGCGACATCCCGTAGGCAAAAGAAAATGCGGCTGAATACCGCATCGTCGGTGATGTTCATCGCATCGAAAGGAAAAACGGTTTTCAAATTCTTAAACGACAAATAGCTATGACAGCAGAACAAGAAGCAATCCTCGAACAGATTATCGAGGCTTTTCAGAATGGCAAGCGATTGAGCGACTTGCCCGATGTATCGGGAACCAACCCGTTCAACCTCATTTGCGAGGTATTGGAGGACGGCGAGAGCAAAAAGGCCGCGCTCGCAACGCTCCTGCCTTACATGGAGGAGGAATGCAGCTACGGCATCGAGTTCGACACCGCTGTATCCTCGCCTGCCTGCACCCGTATCGGCAATCTCTCCCTGCACAAGAGCCTGCCGATCCACAACCGGATGAAAGGCTGCCTGCTCAACGACGACGGCGAGGTCGTGGAATATCTCAATCCGGCAAATTGGACGGGACAGACGCGCGACGGCTCGCGGGGTCAGGTCATGGTCGAACTTCCCATGCACTACCGCAAATTCGAGACTGACGGCACGAAGCGGCGGGTACGCATCAGCGAGTACCCTCTCCCCGGCTATCGTCTCGTCCCAGGGAATAGATACGTTTCGGCGTATCAGGCTACCATACAGCGCAGCACGACGACCCTCTGCTCGGTCGTGAATATGGATGCCGACTACCGAGGCGGCAACAACAATACGGCGTATGACGGAACCTATCGCACGTTCCTCGGACGCCCGGCGACGGGTATCTCCCGTACCAATTTCCGCAATTACGCCCGCAAACGCAAGTCCGGTTCGACGGAATGGAACTGCATGACCTACGACATCCAAAAAGAACTGTATTGGCTCTTCGTCATCGAATATGCCACGCTCAACTCGCAGGCGACGTTCAATGCGGAAAAGGACAGCAACGGCTATGCACAAGGCGGCCTCGGAGCAGGTGTAACGAACATGTCCGATTGGAGCGGATTCAACGGCTATTATCCGTTCGTGCCGTGCGGCCATACCGACGAACTCGGAAACGGCACGGGCGAGGTAGCATACCCCGTCATCAATGAGGACGGATCGACCCGATGCACGGTCATGGTTCCGCGCTATCGGGGTGTCGAGAATCCTTTCGGTCATGTTTGGCAATGGACGGACGGCATCAACATCCGGATCAGCCCGACCGAGGAGAATGGCGGCGACGGGTTGAGCAAGGTATTCGTCTGCACCGATCCGGCCAAATTCTCGGATAGCGGTTACGACGGCTACGCCCATGTAGGCAACGAGGCCCGCGCAGAGGGATATGTCAAAGAGGTGATTTTCGGCGAGGGAGGAGAGATCATGCCCTCCGTCGTAGGAGGCGGTTCTTCGACCTATTTCTGCGACTACCACTATACCAACATCCCGACGGCCGAAGCATTGCGCGGTGTCCTGTTCGGCGGTCTTGCGAGTTACGGCTCGTATGCCGGTTTTGCGTTGGCGTATTCGTCTAACGCGCCCTCGAATACGTCTGCGCATTTCGGGTCTCGCCTTTGCTTTATCCCCGCATAACGGATAACGCCACAGAAAACACGCTCGGCCAATAATTAAACGATACGACAATGGAGAATAACCATAATCCGATGGAAGATGACGGTTCGCTGGATTTCCTGAAAATCCCCGCCGACGAAACCAACAAGCATTTTAACTGCCCCGAAACGACGCAGCAGAAGTTGATAAACCTCACCTTTTGGGTCTGCGACTACATCGAGGGAGTGAAAACGAAGTTCGGAGAGAATCGGACGCTCGTCAAGATCAAGATGAATCGGGACGATCACGACCGCGATGCACGCAAGTTCTTCACCAATTCGCGGGAAATCAAATATGTCCTCGCCAAGATTCGGGAAATGGACAAATTCCCGCGACGGGTAACGATGCGGGCATCGGGAACGCGGTACTATTTGGAGTAATGTATAAAGGTTGGTTGCTCTTGCGGTGTCCTGTTCAGCGGTAATGCGAATAACAGCTCGAATGCCGGTTTTGCGTATGCGAATTCGAATAACACGCCCTCGAATACGAATGCGAATATCAGGTCTCGCCAATGATTTTCAGAAAGGTAAAAACATAAATTTTGAGAGCAACGACCCTGCCTCTCGGCAAAAAATATCACCTCAAAAAGGAGTTAGTAGGCGGTTTCGGGCATCCCGAACTGCCGAACGCCCCGAATATGAAAAGCAAAGCGTCGAAATGAAGCGTATAGGAAACTTATACGAAAAGATCATATCGCTGGATAACCTCCGCCTCGCCGATGAAAAGGCAAGGCGCGGGAAACTCCGCTCGTATGGCGTCTTGCTTCACGACAAAAACCGTGAAGCGAATATCCTTGCCCTGCATGAAACGCTGAAAAATCATACATTCAAGAACTCCGAATACAGCACGTTCACGATCTATGAGCCGAAAGAGAGGATCATATTTCGATTGCCGTATTACCCCGACCGCATTCTGCACCATGCAATCATGAATATCCTCGAACCGATATGGGTTTCGGTCTTCACAAAAGACACATATAGCTGCATCAAGGGCCGCGGGATTCACGGAGCGATGCGGAATGTCAAGCGGGCCATCAAAGACCGGGAAAACGCCCGATATTGCCTCAAAATCGACATCCGGAAGTTCTACCCGTCGATAGACCACGACGTATTGAAAACCATCATCCGCCGCAAAATCAAATGCAAGGATACGCTCGCCCTGCTCGATACGATCATCGACAGCACCGACGGCGTGCCTATCGGCAACTATTTGAGCCAATACTTCGCAAACCTGATGCTCGCCTACTTCGATCATTGGATCAAGGAGGAGAAGCGGGTGCGATACTATTTCCGATATGCCGACGACATGGTATTTCTCGCCTCCACGAAAGAGGAGCTGCACATCCTGCTGGCCGACATCAAGAAGTATCTCGCAGCCTTGAAATTGACGTTGAAAGGCAATGAGCAGATATTTCCGATTGCCGAGAACCGGGCGGACAAGCACGGGCGCGGCCTCGATTTCGTCGGGTTCGTATTCTACCACAACCAAACGCTCATGCGCAAATCCATCAAGCAGAATTTCTGCCGCATGGCCGCGCGTCTGAATAAGAAACTCAATATCAGCGCGAGAGACTACAAACAGAAGCTATGCAGTTGGTACGGATGGGCGAAAGTCTCCAATTCAAAACATTTGTTAAAAACCATCATTAAATCGCAATTCTATGACACGTTCGTATTACGATGCAAGGCCGTCTAAATTCGAGGCCGTAGGCAACGGAAGCTACATCTACCGTTGGGATATTCAGGAAGAGGACGCCCCGCAACATCAGATCATTGCCGAGGGGAACGAGAAACCCATCGCCGAAACTCCGCGCAAGCAGTATTCCTGCTATGAGGTAGTTGTATGGGCGACCGTTACGAGTAACAAAATCACGGAAGCCGCCATCCGTGCAATGTGGGATGCCAACTACGAGCAGAAGCTCATCAATGAGTACAACGCCGCCAATCTCGGCGTATATGGCGGCTCCAAGTCGAGCGACGAGGCAAAGGCGAAGATCGCCTCATACAAGGACTTTCTCGCAGCGAGAGCCACGTTGAAAGCCCAAATCGACGCAGACTGCGCCGAGCTGAACATCGAATAAAATCAGATCATGCTGACCCTGCATTTCAACAACACGACGTTGGACGTACAGGAGAGCGATAGCAGCTACCGCTATCGCTCCCTCATGTCCAAGCCGCAACTCGTCCTGAAATTCTCCCTATCGGAATTTGTCGAAATTCCGGTCGGGGCATGGTGCGAGTATCAAGGCGTGAAATACAAACTCGGATCGCCGGAAAACATCAAGAAAAACGGAACCCGCAATATCGAATACACGCTCACCCTCGGAACATTGGAGGACAACATGAGCCTGTATAAGATGCGTAATCCCGTCGATAAACGCCTCAAATGGTCGATGTGCGCCAAGCCCCACGAACTCGTCGAAGCTATCGTCTGGAATCTCAACCAGCGCGACGGGGCCGGAGTTTGGAAAGTCGGCGAATGCCTCGATGCGGCGGAGCAGACGGTCGAGTTCAATCACACCTACGTCGATGCTGCATTGCAGGATGTCGCAAACAAATTCGAGACCGAATGGGAAATCAACGACTATACGATCTCGCTGCATAAAGTCGAGTATTTCAAGGATGATCCCCTGCCGCTCGCATACGGCAAGGGGAACGGTTTCGAGCCGGGTGTCGGACGCACCACGCAGAGCGATGAGTTGCCGATCAAGCGGCTTTATGTTCAGGGCGGAGACCGCAATATCGACCGCTCGAAATACGGCTCGGCGGAATTGCTGTTGCCGAAGTCGCAGACGCTCGTTTACGAGGGCCGCACCTATCAATCTGATGCGGAGGGGTATTCCATCGAGCGCATCGACAAGATTTCCGATGCAGTCAAGGAGGACAGCCTTGATTGCTCCGAAATATACCCATCCCGCGAGAGGGGACGGTATCAAAGGTAGAAACGATGGATGTCGGGAAGAATTTCTACGACATCATCGACAACTCCATCCCCGCAGAGCTGAATTTCAACGACTATATCATTGAGGGCGAGACGGCGACGATCAGTTTCCAAAAGGGAATGCTCGCGGGCGACGATAAGCAGTTCGAGTTCAAATACAACCACTCGGAACGCCGCTTTGAACTCGTACCGCAGGAGATCGACGGGGTTACGATGCCGAACGAAACATTCAAGCCCGCCGTCGGCGACACTTACGCCATTTTCGGGATCATGCTGCCGGATGCCTATATCTGCAACAATACGGATAAGACAGGGGCATCATGGGATATGTTCCGTGAAGCGGCCCGTAAGCTCTATGAGAACGAAGACCCGAAATTCACCTTTACCGGCACTCTGCAAGGACTATGGGCGAAAAAGAATTGGCTCCGCGTGGGTGGTCGGCTGAAAGTCGGGGGATATGTTCTGTTCACCGATGAGCAGTTCGTTCCCGATGGCATAGCAATCCGCATCACGGGTATCAAGGAATACCTCACCTCACCGTATGCCCCTGTTCTCGAAATCTCAAACTCGGTTTCGGGCAAGAGCGTATCTTCACAGCTTCGGGAGATCGGGCAAAATGAGGTGGCGACAGATAACAGCATCCGCAACGCCGTAAGCTATACCAAGCGTCGGTTCCGCGATGTCAGGGAAACAATGGCGATGTTGGAGGATTCAATGCTCGACAACTTCACGAACTCCATCAATCCGCTGACCGTGCAGACGATGATGATGCTCGTCGGGGATGAGAGCCTGCAATTCCGGTTCGTCGCCAGCAAAACCGACCTCACGGCGGTAAACGACGGTATCACCTACGACAATGCGGCAAAGCAGTTGCATATCCCGCACGGATTCATCCAGCACATGACGCTCGGCATCGGAACGATTTCATCCTCTCATGCCGATTCGGAGTACAAGGTTTGGGAGATGAGCGAATACCTTTCACCATACCTCGACAATGGCGAAAAGAAGTATTATCTATATGCCAAGGTCAGCCGCACGGACACCACCGCAAAAAGCGATTTCCTGCTCTCTGATCGAGCGATCAAGATGAATGATGTTGCAGGGTATTATCATCTGCTGGTAGGTATTCTGAATAGCGAATATGACGGCGAACGGAGCTATGTTTCGCTCTATGGGTTTTCGGAGATTCTGCCCGGCCGCATCACGACCGATAAAATTGTATCATCCGACGGTCAATCTTTTTGGCACCTAATCAAGAATCAGTTTCGAGCAGGAGATGCCAATAAAGCATTCGAATGGAATATAGGTGATTCAGGCGCATTTAATATTATTGGTGCTCGTATCGAAACGAATAAAGATCGTTCAAGAATAGTATTGAATCCCAATTCCCGGCGTATCGAAATGTATTATAATGATATACTAATAGCTTTTTGGTCCTCCGACGCAAACGGATCTTTCATTAATATAATGCCGAGAGAAGGAGGCGCAGCCAATAAATATGCCGCCATATCATCTAATGCCATATCATTAAATAGAGACTTCCCTGATGGATTAAGTTATTCAAGTTTCGCAAGTTCAACTTGCAGTTTTTAATCTATAAATGTCGCAAATATGTTTCATATCTTCCTCCCTGTTGATGATAGCCTGATAGATATCTTCATCAGTCAATCCGAAGAGTTCCGCAACCGCAATGACCAGTTCTTGCATGACGCCCCATATCCTTTCCGCAACGGACAGTTCCAAAGAATCCTTGGTTACGTCTTCAAAGAGCTTTCCCATGGTCTCGTAGGCTGCAAACCTCTTCACTAAGGAAAGGATGTTGTATTGCAAAGCCGTCAGGGATGTCGCCGCGATTTGCGAGGCGAAGTTTCCGGCCTGGCATTTGCCCAGCCCCAACAGCCCCTTCGCTTCCTTGAACACGACTTCCAAAGACCACCTTTGGGCATAAATCCGGTACGCTTCAAGGAACTCAAGCCGTATGTCCGTGGTCATCAGTCCGTTCCATGCGCCCCGTTTACTTCTCCTGACAAAGTACAGACGTACCTTGGTATCCGCAAAGGTCACGTCCGCCACGATGTAATAGCAACGCAGTCTCCTGCTGTACTTCCGCCTGCCTTGCCTGTCAAGGTGCCTGATCAAGGCCGGCGCGGTATAGGGCTTCCCGTCCAGACAGTATTTTGTCCTGCTGTTTTCTCCCACCTTGATCATGCCCAGGTAATCGCACCTGACGTGGCGGGAGCGGATGAACCGGATGACATCCTTGCAGGCGAACCAGCTGTCTGCCAGCACATACCTGAACCTGACCCCTTTGCGGATGGCGCGTCTTATCATGGCAATCATCAGGTCGGTTTTCTTTGCCGTGTATTCACCGATACGCTCCTGCAAGGCGTCGCCGCTGTCACGTCCTTTGGTGAAACGTCTTGCGAGCTTTCATCGGGACATCCCGAACTTTCCATCCTTTCCTTTTTCACCCAGCAGTGCAAAATCCAGAAGCATTTGGGTTGTCCCGTCCGTAACGGCAAGGAATAAAGCCTTGAAACCGAGGATGCACCTGTGATGGACATGGGAAAAACACCCTGCCGATGTTCTCCATGCGCCGTCCCGTCTTGGGATAGTCCGTGTCATCGACTATCAGGCAGGCCGTGCCTTCCTTGCGCCCGGAACGGAGTCTGATCTTCGACCAAAGGCTGGAGGGTGAGGTGATAGACGGACTTCCGCCAGTTTATCTTGGGATTACTCATGAAGCGGTAGAACACGTCTTTCTTGCATCCCAGTAAGCCGCTTAAGGAAGACCCGGTGAAACGATAAGGGTTACGGACCATGAAACACGGGAACAACAGCAAAGCCTGGAACACCTGCAACAACGGATACACATTGTTGCACTTGCTCTTCATGCCGAACAAGGTGGATTCATTCATTTTTAACCATTTGATAACGTCCAGTATGGAATACATCGCTTTATGTGCATCATTTTTTCTAAAAAATGAGCCTGATTTCTGAAAGAAAGTCTGTAACTTTGTGCAAGGGCATAGGGCTGAGTAATGTTTTGATTTGCAACTATAAAATTACTCATTTTCTGCGATATGCGGAAATCCCTGTGCCCCTTTTATATCCCAAGAAGAAGGTTTTCTATTAACTTGCGAAACTTGAATAGATATATTAAAAAGATAGAGGGGAAGTTTTTTCGATGCAAAATTATAGGATCAACCATCGGGCAAGACCTTCGTAAATTCATCCTTTGAAAAAGAAAAAAGTTCCGCGAAAAAAGAAAAATGAAAATGCCGCCAATTTTCGAATATCTGCGGTCGGGCCGATAGATTGGTCGATTCTTGCGCGAAAGCGTGGCAGAACGCCGGAAAAGCGGTAAATTTGCACAAGTATTGGATTATGGAAGCAAAGAAGATAGTGCATTTGCAGTTCAAGGAGCCGTACAACGGCGAAACCGACTTCTACTTCGGTTCCCTGAAAGCGATCTACGATACCGTTCCTATCGGGGCGGTCGGCATCACATACAAGTCCCTCACGAATGCGACGAGGGGCAGAAGCGAATACGAGAACAAGAAAGTCCTCATCCGCATCGGGCAAATCCAGCGCAAGACGAGAGGACGGTCATTAAAATCGGAGTGCGATGGATAGCAAGGTATATCGGCTGACCTATGTTGCGGATTCATACGATCTCATTACGCATCTGTATTTTGTCAATAGGGCGAAAGCGGAGGCTATGTATCGTGAAAAGCTGGAAAAGGTTTCATTTTACCGAAATGGCTATATCTACCTGCATTCGATGAAAGAGAACGCCGACGGGGTGCTGGATATAGACGAAGTGATAGATTCTAAAAATTTTTGATATGATAGGTGCGATAATTGGCGACATAGTAGGCTCTCGATTCGAGTTCAATAATGCGAAAGGCGGAAACTTTGCATTATTCACCAAACAATGCGATTTTACCGACGACACGATCTGCACGGTGGCGGTAGCCGATGCGATACTCAAAGGGGAGGACTACAAATCGAGTATTTTGCGTTGGTGTAGAAAATATCCTAATCCGATGGGGGCATACGGCGGTTCTTTTGCTCGTTGGATTACTTCTCCCGACCCCCAGCCGTATAACAGCTTCGGCAATGGCGCAGCGATGCGTGTAAGCCCTGTTGCGTGGGCTTTTCGCTCGGAGCGGGATGTTATTCGGCAGGCTATCGAAACCGCAAAAATTTCGCACGACCATACGGAGGGAATTATCGGAGCGATGGTAACGGCTCTTGTGATCTATTATCTAAAAAATCAATTTTGGGATAATACGATGGAGATATGCGAAAGCGTGATGTGTCAGTATTACGGCGAGGATTGGGAAAGCCATCTCCCGCCTTGCGGCAAATTCGACGAGACCTGTCAGGGATGCGTCCCGCTGGCCTTTCATATCGTCAAAGAGAGCCGATCTTTCGAGGATGCAATCCGCAAGGCCATTCTCTACGGCGGCGACAGCGATACGCTCGGAGCTATTGTCGGCTCACTTGCCGAGGCTTATTTCGTGGTTGATCCTGCAATGATTCAGACCGCGATGGGCTATTTGCCGGAAGATATGCAGAACGTCATTCGGAAATTTAATGCAATCTACCGATGAAAGAATCTGATTTATTGCAATATTGCCGCTATTATAAAGGCGAGCGGAAGAACCCATACGAGGGTAAGGAACAAAACAAGGCAATGCTTTGGATGTACGAGCGGGCATGGATTCACGATACTATGGCGGTCATCGCAAGAGGCGATGCGAATGTCTCTGAAAGTCGAAATCTCGATGAATATGTCGCGGTCGGATTATCGGATTTTGAGAATGCCGATGGAGTGCCGATTACTTTGAAATCGCTCCTTTTCAATCGGTATGCACAAGGCAATATGTCCTCGTTGGCAGATTGCGTCGAACCGTTCAAGAAATTTTATAAGCAGTATTACGGTTAAGGGAGCGCAATAAACGCTCCCTTTATCATTGCAACTGTCCGATCATCTGCAAATAGATCGTCTTTCCTTGTTTTTTGAGGACTTTGAATTGACAGCCTCGTTGCCCGATCCATTCCATTTCGGAGTTGATCTTTTCGACAGATTTTCCGTCCCATATCACGCCATCGTCATAATCGAATTTGTGATAATCCGTGTAGTGGGAAAAAGGCTCCGCATATACGCCTTTGGCCCCTTTGGGGACTACGATAACCAAGTTGTACGATTCGGAGAAACCTTTATGCCGATGCACGGCGGTAGATAGGAATCCTTTATCGACAAAAACATCGCCTTTTTTCAGGTTTCCGAGGTCGTATCCGAGAGAATCAATCGTGAAATTGCTTACGCCTCGTCTTACAACCGTATTTTGAGGCATGGCGAATTTTTCAATCGCTCTCGTCAATATCGGCAGATCGTGCTCGAACTCTTCGCGGGCACGCGCTCCATAATACGATATACCGCGCAGAGGCTCATTTAGATAGCTGTAAGTCTGCGTATATTTCGTCAATATGATCCGCTCCTCCTTTGTCAGCGTCGCCCAAATCCGTTCCGTGTATTGACGCAGCCGGTTATCTGCATCATCGACCATCTCTGATTCGTACAAGGCGAGAAGCCTATCTATTTCCTCCTTGCTGATACTCGGCAGGGTAGAGGCTTTCATCGTTGCGCCTTTCTTCGCATCGCGCCGAGCCTGTTCCGCCAATCGTTTTTGATATTCTGCGACGGCGAGTGAGGTTTTGGACTTGATAATCGACAATTCGGCATTGCTATTGACTGCCTGCTCTGCATCGGAGAGGAGTTTTGCAACATTGAGGCTCTTCGGATGTTCTGCCGACCATTGTTTAACGGCGTCGAGTTCTTCGGTTACCTGCTTGATCGCTATCTTGTAATTGACTGCATCCAATTTTTTGATGTACGCCTCCTGCGATACCTTCCATGTCGCATACTTCTGTTGAACACCTTTCATATTGCCGCCGAGGAAGTCATAAGCCTCGAAATGCAGCTTTTTCGCCTGCTGTTCGAGGGATAGACCCGACCAACCCTCGATCTTCGATTTGACGGCATCATATACCCCTTGCAGTTCTGCCATCGTGAATTGCTGATGCCACGAGTGAACATTGGGGATAATGTCGGCGAGAGCCTGCTCCGCTTTCTTGGCGGCGAGGATGGCCTGCGCGACTTTCTTGGTCTCGGTCTGCATGGCCGACAGATCGCCTGCGTCGATGTACTTTTGCAGGGTGGAGTAATCGACTTCGCCATAATCCCCGGCGACTTTGGCGATGTTGTTCGCCGCCGTCTTGATTTGCTGGTGCTTCTTCTGCCGTTCGGCCCACGCATTACGGATTGCCGCCTCCTGTTCGGGCGTTCGGGCCTCATGGCGTAATGCCGCCTTTTCTGCGATTGTAAGCTCTTTCGGTTTCGGATTGAGTATCTCATCAATCGCCGCAGAGTTATTGCGAATAAAGTAGGGTTCCGTGCCTCTACTGCGGGATGCAAGGATATTCTCCTTATTGTCTCGCACCCAATGCTTGAAATTTGCCGGATATTCGGTGATCTGCTTGCCTCGCGGGGTGTATTTCTCGCCTTTGAGGAATGCCGCCGTAACTTTCGCCATCTCCTCCTCGTCCATCAAAATAGGCGTTGCAAAGCAGAAACATTGGGCATGCCATCCGTCGAATACGAAATCCTTTGGGTAGTCGCCTTGAAGTTTATCGCAAATATCCGGTCGGGGGTGGTTCTTCGATAGCTGGATGCGCTGACCGAGGACGAAATCCATCTGCTGCCACCGCTCATTGTCGGCGCGGCGGTAGGCGATGTTTGTCTCTGACCTCGCAACGCGCATGGCATTCTTGGCCGAGGATTTGTAAACGCCCGATCCGGTTTTGTAGTCGCTACGGTCGTAGTCGATCCATCGGTATTTGCCCGTTTTCTCGTCCTTGATGCGCTTTTTCCACTTCCGCCCGTAGATAGGCTTGCCCTGCTCGTCTTCGCCTTTCTTGAAGCGGAAACGGCGGAACATCAGGTCGGGGTTGTTCAGGTATTGCCGGACTTTGCGGGATATGGATTGCGCCGAATCTCCCTCGCCGATGGCGACGGTCATGGCGATCTCCATTTCATCGCGGAGCTGCTGAACCGACTGCCATATCCGTTTTGAGAGATTGAGGCCGTTCTCCGTTCGGTTGGCGAAAGCATTCATCGCCGCCATATTGCGGTTGTTCCATGCGCTGAACTCCGGACTGGATAATACCTCTTTCCCAAAACATGAGGAAATGAGTTTATCGCATGCGTCGTTGGCCTTTTCCCATTCGAGCGTGATCCCCTTTTTGATAGCTGTCGTAGTCGTCGAATGCAGTTGCCGGAGCAATGCCTCGACTTTCTTTTGGATTCGCATATTATCCCCGTCGAAAGAGTACATGACCCCCTCGTCCAGCGTCGGCACGGATTTATTGAGAGCGAGGATTTCATTCACCGTTGCGGCGAATAGCTGCCTCACTTTCTCGGCGTAAGCCTCTGTGCGCTGAATGCGCTTGATGGTTTCCGCTTTCGGGTCGGGAGAATATGCTTTTTTTGCCATCTGCTACCTACTTCTTCTGTTGCTGCTTTTTCTTCGGGTCATCTTCATCTCCGTTTTCATCATCGTCGGGGTCGTCGCCGTCCGATGCGGATTGCGGGCCTGCACCCTCGATGTCACCGAATATCTGTTGCTGCTTTTGCGCCCGCTCCTCCTCTTCGGCTTTCAGACGCTCCATTTCGAGCTTCTTGTCCTTGACGAGCGGGTTCAGTTCTACGCCGGTTTCGGTCGCCATGATGCCACCGTCGAGGCTCTTGATGATATTTTCGAGGGCTTCCGCGATGTCGTCCCCGAACGGCTCTTGGAACTCATGCCCGATTTTCAGATTCTCGCACTCGGTTTTCAGATGCACATCGAGGACGTTGCCGATGATGGCCGTGATGAGCGAAGAGGTGCGGGATAACAGCTCGTCGTGGGTTTCCTTGTGCTTGGCCGCCTTGATGTCGGCAAGCAACATCACCGTCCGCAGGGCCTTTCCCGATAGATTGCTCAACGATTTTAGCGTGTCGAGCGAAATATTCGGGGTGAACGACTTGGAAAGGATATGATTCTGCAACCATTCGATTTCCTGTTTCTTGCTTTCCGGCGCACTATCCCATGTCAGGTACTTCGCTGCCTTATCCACGCCCTCGGAATCGTTCGTCACGAGCAGTTTCGCCGCCTCTTTCTTCTCCGGCAGGTTCTTGATAAGGTCGGCGGCCATGATGGCGATAGGATCGGCGAAATAGTCGTTTGTATCAGCGGTGCGTGAGCCGATCAGCTCCTCACGATGGATGAGCGTTTCGACGCCATTCCATTCCTTGTCCTGCTGGAAGAGGATGAGCGGAATCTTGCCGATGAAATTCACCTCCTCGACGACCTCCCATCCGATGCTCTTCCGCGTGCATCGGTAGATGATATTCGGGGTATAGATGTCGAAGTGATAGACGAGGCTGTTTTCCTGTTCCCGCACATAGTAGCCCCAAGCTATGGAGATCAGGTTTTCGTACTGATCCCATCGCGTGTAAATCTCATCACCCTTGCTTTTGGCAAGCACTCGAATCTGAACGTCCGGCGCATCGTTCGCATCGCGGAAAACACGGAACAGCATCGCGCTTTCGGTCTCCGATCCGGCGATGCGTTTGCATTGGCGGAGTTTGCTGTTGAAGTGAGTGCGCTCGATAACATCCTGAAATTTTTGGAACGCCCGATCTGTCCCTGTGGATTGCTGCGTCCATTTCACCGGACGGCCGTAGAGGAATACGAGTGCGATTTCATTGATGTAAACCTGATAAGGTATCGGCAGCTTCCATACCGGTTCGAGCCGGATGAAATTCCCCTTTTTGTCGGTAATGATCTTGTCCTCCCGCTTCATGATTTCATGGGAGGTTACTTCATACTCTTTGAGCGCGGCAATCGCCATATCCATACGGTTGCCCATGCGCTCCTTGACCGCCGAAATATCTTTGGCGGCCAACAGCTTCTCAAACTCCTGATTTCGTCCTACAAGAGCATTGAGATAATTGCGAAACAAATCAAATAGCATCATATCCTTAAATTTTTGGTTTACATCCCTAAACTCGACTTGCTCAATATGTCGTAATCTATATCATCATCCTCGTCATACAGGTCGTTGATCGCATATCCGAGAATATCGACGAACTCGTCGTGCGGCTGGCTCGGAAATCCGCATACTTCATCGAGAAAATCGTCGTTCCATGATCCCTCGACGATGAACACCCGCCCGCACTCCACACGCGGCGAAACGGCCCGCAATCGTACCTCCTTGTCATCGGTCGGCGTGGGTGTCCGCTTGACATTGAGGGTCGAAATTTCTTGAAGCATCTGTACCACGCTCTCGCCGTTGGCTTTCGGCTCGACATGGAGCTTGCTCTCGGAATTGCCGTCATGCGCCGCGATGTATTGAGGCAGAAACCGCAATAGGTCGGGCATCTCCTTATACACTTTCTGCGCGTCGATCAGATAGATGTAATTCCTGATACGGCAGGCTGCCAGTACGCCGCTGGGGTCGTTATCTTGGCCCTTTTTCTTCTTGTTATAGGCCGTATCGAGGTAGAAGTGTATCGGCTCGTTGAACCGCAGCGACCGGAACTCTGCCAGCGAGATCGTGCGGAACCAATCCCTTTTCACGATATTGCCGCCCTCGATGGTCGGGTGCTGCTGATACAGGGCATTGAACTCGCGCGGGGCACGGGCTTTCTGCTTCTGCAACTTCTCGATGGAGTGGCGCGACGGCCACAATGCGTCGCCGATATGCCGTTCGCTCAATCCGCTGTCGTATTCCTGTTCGCAGATCGCAGGGATGGCGAGTACCGTCCACTCCTGCGGCTCGGCTTTGAGGATGCGTCCGGCGAGGTCGTCCTCATGCCATCGCGTCATGATGAAGAGCTGCCGCGAATTATTGTGCAGACGGGTCGAAAGGACGGTGTTGTACCAATCCCACACCCGCTGTCGGTAAGTGATGGAGTTTGCCTCGTTTGCATCCTTTACCGGGTCGTCGATGATCGCAATATCGACGGGTGTACCTGTCAAAGAACCTCCTACGCCGACCGCTTTGTAAAAACCACGATGGCCGACCATTTCGAAAAGGTCAATATTTCTCAAATAGCCCCGTGCATCCATACGGGTATTCGAGCCATTGAGGTAGGTAGCGGGAAATATTGCCTGATACTCCTTGCTGTCTATCGTCCTCTGAATTGAGCGCGAAAATTGTTGCGCGAGGTCGGAGGAGTAGGAACAGCCGACAATTTTCAGGTCGGGGTTTTGTCCGAGTGCCCATGCGGGAAAATTACGGGAGATGATTTCCGATTTTCCGTGCTGCGGGGGCATGAAAACCATCAGGTTCTTGATCTTGCCCTCCAACAGCATTTGGCAATGATCCGCGATGAGCTTATGGAACCACTCCAACTCATATTTCGGATTGCTATAACCGAGGAAACGCGAAAAGGAGGTCGGAGCTTCGAGTTTCAACTTCTCGCGCTTCAACCTCATCAACTGTTCGCGTACCTCGATTGTAGATGATCTCATTATTTATCCGCCTTATCCTCAAACTTTTCAAGTCGTGCGATTTCTGCATTGATTTCATCGAGTGTCATCGGTTTTTCGTCGTCCTTTTTGAGCATTATATCGTTGCGCTGCCTGTTCTGATAGTGTTCGGGATCGAGATTCGTCAGGAGGAAAATCGCGGCTCCGATATTCGGTTGCACATGGATTTTCTTCCTCTTCATCTTGAACGGAGTCGGCTGTCCGTCCGCTCCGACGCGGAACTCCTGCTCGGTTTCCTCATGCTCATACCCTTTGGCGGCTTTGGATAGCGAGATGGCGAGATCGTGGGTGAGGTTCTGTTTGAAAACCTCCTTTGCCCGCTCGATGACCTCTTTGAACTGCGGTTTGCCTTTCATCCATAGGCGGTAGGTCTTTTCGTCGATCCCCATCTCGCGGACAAACTCTTTCAGCTTCGCTCCGCCGTAGTCGATCAGGCCGTGAGCGGCTACCCATGCCTCGCACTCCTCGATTTTGGCCGCATTGTATTTAGCCATTGCTGTTCAGGTCTATGAGTTTGTAAAATTCCTTGCGTAGATCGGAGTTTAAGTTGAAGACGCCCGTAAAATGCGCTACGGACATCTTGCCGTCATTCCGCACTCCTCGCATCGTCTTGCACAGGTGTTGCCCTTTCATCACGATAGCGAAGCCGAGAGCCTCGTTATTCAGAGCCTCGGAAAGCATCTGCACAATGTCCCGCGCCAGCCGCTCCTGCAACTGCAAGCGGGCGGCGCAATAGCCGACCACGCGGGCGACTTTGCTGATGCCGAGGATACGCCCTTTCGGGCTGGGAATGTAGGCGAAGTAATACCGGCCGAAGAACGGCAGGATATGATGCTCGCACATCGAATAGTAGTCGCCGCAGTCGAACACAATATCCGACATGCCCTCCTCATTGGCGAATGTGGTGATCTTCGGCTTCTGCGCCGGATCGTAGCCTCGGAATATCTCTTTCCACATCCGCATAATGCGGTCGGGAGTACCGATCAGGCCCTCGCGGTCGGGGTCTTCGCCGATGGCGCGGATGAGCGTTTTCAGCGCACCGATAATATCTTCTGCGTTTGGAGTGATAGCTTCCATTTCGGGTGTGATTTGATGTAGTTGATAGTTGCCGCGAGGTTTTCCGCGTTCCGTGCCTCGTCCTTGAAATCGCAGGGCTGCAAGTAGTACTCTTTGGCCTCGATGCCGTCGTATGCCGTCATATCCTGACCTTGATATACGACTTTCAGCTCGTCGATGCGTTGGAGCCGAAGCTCGGCATGAGGGCAAAAGTCGAATTTCGGCGAGCAGGTGATCCAATCGACGGGGAGATAGCATTTGATCGGGATCGTGCCGTTGGTTTCCACCTGTACGAACTTGCCCGCTCCGTTGCGTAGTCGATGGCTCAGCGATTGCGTGATCTGCAACATCGGTTCTCCTCCTGTAATCACGATGTGCGAGGCCGGAAAATCGGCGATTTGCCGCATGATCTCCTCTTCGGTGAGGTCTTGGTAGGGCTGGTGCTCCGTATCGCAGAAATTGCAGCGGAGATTGCATCCTGCAAGGCGAATGAAGATTGCCGGAGTGCCGGTATAGCGGCCCTCGCCTTGAATCGAGTAGAAAATTTCGTTTACCCTCATAATGCGCCCTCCTCGTCTTTGTTGGTGTCCGCGACATAGATTGCGACGTTGCCCTCGCTTTCCTGCACCGTCGCCTTGTAGCATTCGGGAATCTGCTCGACGATCCATCGGGCAATGTTCTCGGCCGTCGGATTGAACGGCAGCAGCTTGTTGAAGTTGCCGTGATCGAGATAGCCGTGAATCTTGTCCTTGATCCGCTTGAAATCGCAGACCATTCCGTCGGCATTCAGTTTTTTTGCTTTGCAGAATACCGTTACGACCCAGTTGTGGCCGTGCAACTGCTGGCATTGGCTTTTGTAGGAGAGGGTCAGCCGATGGCTTCCCGCGATCTCCATTCGTTTGGAAACGTAATACATTGCTATTCTTCTTGATGTTTGCGAGTTAAGAGGTAGAAAAACGGCGTGTCGCATAGAGCCAACCCCGCTTTGAGCAGGTATTGCCCGATGACCATGCCGAGGACGAGCATCATGCCGCCCTCCTGCATGAACCATCCGAGACCGATGCCGAATGCGATTGAGATATAAATCGCCGTGTCGATGATCTGCGAGGTCAGGGTCGATGCGTTGTTCCATATCCACCGCCGTTTGGGATTGCCGCAGAACCGTCCTCGTATCTTGTGGAATATCCATACATCCCAGCTTTGGGAGCATAGATAGGCGACCAGCGACCCGAATACGAATACCGGCGTCTGACCGAGCAGCATCCGGTAGGCCCGTTGCATTTCCTCGTCATAGGCGGGGAGATACATCGTCAGGATAATCAGGACGAGGGCGACAAGTTGGGCTACAAAGCCCCTGATAACGGCCTTGTTCGCCTCTTTTTTGCCCCATATCTCGCCGATGACATCCGTACATAGGAAAGTCATGGCATAGGTCAAAGCCGCGCCCGGAATGAGAATCGGAACCCCGCCGATATGGATGCCGGTATCGAGAACCTTGCTCGTAACGACGTTCGCCACGATCAGGCACACGACAAACACGACATTCAGCGTGATGAGATTGGCGTCATTCCGTTTCATACTCCGTCGTATCTTCGATTCCGGCATCTCGGAGGGCTTCCTTGCGCTCGACGCATGTCCCGCACTTGCCGCAATGCTTTTCGCCGCCCTTGTAGCAGGAGTAGGTCGTGGAGTAGTCGAGACCGAGCCGTTTGCCGATGCGGGCGATGTCGGATTGCTGATGCCTGTATAGGGCGCGTCGATCTGTACCCCGATGTAGGTGCCGTGCCGCATGGCCTCCGACATGGAATGCACGAATCCCGCGCGGCAATCGGGATAGATCGCATGGTCGCCGCCGTGATTGGCGATGAGTACCTTGCTCAACTTTCTGCTTTCGGCAAGCCCGCAGGCCACAGAAAGCATGATGCCATTGCGGAACGGCACGACGGTCGATTTCATGTTTTCGGCCTCATAATGGCCCTCCGGCACGGCGTCCGCGCCCTCCAAAAGCGAGGATTTGAAATACTGACCGATGAATGCAAGCGGGATGATGATGTGTTCGATGCCGAGCTGCTGGCAATGCCGCGCGGCGCACTCGGCCTCGCGCTTGTTGTGGTTGCTCCCATAGTCGAACGTTACGGCCAATGCGATTTCCTCGGCCTTTTCATGCAGGAGGGTGATGCTATCCATGCCTCCCGATACGATGATGACAGAATCTTTCATATCCTTGTTGCTTTTTAAGTAAGAATCGGAATTACAGGAATTTTTCGGCGTATCGGCTGAACTTGACCCACTCGTTGAAGTTGTTTACCGCGCCCTCTCTCGATTTGAGCCTGCATCCCTCTTTGCTCATCTGCTCCATCAATCCGGTGCGCGGGTTGAACTTGCAGATGTAGCCGCCGCGATTGCCGTAGAGCCATGCGGTGCTATCGACCGAATCGAACCGATACTTTTGCAGGTTGGCGACGGTGGTGTATCCCAGCCCGTGAATCTTCGCCTTGTGCTTGTGGGCGGTGTTGATGAACCACGGAAACGCCGTCTCATAGACTTTGCGGGGAATTTCTTTCGTTACGATGCCTCCGATGGCGACATAGGGGTATTCCTCGCACATCTTGACGAAATACTCCTTGCCTCGGTTCTTGTGCCATACGGGGATGGGCTTCTTGCCCGTCATCCTTTCGAGCTTGTGCCGCAACCGCTCGACCTCCGCCAGCCCGACGACGCTGTCAATATCCAACTCGAAAAAGAGTTTTACGTCGAAGCGGTTGATGAAGTCGGCATACTCCGATACATAGGCATCCCAATCACAGCCGCCCTTGTGGGAACCGGCCATGAACGTATAAGCCCCGCTATCGAGCAGGAATGACCCGAAATGCCTGACGAGAGGCATGAAATCCTCGTTCTTCCGCAGGTAGTAGTAGCTTTCGAGGACATTGATACCTGATAGGGTGCTATCCCCGTCCCCGACGAAGAAGTCCGCTCCGTAGATGGATTCCCGCATTATTTTGTCCTTGTCGCCCGCGAGAAAGCTGTTCATCGCTTCGATGACTTCTTTGCGGCTGTTGGGCGATGCACAGTAAACTTTCATAACCTTTTGCCAAAATTCGCGGAGGTTGCCTGAAATTCCTCCGGCAAGAAATATCCTCATAGCATCCTTGTTAATCTCTTTAAGAGGTATTCTATTCAAATACTCTGAAATACAGGTCGTTAAATACCCCCCCCCGGAATTTCCGAGACGTTCGCCGATCCAGCTCTCATACAAGCGGATCAGGATTATGCCCGGATAGGGATTGTTGCCTGCGAGATGGATTTTCATCACTTGATCTTGATGCCCTCGAACTCGCCCATGAGCGTTGCCTCGATACGGGATTTGATCTCCTCCTTTTGGTCGGCATACTCATCGGGAATCGAGACGGTGATCTTCTCGCCCTTGTCTTTCTCGGCCTCCTTGTCAAGCTTGTCGAAAAAGCTATCTACGTCGATCTCGCTTTCATTCATCGGCAGATCGAGGCCCCATGCGGCCAAAGCATCGGCGTCCCATTCGTTCGCCAGCATCGACCACTCCCACCGACCGAAGCCGGAGTTATCGAGAATCGTGTAGGCTTTCAGCTTTTCAATGGGGGTTTCTTTCGGGATGATGACGCACGGGGCATCCTTGTAGCCGAGGTCGAGCATGGCTCGATAGCGCATATTGCCGCCGATGATGATATACTTGCCGTTGTCGAGCGGATATACCAGCAGCATACGGTATTTCATCAGTTCGGGGTATGCCTGAATATCCTTTTTCAGAAGGTCGAGCTTCGTCTCCAATATCTCGCGGGGATTCGCGGGGAGGCCGTCGAGCTGACCCTCGTTCAGCTCCAACCGATCCAATTCCAGCGAGACGAAGTCGGCGTCGATGGCTTTCAGAGGCTTGTTCTCTTTACTCATAACTGTTCATTTTTAAGATAGATACCACAAAGGTATAAAAATAGTACCTAATAGGTAGCTATTAAGGCAAAAAAAATAAGTTTACTTCAAATAAGCGTCGATTTCGGCCATGAACTCGTCAAAAGAGCGGCAGATGACATACTTGTATCCGGCCCATTCCGCCCGCTCCTGCCATGCCTTTTGCGATGGTTGCTGTCGGCCCGTCGGGGTCTTCATCTCAATACATAAGCCGTGAAACCGCTTTGCCGGGAACAGGAGCAGGAGGTCGGCGACGCCTTTCATCGTTCCCTCGGCTTTCATGATCGCCGCCTCGGATCGAAGCCGTGCCCCGCCGTTCGGGACGGCGAAGAGGAGCAAGGCGAGCTGCGGGTATTTCATTCGGAACCAACGGACGCAGGTCTGCTGGATGATGCTTTCCTGATGCCTCATATCAATACCGAAAATCCGTGAAATGGATGATGACGCCGTGAAAAACTTTATCCCCTTTCGGGTGTCGGCCGAAGAACCACTCTTTGAAGTCGGTTGTATTCAGTCCGTCGTTTTTGGCGATTTCATAGCAGTCCGCGTCGATCCATTCCCGACCGTCGATGCGGGCGGTGATCGTATCGTTTTCGCTATGATAATGCAGCTCTATCCGCTGGATGCCGATAGGCTGGTCGAGGTGGGCAATTTCTACCTGCGGCGAGTTGTACGGGCGTCCCGACCATTGGCGGATCGAGAGGCAATAGCCGCCCCGTTGCATCTTCTCCGCGATGGCGTTCCATTGGTCGAAATTGCCTCGGATGGTATGCAACTTACAGCCTGATGCGAGCTTTTCCTTGAAGCCAGTCGGCTGGCCTTTCCGGCTATGCGTCGTCGGGAACACCCGCGACAAGGTGATGACGATTTTCTTCTTTTCCATTTTTCGTGGTGTCGTTTGTTCCAAATGGAGGAAATTCGGGCATGTTTCGGTATCCATATCGAAGCATGCCATAATAAACGGAGCGGGCGGCAATTTACGCCGCTCCCATGCGCGGAAGAGATGATACCTCCGGCATTGGTCGCTCAACAGGCAGCAATAGCCGCTGCAATGAGCTATGTCTTTATTGTAGGTTGTTTCCATGATTCAAAACTTATTGCTATTTCGCGCGGAAATGCGGGTATTTTACATTATCTACTGTCGGCCTTAATGGTAATTGCGTCGCATCGGATTCGAGCGTATTCGCTGCCAAAACGACCTCTTCGGATAACCTTTGCAGGGACGGCGGGTTTCGATATAACCCCATCCGCATTGTGGGCGTTGATATACCCATGAGATCAGGGAATTTATGACCCGCTCCAAATCCATGAATACCTCTGCCAGCCCTACCATGATGCGCCCTCCTCAAATATGTTCCGTTGTTCGGGTTGCTTGGTCGCCGGAGTGCCGAGCGCGTCATGCACCCGCGCAATCTCGGCATCGACTTCCCGCTCGACCGCCTTACTCTGATTGAGCGCGGTTTTCGACCGAGTGCGGAAATACTCCTTTTGCAGCTTCCGCATGAGAGCTACTTTGTCGAAGAATTGCCGCGCGTTCATTTCTCGGCGATTTTATAGGCATCGACAATCGGGGTCTTGACGATGGAGGCGACCTCATAATCCGATACTGTACCTCTCATACCCTCGGCGAGGTTCTTGGCGGCTTGATTCAGGTCGGATGCCTGTACGAGGATATAGATCGCTTTCTTGCGCTCTGCGCCCGTATTTTCGTCGAGCGTGATGAGGTTGATCTTGGCCTTGTAGAAGTGATCGCCGTTCTCATCCCAAAAGATTTCCGAGATGTTGCTGCGCTTCACGGCCGATACCGAGAATGCTCCCGACGTATAGGGCATCATCTCGTTGGTGATGCGGGCCTCTGCCTCCGTGAATGAAAGGGCATCGACCAAATACGGCTCCGTGATGGTTTTCAGAGAACCGTTCTCTCTCTCGTCTTTTCATAACGAACTTTGTTGTAAACCACATGATGATAGATGTTTTGAGTTAGAATTTCGGGGTGTCTTTGGTTATGCGGCGCAAAGCGCGGATCGCATTGTCTATCGTCTGACCGACGACAAAGGGATGCGGCGGCCTCCCGTTCCCGCCGCGCCTCCATTTTTGGTAATGATGTAGTGCTCGTAGGGTTTCCACGTCCGACATATGATCCTCTTTGAATTTGCAGAGGTCGTCGCATCGGTATTGATTCAGAGTGATGATGCAATGTCCGTAGCCGTTTGCATCTTCATTCTTGAAAAAGGCGCATTCGCCGCATTTGCAGGGTCTCGTCATGTTTTATTCGTTTTGTGAGTTATTCATTATCTTCATCTTCAATTTCTCCCGTAGGCTCTCGGATGAATCCGATTTGCCGGATTTCGGGGCCGCTGACATCTTCAAAGATTACGACGGCAATATCTCCGTCAGTCTTGCATCCAACCAGCCGACATCCGGACGGGATGCAGACCTGAATCTCATAGGTGCGTTTCATTCGATTTCTCGTTTTTTAAGAAACACATCCATATCGTTTTGCCGCCTTTGCCGGACGTATGCCCGAATAGGGGCTTTTGTCCGATGATCTCGATGATCCGCGCGGTGGGTATCTGCTGCTCATTCCATTTGAAGATGAGCGTTCCGTTCGGTTTGAGAACACGCATACATTCTTCGAATCCTTGCCGGATGTCATCCTCCCATGAGGGGAGGAGGCGACCGTATTTTTTCGCCAGCCATGACGATTCGCCGAGGTTATTCAGATGCGGAGGATCGAACAGGACGAGATAGAACGAATTATCGGGAAACGGCATCTTGCGGAAGTCCCCGACGACATCGGGCCTGATCTCCAATCTGCGCCCATCGCAAAGGGTATGTTCCTCGCTGCGGCAGTCCATGAAGACCGTATCGGGGTTGTCTTTGTCGAACCAGCACATCCGACTGCCGCAGCAAGCATCCAAAATCTTTTTCATACGAATAGCGATTTTGAAATTCTTGGTAATACCTTTACTCTTGCCTCGGCACAGAAATCCTTTTTGATCTCGAATCCGTATGCTTTTCGGCCCATATTGGCAGCCGCGAGCAGGGTTGTTCCGCTTCCTGCGCACGGGTCGATGACTACATCCCCTTTGTCGGTGAATATCTCGATCAGGCGTTCCAGCAGGGGAACGGGTTTCTGCGTCGGGTGGATCTTCGGCGTATCTGTATCGCGTACCCAATCGAAGCAGTTGAATATCATCCTCCCGTCATTGTTGAATTTCGGTAGGCGGTCGCGGTAGAGAATCAATCCGTATTCGCAGTTGCCGACGACTTTCATGTTGGCTTTGAGTACCTGCGCGGAGAAATCCTTGCGGAATACGAGCGGGATGTAGCGTTTCAGTCCATATCGTTGTCCGAGTTCGATATAATAGTGCATCTGCTCGAAAGGACAGAAAAGGATCATACAGGCCGCGCCTCCTTTCGATCTTCCCCCCCCCTCGGATTTCTCCTCTTTGATAGGCTTGTCCTTACGAAGCATTTGACTACAAAAGTGCATGAACTCCGCAGGCCGGAAATCCTTGTCGGTGTCGAAAAACTGCTTGCCTGCGAGTGCGCTCTCGCCGTTCTTATTGTCGCCATCAACATACCATGCCGGATTGCTGGCATAGGCATTCGCACCGAGGTTATACGGCACATCGGCGATGATAAGCTGCGCTTTGGGGATGCCGTATGCCTTGAAATTTTGAAAATGATCGTTGAATAATTCTATGTCTTTCATAGTGTATTTCCGTTAATTGGTAGCCATTGGTAGAGGCTCGGTTTGCGCTCTAAATCGCCGCGCCATTCGGCGGCATTATCGTAGTCGATGAGTTCGATGCTCCCATCCCGTTTGTCCCTGACAAGACGCGGCAGATTGCGAAATATCTCATCTATGGCGTCATCGGTGGCAAATCCCCATTTCGGGTCGGCCTGAATGTCGCGCCATTGCGTCAGAGAAGAAAGCCGATATTTCAGGTCGGCAACCTCTTCGACTTGCTTATCCAATGCCCGCTCGTATGCGGCAGCGGTCTGCGGGGCAATATCTTTCGCCTTGCCGATGTTGCGCCAATAGCGGCGAATCCAATTCCACATTGCATAGTAGAACTTATCCCGCATATCCCGCCGGAGCAAATCGGCCTGCGTGTCGTACTTGGCCTTGTGGAGGCATGGAGCGGACTTGATGCAGCGGAATGTGCCCGAATCGGTGATATACATCAGCCCTGCGAACTTCGGGCATTCAGCCTCGGAGATGATCCCTTCCGGACAGACATACCAAAAGTAGTTCGGTCGTCGATCGTCAATTGTTCCATCCGAGGCGGATAACCCTTGTAAGATGCGCATCTTATTCTGCTTATGGATTGCCTCATTCAGGAAATCCGAGTGGCTGATCTTGATCTCGCACTCGTACACGTATCCGGCTTTGGAGATTGCCAAATAATCGGATTCCCACGCATAGAAGATGAAGCCGACCATCTCGAAAGCGGGTTTTGTCAGAATTGGATGATTCCAATACAACGCCTGCTGGATGCTCTCCTCGGTGTGTTTCGGTTTGGTCGGGGTTCCTCCCCGTGTCCCTCGCATTCCCATATCGCTACATCATTTCGCGCCAGCCGGTGACTTTGGCGTGGGTTGAGTGTTCGATGAAGAATCCGCCCAATTCAGGCGCATAGAAATCGGTCTGAATCTCCCCGCTGGAACATTTTACGAGGACATTCTTATTCGCTTCGGGCATGAAGTCTTTCGGGTCGATCCAGCAGGTGTAGAATCCCTCCATTTCTTGCTCGGCGAGTTCGGCCGCATGGGTCATTGCCGCCCGGGAGCTGCCATTTGGCGTGGTCGCTCATCTCTACTGTGAGATGAGCCATGCACCCGTCTATAAATTCTTTTGCTTTCTGACTTTTCATTCCTCGGTCATGTTTTGGACAAAAAGTAGTTTTGTCGCACATTTGTCGGGGTCTAATGCGCAGGCCCCGTTTCATAGCATGCACATTCGCTGCAATACGCTTTAATCGCTTTCTCACGCATTCGCATCTCGGCATCCTGCTCGGCAAGTTCGATAGCGGTAGACACATCCCATCTTGACACGACCAACTCGCGCCCTCCGAATCTTTCAGCATACTCTTGTGCCGTACACGTGGCATGTGTAATGTATTCCTTTGCTTTTTCGCTTTTCATGGCTCAATCGTTTTCATCGTTATCGTCATCGGGATAGCTCACATCCTCATAGTTTACGCAGAAGTCGAAGCCCGGATCATCGTCGAATACGCCTTTGGTTTGGCATTCTTCGTATTTTCGGCAGTTGTAGCAATGACATTCGTTTATTTGTCTGTTGATTTTCATGGTTCTATTCTTTGCGTAATCGGATGATATATTCGGCATTCGCGCATCCTTTGTCGATCATCTGAATACCGAGGAGTTTATCGGTGGCGTAGGATCGTACCCATTCTTCGTCGCATGGGGCGAGTTGCTTACTGTCCTGCGTGTTCCCATACAGAGCGAAATGATCGTCTTCCTCGACAATGCGGCAGGGAAAGGATTTTGCTATCCGATTCATGAATCGGTTGATCTTTTGTACATGGGGAGGGATAGGAGCTTTGATAATGCGATTCCCGTCCTCGTCTTCCCGATAGCAGTTCGGGCAATAATGATGACTGCTTACCGAATGCCAATCCTCCTCGGATGCTTCTTCTTCCGCTGTGCTGCGGTCATACCATGCACTATTATCATTGCTATTGATGAGGGTATCTCCGCAACGGTCGCACGTAACGCCGTATAAAATTTGAGGTTCAATCATGATTGTTAGCTTTCTTTTGTTGGTAATTCCGTTAAAACTCCGATTTCTTTTACCGCTTCGAGGACTTGTAGAATATCCCGCATTGCCGAAAGCACGCGAGGGTCAATCCCCTCTACGGAACAATTTTTAATCACGTTTCTCTGAAAATGAATCAGAAAATCCATGTCGTGATCGATGATTGCGGTTACAATTTTATTTGCCATTGTTATGCTGCTATATTGTTTTTAATCAGTTGCGTGCAAAGTGCCTCGCAGAGAACCCGTGCCATATTGACCTCGACGGCATTGCCGATGAATTTCTTTTGATCGGCCTGCGTCCCGACGAGGACGTAATCGGATGGGAAGCCCATGATCCGCTTCAATTCGGGTATGCGGAGCATCCGCATCTTGATGTCGATGATGCCGTACAACGCCATGAAACGCTTGATTTTTGCCATCGCTGGACTGTCATCAGTGGTTACGGCGATTGTGGCTCCTTTTGCTGCTTCATTCGGCAGGTTACGAGCTGGTGCTTCGGGTTGGTCGTTACCGTCGGAGCGGGGGTTTCGATGCCGCAGGGCGTTCCGTTTCCGTACTGCATATCCACGAATGCGAGCCTGTCCCTTGTCGTCAGCGTCGGCGCGGGTGCGTCGATGGAGTGGTTATGCCCGTTGCCGTAATATGCCGTGATGAACGAGTGGTGATCCCATGTCGTTATCGTCCCCGCAGGTTCCTCGACCGATACGCATTTGCCCGCTGGACTGCCTCCGTAGTGCTTGGAGAGGAAATTTACCTGCGCGATGCCGAGCCGATTTTGAGTTGCGACGGTCGGGCAAGGCTCGTCGATGCTCGGAGCGTGATACTTTCCCGTGCTACTCATCGAGTTCCATTTCACCAAGAACGCCTCTTTGCCTCCGGCTACGAACTTTATCAGGCCCGCATAAATTCGTTCCAGCGTCGCATCGACGAGCGGTTTTTTACGTCCGAAAATACTCTTGCCCTCATCCGTGAAGTCCAGCACCTCGCGCACGGGCTTCCAGCGTTGCATCTGACCGAATAACCCCGTCGCGCCGTCCTTGCTGTGCGTCGGTTCGGGGAACACTATCGGGAGGCTCCCTTTGGCGAAGATGCCGAAAAATCGGCGGCGAGTGGTGTATGCTCCGTAATCGGCCGAGTTGAGAATCCGATGCGCGAATCGATAGCCGTACCCGCAGACATTCGACACCCATTGCAGGTACAGTCGTCCTGCATCTTTGCTGATAGGCTTTCCGTTCTCGTCGAGGTCGCCCCACGACATGAACTCCTCGACGTTCTCGATCTGAATGTAGTCGGGGTTGATAGCCTCGATGTATCGAAAGAGATGCTCGGCCAACGTCCGGCTGTCGGAGTCGCGGGGCTGGCCTCCTTTGGCCTTACTGAAATTCGTACATTCGAGGCTGGCCCACAGGACGACGAACGCATCGGGATATTGCCGCCGCATTTCGGCGATATGAGCCGTCAGCGGGGAGAGTTCCAACATCCGAATATCCTCCGTGAAGTGCAGCGCGTCGGGATGATTGGCGGCATGAGAGGCAATCGCATTTGCATCATGGTTTACGCATCCGATGACCTTTGCACATTGCCGTCCCTCATATCGGGCGTTTTCAACGCCGGTAGAGGTTCCACCTGCTCCGCAAAATAAGTCGATGTATAGCAGTTTCATATCGCCTTATCTTTTGGTTTCGCATTCATTCCATCGACGCGCGATCTCTTCACCGAGTTTTGTAGCGTCGGGTAATGTCTCTTTGAAGTCGCGGTACAAATCACGGCTGAATAACTTTATTTGGCCGATAGGGATATTCCAGCCGCAGTCAGGGTCTTTGATGCAGAGATCAACCCGTCCGTGATTATCATCCGGTATGCAGAGTAGTTTTACCCCGTTGGGTATCGAAACTACCCTCGACGAACTGAAATTTTGGTTTGATCTCCATGACTATTCCTCCTCGATTCCCTCTTCAATTTCAAACTGCGCCAATGCCTGTTGGCAGTCGAAGCAGAAAAGTCATTGAGTTTATCATAGATTGATTCGGGGATTTCATCTTCTTCTTCAAAGTTCCCCTCGACGCACTCCGCGCCACCCTTTTCTGCGATATATCGTTCGGAGTAGGTTTTGCCGTTGATCGTTACATCGGTTTTCCAACCGTCAGCGGTGATTTCGATATTGATTTTATTCTTGTTCATAGTTGCATTGAATTATTGATTACTACATATCCTCTCCGTCCATGAATTTACCGAGGCCGAACCACACAAAGGATTTTTGCCAATGGCGTTTCCCGACATATTGGGTAATCGACCAGCGCGTAACGACCATGCGCGGGTAGGTGTCTGTCTTGGGGTCGTACCCCTTTCCGATCTTGATATACTCTTTCCCGTTGTCGCCGCGAAAGGAGCATGAAAAACTGCGATTTCAGCGGGCTGTTGTCATCTACCCATGCGCAGATCAGGATGCGCCAGCCCCGAGATTTTTCTAATAGCTCCGATGTGAATCATAAGTTAGCGTATTTTACTTGCGTTACATTTTCGCAGCGCACCCACATCGGGTCGTCTGCATCAATTCCTGCGTCGTCGTAAAGGGCAAATAATCGTTCAGGGAAATTGCATGAGATTACTTTGTACCAATGTCCTCCGTATTCAGCCAACATCCCAGCGCAGAATCGTAATGAATCGAAATCTTGCTGTGTCATAGCCTATCATTTTACAATTTGAGTAGGGTTACAGCTGAAATTCCAGTCGGTTACGTCTGCACAGCAAGTGTGAATTTGCCCCATGTTCATCCCGCATTGGCTTTTCACGATCTGAATAGCCATCTGACGCGAACCTGCTTTGACTTCGAATGTTCCCTCGAAGACGAATTTCGCTCTGACTTTGTAGCTCCGACTTCTCGGATAGGTTTTTAATTTTACTTCTGTCCCCATTGCGTTGAATTTTGTGTTTTTGCGCTGTTTTCTGCGATATGCCGCATTATTTCGGATTCTCCGGCCATCTTATCACCATTGCCTGAAACTCGCGGCAAATCGCCTTAATTTCATTTATCCCGATAGGTCTCATTCTTGAAAATGATGACTTCGAGCATCTCGTTGAATCGGTCTGCGATGCGGTTGCCGTACTTCTCGCGGATTTGCGACTTTGTGAGGTTGGTCGTGATGAACGTGAAGAGCTGCAAATTGTAGCGGTATTCGAGCATATCGACAACCGGATTGAGGACGTTTCCATAGTCGAGAACCTCTATCGGTTCGCGCCCCATATCCTCGATAGCGATCATCGGCATATTGCGCAGGTCGCGGAATGCCTCGAAATCCTTTGCGAACATGACTACCTCCTTTGCATCAACGATCCGAATGCCGGCCCGTTTGCCCTCGAAATGCCCTATATTGTTAAGCCAATTCACCGCCGACTGAAAGGCATACAGGAGGGTTGTTTTGCCATTTCCGGGTACGCCGCAGAGCATTACCCCGAACTTGGCATCGTTGCGGATCAGGAATGCCGCCAGCCGTTCGATATTGGTTTTGGTCGCCTCGTCCTCGATGAACTTGCGGTGGCGATATTCGACCTCCGCCTGATATGCTGCCAGCAGAATATCCGTTGCCTGCTTCAAGCTCACCGACCACTTAAAATTTCCCCTCGTAGTCTTCCGGCCGAGTAGCAGTCGCTTCAGTCCCTCGACGTTTATCACATGATCTTTGTTGATTGATTCCATTGCGTTTGTTATCTTCTTTTTGCCACGTTGCCACCGCCGCGCGCCAATTTTTCATCTTGTTTTTGCCGACATACCATCCTTTGCTCTCGTAAAAGTTCACGAATCGCTCGGCGTCCACCGTATAACCCTTTTCCCTGATATAAGAATCTACCTCCTCAATAGAGGGCGGGGAAAAGCGTTTTTCGCTTTTTCCACTTTTCCCCTCTCTATTGTCTTTTATATTCTTATTATTCTTATCTTCTGTGCAGGGGTCGTTGCACCCGTCGTTGCAGGGGTCGTTGCTCACCCCGTTGCACCCCGTCGCGTTATTCTGCTGGTAATCATCATAATTAACTATCGCAATTATCGTTGCACGGGTAACGGGGTGTTTTGAGCGGCTTATCATCTGATCTGCTTCGAGTAGAGATAGAAATTTGAGGATGGTATGCTCGGATGGCCTACGTTTCACGCCGTCGTCATCCTTATACACCCACCTCTCTTGGAGGTAGTGGACGGATGCGATCAGTTGTCCCCGTTTGATGGTGACGAGGACTGACTTCACAAGGCGTTTGCTATCTTTCCATTCGGCGAGCATCAGCAGGTCGAGCCACCACTTCAAATAGCGGGGCCGTTCCCAAATCCAATGCTCCCGAATGGTTTGATATATTTTTATCCATCCTCCCATCATCTATTTCCCCACGAAAGCAAAGTAGATTTCAGCGAATTGTTCCCCGGCGTATTTCGCCAGCGCAGACGATTTGAAGCAAAGGCGAGACCCGATATCCGCATTCGTATCCGAGGGCGCGTTATTCGAATTCGCACACGCAAAACCGGCATACGAGCCGTCATTCGCAGTACCGCCGAACAGGACAACTTTCTTGCGTTCCTCCTTGTTCATCTTGGCGATCTCCTCCTTGGTGTAGAGCCAAAACCAAGGATAGTAGCGGTATTCGTCTTTGGTAAACTGCGGCGTCCATCCCTCGTTGAGAGCGGCGGTAATGATGCGGAGTTTGAGGTAGGCTACGAGATCGGAGCTAATATCCGAATCGTCTTCGAGGAATAGATGCCGTTTGTGGTATTCTTTTACGAGCGGATGGTTCTCGCCGAGTTCCTTGAATGCGTCATCAAAGGTCTTGATCCGCTCCATGATGTTCTTCGGGCGGAACATCTCCTTGCCGAAGAGATTTTCGAGCATCTTCTTGTTGTCGGCATTGCCGTTCTTGTAGGCATCGAGCAGATTGTTTTTCTCGATGTAAATGTTGTTTCCGTTCATTTTCAGTATATTTTTTAATTCGTCTTGCGTAAAACATTTCGCGCATTCCATGATGAAGTGCGACAGATGCGCTTTGTCGCACCAATAGCCGAGGCGGTTGCAGTCTGCGATATTCCTGACATCACGGTAAATCGTGAGTTCGACAAATATCTGTCCCTCTTCCTCCTTGCGGGTCTTGTCCTGCTTTACTATCAGCATTGCATTCGATTTTTTAATCACTCATATCGACATGGTGTACATTCTTGCATTGATCGCAGATATATACCACATCGTTACACCGATACAGGTATTTGGAATTATCGAACTCCCGCCGGATATGCCCGGCTTCCCTACATTTTTTTTAGTTCGGAAGCATTAAAATCGAGTTGCCATCCGAGGTCGGTATATCCCTTTGGCAAGACGAATTTGTTTCCGTTAGGGTTTGGTATTTTTTTCATTCTCAATTTTCTTTAATCGTGGAATAATCCTTTTTGTCAGTCTTACGGCATTGATGTATTTCCGCTGTCTATCTGCACGTTTTCGAGTATCTGCGGCAGGCAGCGGATCAGCGTTGAAACTATATCGTTCGGCACGGGTCGCATATCAGTAGGGCATTTTATCGAGATTGACCTCCAATCCTGCACGGGCGATATATGCCGGTTTTCCGGCGATTTGCCGTACTTCTTCGGCGAATCCTTTGGCATTGCTGTTGCCGTCGGAGAGATGCAGTAAAATCACCTCATTTGCCGCCGATAGGTCGGTCGTCCGCAAAATCTCTTTCGTCGTCTGCAATTCCATGTGCGAACCCAGCAGCCGTCCCCGCATGGCGGGAGGCATCCGCCCGCTGTCGATATTGCGCTGCAAGATTGCATCGGAGTAGTTCGCCTCGATCATGATGTGATTCAGGTTCGGCAGCCGGTATTCCAGCATCATCGTATCGGTGATGAAAAGCAGGCGTCCCATCTCCTGATGCTCGATGACGAACCCGACGCATGGCACATCGTGGACGACCGGCAGTACGAAGACCTTGAAGCCTCCCACTTTGTAGCCGTGCATCGGTTCGATTATCTTGCAGAATACGCGATTTCTCGGATTGGCGGCGTCGAATACATCGGCGAGAGCCAGTACGCGGATGCCGCAGGTGAGAAAGTCGTTCAACGACCTTGCATGATCTTCGTGTCGGTGAGATACGAGGCATCCTACCACCTTGCCGAGCTGCCAGCCGAGACCCTTTTTGATGTCGCGCATCGGTATTCCCGCCTCGACGATCAAAGTTTCATCGGCTGCTTCGAGGATGTAGCAGTTGCCCCGTGATGAACTCCCCAAACATTTCAAGATCATACTCTCGTGCCGTCAGATCAGTATTCAGGTGCAGGAGCGGGTGCGGCCTGCTCCGATCCGGTTTCCTTGACTTCCCCCGTTTCCGTATCGACCTCCTCGTATTCCGTTGCCGAGAGATCGACCGTCTGCGCTGCGGCATTATCGAGTGCGTCGTTGCGGTTGGACATGGCCTCATCCTCGACATCGTGAGCCATCGCGTTCTGCATCTCGACGGAGAGATAGCCGTATTTCGACAGCAGGCGGCGAATCACCGTTTTCAGAGCCATGTCGTTGAAGTTGCCCTCCCATCCGACTTTCTTGCCGATGATGCCGTCGTTGGCTTTGGCGATGAGCTGCGCGACGGTCGTCTCTTTCTTCACGGAGGGAGAATACCGCTTGGCGTAGGCGGCCATATCCTCGACGGTTACATAGAGCGTCTTGGAAAAGCCGTTGAGCAGCTCGAAATAGCAGAAGTAGCCGATGATCTTGTCGGAGGTCTTTTCGCCGTCGAAAGCGATCTCTCCCGTGAGCTTGTTCACCTTGCGGACTTCGCCCTCATAGACTACATCGGCATTGATCGTCCGGTACTGCCCCGTTCGCATGGCGAGCTGGATATAGCCCTTGTAGCCGGGGATGAACGTCGGCGTCGGAACTTTGATCCATTCCTCGCGTCCGGTCTGCTCGTTGGTTACTTTTACCGAGTTGTTGTAAACCACGATGTAGGCGAAACCGAGGGCCTTGTTCAGAGGTAGGCGGAGGGTTGCCGCGCGGAGTGCTTCGATGATGATTGCCGAGGGCTTGCAGGTCTGCAAGGATTTGTCGCCCGTATAGAGGTCGATGAGCGATGCGACGAACGTATCCTTGTGCTCGCCGAGGGCGTTCTTGAACTGCTCCTGTATTGACGGAGCATTGATTGTTGCTTTGAGCAGATCGACGGGGCGATCCTGCTTTGCGATTGCTTGATTCATTGTAAGGTTGATTTTGAATGTTAATTTTCTGCGAGTTTTTTAAGAGCGGCGAGTTTTGCACTGAGAGACACGACTTCTGCCATGTTGGGCCGTTCGATGAATGCGGCCATGCTTTCGATTAGCCTTTTGCCGCTTCCCATGATCGCTATACATTGGGCCGTCATGTCGCTGTCTTGCGGCTTCTCGTTTACGAGGAGGATGCAAGACCTCTCATTGCCCCCCCCTCCTGCATCAGCGTTTCGATCTCTTTTACCATCTCCTCCACGCGGAGGATAAATGCGCTTTTCTGTTCTTCGGTTTTCATAATTGCGTTGAATTTTAAGTGAATGATTATTAGTCGAAAAGGCTCTTCGGTTGAGCCGGATTTCCGTTGTGCTTGATGACGAGCTTGTCGTCGAGCGATACGAACAGGCGGATAACCTGCGATTGTGTCGGATGCAGGGTATTGACGCTTTCCGAACCATCGGCGAAAATCGGGGCGGAAATGCCCTCGAAACGGCATATCGCGTTGATGATGTCGATACCCGCGTTGAATTGCCCTGCGGTATTGGCATCGGAGAACGGCACGCCGTTCACCATTGCTTCGCACGTTTCCACTTCACCTCCGTTGATCTGTGTCTCGAAGAGGCGGAACTTCACGAAGTCGAACAGCCCGTTGATCTTGCTTTCGATGGCCTCCGTGCGGGCTTTCGAGAAAGCTGCCATCGTGAACTCGATACCCTCCAACTGCGCGAGTTCTTCCGACTGCATCCGGAGAGACTTTTCGAGTTCGGCGATGCGCTGGTTATTCTTCTCGATCTGTTCGCGCTTCATCAGCCGCGATTTGAGCGCGTCGATTCCGACGGTAAGAGAATCGCGTCCCTCGCGTAAAAAATCATCCTCTGTGGCGGCTATGGGCTGCGAAACTTCCTTTTCGAGTTCTGCGATCTGTTCTCCGAGTGCTATATACTCGGTGTTGGCCGCGATGGTCGGGGTGGCGTCGGGTTCGATGAGTTTTGCCGTGAGGATGCCGCTCATTTCGATTTCGGAGATGATAGATACCTGCTCGGCGATCTTTTCCTCGATTTCGCTGATATATTGATTCACCTCCTCCATGCGGAGTTTGTTCTCCTTGCCGCGACGATTGTTCTCTTCGAGGTCGGCGGCATTCCGGCGATTGAAGTTCTCGGTAATCTCCTGCTGGCGGCTCTCGATCTCCTCGATCTCGAAACGGCGCTTGCAGGTCGGGCAAATAAACTCGTTCTCATCGAATACGAGCTTGCGGGCATTGATTGATTGCCATTGCTTGATAAGCTCGGCGCGGCGATCGGTGCATACCTCTACCTCTCGGCGGGCATTGGCGAGGTCGCGCTCGGCGGCGGCTTTGTCGCGCTTCGCCCGCTCCAAATCCTCGGCAGCGGCCCGCTGCTTGGCCTTGTCGGAACGGTAGAGGGCCTGTACTTCGTCCTTGATTTTGAGTTCGAGGGCCAGCCGTTCGTTTTTCAGGTCGCTGATTTTGCGCACCGTTGCAAGCCGTTCCTCATTCGCGGCGGCATAGGCTTTCGATGCGTCGTTAATCTGTTCCTCGACCTTTGCGAGTGCCTCTTGTTTTTGGCGGAGTTCTTCTTCGAGGGCCGCCCAATCCTCCGCCTCCGGCACATCGCGGCGGCGTTCGTCGATACGTTCGGGGATGGCCTCGATTTCGGTTTTCAGACGGCGTTTTTTCGCGGCGATCTCTTTCTTGTATTCCTCCATCGTCTTACCCGTGAGCGAGGCAAGGAGGGCCGCAAAATCGGCATTTCCGGCGGCTATCTCCTCGTCGGTGATACCTCCGGCCATACGGAAGAGCATCGACCGCTGCGTATCTACCGACTGCGATGTGAAGTAGAGGGGATTGGTGATGAACTTGAATACCTGTTCGGGACAGATGGCGGCGATCTTCTCGTTCCACTCCTTGACCGAGCAGGGTACGTTGTTGTAGAGGCGTTCCTCTTCATGTCCGACGAACTCCTCGACCGCCGAGCCGCGTTTCTTCGTCCATTTTTCATTGAACCGACGGCAGAGGGTTACGACCTCGCCATCGACCAGCAGGACGGCCGATACCTCGTGCGGGAGTTTCGGGATGATGTTTCCGGCCTCGTCGTAGGTCTTGATGCCGAACTGTTTTCTGTCCTCGCTGTTCTTGCCGAACAGGAGCCATGTGAACCCGTCGAAGATCGAAGTTTTGCCGATGCCGTTGCGCCCGTAAATCTCCGTGAGCGCAGGGTCGAACTCGACCGTCAGATCGCGCAGCCCCTTGAAATTGAGGAGCCGGATTTCTTTGATAATTACCGTTTTCATTTGCGTTGAATTGAATGTTTACTGAATACTCTCGATGTAATATTGAGCGACCCTTTTCCCCGTCGTCGTCTCAACCCTCGTTGCTTTGAACTTGATTTCGGGATGGCTTTTCCGCAGGTCGCTGATGCGCGATGCGAGTCTCATGCACCCGAAGAGCCGCAATGCTTCGAGACTCGTGATCCGGCTGCCGTTCAGCAAGTAGGCGAGTATGCGCTTGCATTGGCTTTCGGATTCCTGAATATTAGGGTTGTCGTTCATATCTCTGCTATTTATGCGTTACGGCGTAGGTCGTGCCCCTGCTGCGGATTTCATCGTCGGTCGGGACGCGGGATTGAAGCTGCCATGCTTCGATCTCCTTTTTCCTGAAATAGATTTTGTTGCCTGCTTGTAGTGCGGAATCTTCTTTGCACTCGTCAAATGCCGCACGCGGCTTTCGGATATGCCGAGCAACAGGGCGATCTCCGAGGTATTGAGCACCTCTTTCGAACCGAGAAGTAGAAGCCGCTCGATACGTTCCAATCTTTCCTCTACTCCCATGTGTCGTCCTCCTCCTGCATCGTTTTCGACATTTCGGGAATCAGCCCGCGAGCGTCCCAATAGTCGCACATCCGAAAGATGATATACCAAGCCCCGAATCCGATGATCTTCGGGATTATCAGGGCGAGCAGCCATGCTCCGAACGGCTGGTCGTCTATGGGGACGGAGAATGTCCCGATAACGGCGATCATACCGACGACCATCAGAACGTAGTATCGCCAATTCAACAGAGCTTTCATATTTCATTGGATTGCACCTCCGATTTTGGGAAGAGGCCGTTTATATTCAGGTTGTAGCGACGGGCTATGATACTCTGCGTCAGCTCGTCGGGACTTGCCGACCGCAGAGCCACATCTTGACCGTATTCTCGGAACGATGCGTGAGCGCAGCGATCTCGGCGATGAAATTCTGCGCGGGCGTCGGCTTCTTTTTCTGCTCCGCATAGAGGTCGAAAAATGATTTTTTCTCTGTTCTGCTCATATTTCGTCGATAATTATTCACTTGTTAGGTACTATTTTTATATATTTGCACCCGACGGATTTTATTGATGCGTCAATATCTTCCCGTATTGCAAGGGCAAAGATAAATACTTTTGCTTGGATAACCAACATATTTCTTTGTTTTCTGCAAAGAAAAATATTTGGCATAGATTGGGATTTGCGTTTGAATAAGAATAACATTGTGATATACAAACATATATGACAGGACAGAAGATAAAGGACATACTTCGCTCGGAGGGCATCACAATTGCGGATGTTGCGCGGATGCTCGGACATAATGGGGATCAACGTCTGCATAGTGCCCTGAAATCCGAGGATGTCAAAAGTGGGTTGATCGAGGATATTGCCCGTGTTACCAACAAAAGTGTTTGTTATTTCTATGAGGGTAGCGGGAATACGGTAGCGACGGATCACGGTATCGCGGTATCGGGTGATTCGAATCAGATCAATGCGCTGTCGGAGAAATTCATCGCCCTGCTCGAAAAAGGACGAGCAGATGGATCGGCTCATCGGGATTATAGAAAAGAATAATAAATAGAGGTCGGATATATGAAAACAGAAGAGATAAAGGAGTTGTTCGAGCAGTTCGAATCTATCGCCAATGAGTATGAGGGGATCGAATGTTGGAGTGCGCGAGAACTTTGCGGGCTTCTCGGCTATTCGAAGTGGGAAAAATTCTACAATGTAATCGAAAAGGCGCGGGATGCGTGTGTAAACGCAGGAGAGCATGTCGAGGATCATTTTCCCCGCGTCGGGAAAATGATCGAACTTGCCAAAGGTGCGCAGCGCGAGATTGATGATTATATGCTGACCCGCTATGCCTGCTACCTGATTGCGCAGAACGGCGATCCCCGCAAGCCGCAGATCGCATTTGCACAAAACTATTTCGCTGTGCAGACCCGTAGAGCGGAGTTGGTGCAGCAGAGAATCCTCGATTACGAACGGGTGCAGGCTCGCGCGAAGCTGGCAGAAACCGAAAAACGACTGTCAGGCGTCCTGTATGAGCGCGGCGTCGATAGCCGGGGTTTTGCGATTATCCGGTCGAAAGGGGATAGGGCTTTGTTCCATCTTGATACAGCATTGGTAAAGCGCAAACTCGGTGCACCCGATTCCCGTCCGCTGGCCGACTTTCTGCCGACGATCGGTATCAAAGCGAAAGATTTTGCCGCCGAAATGACCTCTGTAAATGCCGAGCAGAAGAATTTGCACGGACAGATGGCGATAGAAAAGGAGCATGTCGATAACAACGTCGCCGTCCGCAATATGCTTTTGAGCCGGGGTATCGTCCCCGAACAGCTCCCTGCGGGCGAAGATGTGAAGAAAGTCGAACGACGGCTTAAATCGGAGGAAAAGACGCTAATCAAGGGGAAGAAGAAATGAGCCGCAGACGGGTTTACAGCGACAATACGTTGGCTATTATGGAGCGGTTTTTCACGGCGTTCGACATTGCCGTACAGAATCGGCTGATAAAGAGTATCGCCGAATATTGCCGGGATAATTCGATAGCTCCGCCTCATTTCTATACGCAGCGTAAAGACCGCAATCGTGGCTATTTCGAGGTCGGATGGCTCGTTCCGCTGGTTCGGGATTGCGGCATATCCGCGACATGGCTCCTGACCGGACGGGGCATGATGTTCCAGCAATAGAAAAAGGCATCGAAACCGATGCCTTTCTTCGTTAGAATATGTCGGGTATCTTGGCGACCGCCGCCTGCTTGTTCTTGTCGAGCACCTTTGCGTAAATCTGCGTGGTCGATAGCTCCCGATGTCCGAGTAGCTTGCTGACCGTATAAATATCGGTTCCGAGGTCGAGCATCATCACCGCGAACGTGTGGCGGCCGCAATGGAAGGTTATATCCTTATGGATTCCGGCCCGCAATACCCACCTTTTGATCGTTTCGTTGGTGCAACTCGGAGAGTGGATGTCGGGGAAGATATGCTCGGCGTCCTTGCCGCGCTCGCCCATGAGTTCGGCGGCCTGCGGCGGGATGTCGAGATATTCCTGTCCGCTGGTCTTCTTCTGTTTGAAGATAATCCGAGTGAACTCTCCCTGCTGATGCACATCGCCCCATGTCAGACGGATCACGTCGGAGCGGCGCAGTCCCGTCAGGCAGGAGAACAGGAACGCCCGCTTGATGGCCGGATATTCGCATTCTGTTTGAGCGAGCCGCTGCACCTCTTCGATGGTCAGGTACATGCGTGTTCCCTCTTCGGCCTTGAAACCCTCGACGCCCCTCATGGGGTTGATAGGTATGATGCGATCCTCGTATGCTTGATTCAGGCAGGCCCGCAGTTTATTGAAGTAGCTGACCCGTGAATTGCGGGACAGCGGATGATCCTTGATGCGATCCCGCTCGTCGCAGCTCCACGCACACGCATCTTTCTCTAAATAGTCCCGAAATCCCTGCACCCATTCCTGCGTGATCTGCGAGAATCTGATCCGCTCGTTCGGCTCGTATTTTTGGAGGTGTTTCAGGCATGATTTCCAATTCCCCCAATTTCCGGTACTCTCCGCTCCGAGCCGCCGGGCGCACATCGCACGGTAGTAGTCGAAGAAGAGGGTGTCGGAGGCATATGCCGACTTGAAGCCATGCTCGCCGTTCTGCACCTCGACGATGCGCCGTGCCTTGATCGAGTTGGCGAGTTGGAGGGTTTGCCGGTTCGCCTCCCTGTCGGCTTTTGTCTTTTCGGGAATGAGGTACAGTTTCAGAAATTCGTATTCCCGCTTTCCGTTCAGGTAGATGTCGAGGTAGAGGCTGACGTTCCCGTTCGTCAGCTTCTTGCGCCTGATCCGGATCGGTTCTTTGATCTCCGCCATATCCTTTTGCGTTGAATGATTTTTGTTACTTCTGTTACTCATTTTGGCCGAGTAACAGAATAGCAACACAAAAGTAACAAATTATTTGCATCCGTACAGCAAAGAGATGAGAAAATTTTGTTTGGCAGATAAAACTGTAAATAGCTTTGTTATTGCTGTTTATATGCCGATGATGTGCTGGCGAAATGGCGTTTTGGTTAATTGGAAAAATGACGACCTATTTTCCCACCCCGAAAATAAAAAAGGTTGCAAACGAATGTTTGCAACCCAGCCGACCACCCGGTCGTTTGCGGAGAGAGAGGGATTCGAACCCCCGGTACAGTTGCCCGTACACCGCATTTCGAGTGCGGCCCGATCGACCACTCCGGCATCTCTCCCGGTCCATCACCAACCCTTCGGCCGGTAATTCGGAGTGCAAATATAGCTATTTTTCGCAAAAAAAGCATTTTCGGAACAAAAAAAGATTCGAATTTCTATTTTCACCCGCTCAATGTATTTCCCGATTTTATTGCTACTTTTGTGAGATAATGACTCATCGGCAATAAAACCGGTACGGTTTTCGTTGAAAATATAACCACACAGTAACTCCGAAACACGATGAAAAACCGAAATTTCAAAATAGGTGCTCTGCTCGTGTCGCTCTTCGCGGCAAGCTGTTCGCCGGCACTCTACCAATCCGGCGCCTACAACATCGACGACATGTACGCGGAACACGATGTCACCCGCATCGCCCAGGAAAAACAGGCGATAGCCGAAGCTCGCAAGGCCGAAGCGGAAGCCCGTCGCGCCGAAATAGAGGCCCGGCAGGCGGAAGCCGCATACTACGCATCGGACGACTCCTACCAGGGCGTGCTGGCCGACACGTACGAAAGCGCCTATGCCCGTCGTTTGCGGGGATTCAGCTCCCCGACCTATCAGATGCCGACGAGCTATTTCAACCTTCGTTACAACGGCACCTACCAATTCGTTTCGGCCTACGACCCGGCCGTTTACAACATCATCGTCATGGGCGACGAAGTGTGGGTCGAACCCAAATACATTACTTCGATGTTCGGCACATGGGGTTCTCCCAGCATAGTGAGCTTCGGATGGAGCGCAGGTCTTTACAACGACTGGTATTTCAGTTGGGGTTACAATCCCTATCCCTGGGCATACCCCGGTTTCGGCTGGCCTTATTACAGCTACAACCCCTATTGGGGGTATCCTTACTGGGGAGGCTATTACCCTTACTGGGGTTATTATCCCGGCTGGGGAGGCGGCCATCACCACCACCCGTACCCGCCGCACCATCGGCCCAATGTCGTACACCGTTCGACCTATCGATACGGCTCGGGAGCAGGATCGAACATCGGATCGACCAGTTTCGGAGGCCGCGGACAGGGCGGTATGACCAACGGCTACAGAAACGGCACCACGATCGGCAGCGGCAGCTTCCGGGGCGGCAGGACCAACAGCAATTCCAGTTCCAGCTTCCGAGGCGGCTCATCGTCAGTCAATCGAGGCAGGCTCCACCTACCGGAATCCCTCTTTCGGAGGCAACAGCAGCCTCCTACCGGGGAAGCAGTTCGACACCGAATAGAGGGACTTACACCCCGGCCCCCTCGCAACCGAACAGAGGTTCGAGCGGCAGCTTCGTGGGCGGAGGCGGAGGAGTCCGCGGTGGAAACAGCAGCGGACGCAACTCTTACGGCCGTTAAACGATCACCCCGGCAAATTTCGACGGACGGCGCACAGGATGCACACGCAGGCGGCAAACGAATATGAGAGCAACGACCGGTTTCGGCCGACAACAGCGATCAGTTCCGCCCCTGCGCCCCCGAACGCCGGAAACGAAAAACAACACAACGATTTTTTGCTATGAAACATCTCGGATTTTTAGCGCTGCTTTCGGCGGCCTTGTTCGCAACCGCCCCGGTGTCGGCTCAAAACTCCGGAGGTTTATTGATGGACCGTGACATCGTCACCCCGTCCGACCTCTTCGAACTCTCGCAAACGACTTTCAGCCTCGGAACGGCGCGGTCGATGGCCATGGCAGGCGCTTTCACCTCCCTCGGGGCGGACCTTACGTCCATGGCTATCAACCCGGCAGGTCTGGGCATGTACCGGCGCAACGAAATTTCGATCACGCCTCTGATGAGTTTCGCACGAGCGGAAAACAACGCTCCGGCATTCAACTCCAACGGCAAAAACCGATTTTCGATCGGCAATTTCGGCTTCACGGCCAATGTTTACGAAGGATCTGGACCGCTCGTGAGCGTCAATATCGGGTTCGGCTACAACCGCCTGCAGGACCTCAACTACCAATACTCCTATTATACACAGGGCAATGTCAGCTCGATCGCCGACGTTTTCTCCGACATGCTGCAATACAGCGGTATCAACAGGGATCAGATCACCGGCGGCTTCAACTGGAGCAACTTCAACCCCCGGCTCTGGAGTTCGATCCTCGGCTACAAGGCCGGATTCACGGATCAAATCGGCGGCAGGTGGCAGCCGACCTGGATCGGCAACAACGTCGATATCGGCAACTACACGACCGTCGTAAGCAATGGCTCGATAGGCGAATACGACATTTCGGCAGGATTCAACCTGAACAACAAGTTCTATATCGGGGCCACGTTCGGCATTCAGTCCCTGTATCAACGCAAAACATACTATTACGGAGAAGATTACGTCTATCCCGGCAACGGCACCGATCCGAACCTGGACTACCAGTTGCTCTATTCGAACTTCAACCAGGAAGTCATCCTGGACGGCGCAGGGGTCAATTTCAAGCTCGGCATGATCTACCGGCCCATTCAGAACCTGCGAATCGGCTTCGCGTTCCACACCCCGACCTATTACTGGATCGACCGTACCTATCAGGCCTACACCGATTCCGGGGTGCATGTCAATAACCCGAGCGACCCCGACGGCCTCAAACCCGGTCCCGACGGCAACCAATATACGAACGCCCTCTCTCCCGTACTGGAAGATACGGGCGGTTACAACTGGGAGTTCACCACGCCGGCCCGCCTGATGTTCGGCATCTCCTACGCTTTCGGCAACCGGGGTTTGATCTCCGTGGACTACGAGCGCGACTGGTACAACGGGATGCGGATGAAAAACAATCCCGCGGGCGGCGATAACGAAATCTATAACGACACGTTCCGATCCTGGTACAAAGGCGCCAATATCGTCCGCATAGGCGCGGAGTTCAAACCGCTGCCGTTCCTGGCGATCCGGGGCGGTTTCGGCTACATGGGGTCCATGCTGCAGGACGAAGAGCAAGTTTCAGCAGCCCCCATGACCAAGCAGATGCTCTACTATTCGGCCGGTTTGGGATTTTTACTCTCTCCGGGCGTTGCATTGGACCTGGCCTACAACTATTCCTCGACCGAGCAGACGGACTACAACCTCTACTATTTCGAATCTCCGAGCGGCATAAACGGCAGCGGCATCTACAATACCAAACTCAAGCGCCACTTCGCGGCCCTGAGCCTCAGCTTCCGCTTTTAGTTTCGCACGACATATCGCAACGGCAGGACCTCCGGCACGGGAGGTCCTGTCGTTTTTTATCCGGGAAGAACCGGATTTCGGGCCAGCGCAGAAAACGCACCGACTTCAGAAACGCAAAACGAGCCATCGCATCTTCGGCCGACGGATCAAAGCGACCCGCCCCTCGCAGCGGGCAAATTCAAGATTTATCGGAGCGCAGTTGCGAATTTCTGCATAAATCGTTAATTTTGCCGACTAACCGACATACGCCGGCTCCGAAGCCGGTGACACGATTCCCGGAAGTTAAAAAATAAATAAGATATGGCAAAGGAACTTAAAGACGTAACCAAAGCCGAGGACAACTACTCGCAATGGTACAACGACCTGGTGGTCAAGGCTGGTCTAGCCGAAAATTCGGCCGTACGCGGCTGCATGGTAATCAAGCCTTACGGCTATGCCATCTGGGAGAAAATGCAGGCGGCCCTGGACAAGATGTTCAAGGACACGGGACACCAGAACGCCTACTTCCCGCTCTTCATCCCCAAGTCGTTCTTCTCTCGAAAGAGGCCGACCACGTGGAAGGCTTTGCCAAGGAGTGCGCCGTGGTCACCCACTACCGCCTGAAAAACGATCCCGAGGGCAAGGGCGTCGTGGTCGATCCCGATGCCAAACTCGAAGAGGAGCTGATCGTCCGTCCCACCTCGGAAACGATCATCTGGAATACCTACAAGGGCTGGATCCAGTCCTACCGCGACCTGCCGATCCTCTGCAACCAGTGGGCGAACGTCGTACGCTGGGAGATGCGCACCCGCCTGTTCCTGCGCACGGCGGAATTTCTCTGGCAGGAGGGCCACACGGCCCATGCCACGAAGGAGGAGGCCATCGAGGAGGCTACCCGGATGATCCACGTTTACCAAAAATTCGTCGAGGAGTGGATGGGCGTACCGGTAATCGTCGGTCACAAATCGCCGAACGAACGGTTCGCCGGTGCGGTCGATACCCTCACGATCGAAGCGCTGATGCAGGACGGCAAGGCCCTCCAGAGCGGCACGTCGCACTTCCTGGGCCAAAACTTCGCCAAGGCATTCGACGTACAATACATCAACAAGGAGGGCAAACTCGAATACGTATGGGCCACTTCCTGGGGTGTTTCGACCCGTCTGATGGGAGCGCTCATCATGGCTCACTCGGATAACAACGGCCTGGTGCTGCCTCCGAAACTCGCCCCGATTCAGGTCGTCCTGATACCTATTTATAAAGGAGAGGAGCAGATGCGGCAGATCGTAGAACGTCTTCGCACCATCGCCGAAGAGCTCAAGTCGAAGGGACTCTCCGTGAAGATCGACGACCGCGACAACGTCCGCTCGGGCTTCAAGTTCGCCGAATACGAGCTCAGGGCGTCCCCGTACGTCTGGCTCTCGGCCCCCGCGACTTGGAGAACGGCACGATCGAACTGGTCCGGCGCGATACGCTCGAAAAGGAAACCGTTCCCCAGGAGGGACTCACCGACCGGGTGGCGGCCCTGATGGACGAAATCCAGCAGAATATCTTCCGCAAGGCGCTCGACTACCGCAATTCGATGATTACCAAAGTGGACACGTGGGACGAATTCGTCGATGTGCTGGAAAACAAGGGCGGCTTCATCTCGGCCCACTGGGACGGGACGGTCGAAACCGAAGTGGCGATCAAGGACGCTACGAAAGCCACGATCCGCTGCATCCCGATGGATGCGGTCGAGGAGGAGGGCAAATGCGTATTCAGCGGCAAACCGTCGCACCGCCGCGTACTTTTCGCCCGCAGCTACTAAACCGCTGTCGATACCGAATCATCACAACGAAGACGGATGCCATTCAGAGAAGTGTCCGTCTTCGTTTTTGCAGGAAACAGGTCATGAACTATCAGAACGATTCAATCCGCCGGCAGGACCGCCTGCTCGACCAACCGGAGGCGACGGAGCTGTTGCGGCGGGGCGAATACGGCATACTCTGCATGCAGCGTCCCGAAGGCGGCGGCTACGGAGTGCCCCTGAACTATGTCTGGGACGAAGCCGACGCGATCTACATCCACTGCGCCCCCGAAGGACGCAAGAGCCTGCACTGCCTCCGGGAGTGCGACCGCGTCACTTTCTGCATCGTCGGCAAAACGCAGGTGCTGCCCGCGCGGTTTACGACCTTCTACGAAAGCATCCTGCTCGACTGCCGGGCCCGCACGGGGCTCACAGCGGAGGAACGTCGGAGGGCCCTGGACCATTTGATCGGCAAATATTCCCCGGAGTACAAGACAATCGGCAGGCAATATGTCGAAAAGTCTTTCCACCGGACAGAGATTATCCGGCTCGACATCCTGTCGTGGAGCGGAAAATGCAAGGATAACCTACATCCGGGTACGACACCGCCCGGAGCAAACAGCAACCGGACATGAATCAACCCACGGAACGCACCCGAAAAATTTACCGGGTAACCTGGATCGGAATGGTCGTCAATATCGCCCTCTCCCTCCTGAAACTCGCGGCCGGCATCCTCGGCCGAAGCGGAGCCATGATCGCCGATGCCGTGCACTCGATATCGGACCTGGCGACCGATGTCATCGTGCTGATCTTCGCCCGGATCTCCTCCAAACCCGAAGACGCCGGCCACAACTACGGACACGGCAAGTACGAAACCCTGGCCTCCATCCTCATCAGCCTGGCCCTGATCGCCGTCGGCGGAGGCATTCTGGCCGACAGCATCCACAATATCCGTCTGGTATTGACCGGAGAAATAATCGGACGACCGGGCGCGATCGCCCTGATCGCCGCCGCAATTTCGATCGTCGCCAAAGAGGTCCTGTATCGCTATACCGTTCGTGTGGGACGTCAGACGGACAGTCCGAGCGTCGTAGCCAACGCCTGGCACCACCGCAGCGACGCACTTTCGTCGATCGGCACCCTGACGGGTATCGGGCTCGCCTATTTTCTGGGCGACAAGTGGCGCATCGCCGATCCGCTGGCAGCCCTCGTCGTTTCGGTCTTTATCTTCAAGATCGCGTTCGACCTGCTGCGAAGCGGCCTCGGAGAACTGCTCGAACACGCCCTTCCCGCCGCAACCGAGCAGGAGATACTGAACATCCTGACCCACTCGAAGGAGGTGACCGAACCGCACCATCTGCGCACACGCCGTATCGGAGCCACCGTCGCCATCGAAGCCCATATCCGCGTCGATCCTCGGATGAGCGTGCTCCGCTCCCATCAACTGACCGTCGATATCGAACGCCGGCTCAAAGAGCGATTCGGCCCCAACACACTCATTTCCATTCATGTAGAACCGATCGAAACTGAAAAACTTTCATCTTCAGCTCCGGAGAAAGATAAAAATATCTGATAGATTTTATTTTTGGCATAGTTATTGTTAATTCATCGACACCCTGCCGGAAAAATAGAAATCTAAAAAGTTTGTTTTTTTGGATAATTATTTCTACCTTTCCGACACAAAAGATGCCGAAACAAGTATTCGGTATATCAAAAAACAGTAATTTAACAACTTAAAGGATTGCCTATCGAAACATTCTACTCTTAATAACTAATTCAGGAGAAAAGAGTATGAACATTCAAGTATTAAGCGACCAGCACTTGCTTAATAATTATCGTTCGGGTGATCAGAGTGCCATTTCCAAATTGATCGAGCGCCACAAGCGTCGGGTTCGGGACTATATTTACATGATGGTCAAGGACAACGACGTAGCGGACGACATCTTCCAGGAAACATTCATCAAAGTCATACGCGTCATCGACGAAGGCCGCTACACCGACAACGGCAAGTTCCTTTCGTGGGTTCTGCGTATCGCGCACAACCAGGTGATCGACCACTTCCGCGCCTGCAAGCAGAACAAGCAGGTCAATGAAAGCGAAAGCGGCTACAACGTACTGGGATCGCTGCGTTTCGCGGAAAAGACGATCGAAGATGAATTGATCTCCTCGCAAATCGAAAGCGACGTGCGCAACCTGATCGAACTGCTTCCGGAGGAGCAGCGCGAGGTGGTGATGATGCGCTACTACTCCGGTATGAGTTTCAAGGAGATCGCCGAGCAAACCGGCGTAAGCATCAACACAGCGCTGGGACGCATGCGCTATGCACTTATCAACCTGCGGCGCATGATTAGGGAAAAAGAACTTATTTTATCTTAATCCGTATGCAATAAAGCCCGGAGGCCACCGTTTCTTTAATGTAACGAAAGAAGAAATACTAAAAGGGCCTCCTATGATTGAAAACGACAAAACGGATACATCAAGGTCTATCTCCGACGAAGAACTGATGAAGAACGAAGTGATCGGCGACGATGCAGATCTGTATTATCTCGATTGCTATCTTTCGGACATTCTTGGAAAGGGATAATTTTAGGGTTAATTTTTGATGGGAGGAGGCGACAAGATATCTTGTCGCCTCCATTTTTTATACCGGTTTCATCCGACGACTACCGCCGGAGAGCCGCACGCCCACATCCTGTCACAACCCCTGCATCTCCTCGCGCGTGATATGCACCTCGACACCGCCCAGGGCATAGCATCCGATGTCGTAAGGATTATAGTAAAACGTAATGCCGTCCTCGGTCACTTCGAAATTCTCGGTCGTGGAAATGTATTCGGGAAAAAATCCCTGCGCCACCAGACCTTCGTCCCCCGTGACACCGAACTGTTCGTAAAGCTGTTGCGGATCAACCCGATCAAAGCCTCCTGTCGTGCCGCATCGAACAAGTCGGACAAAGCCAGCTCATAACCGCCCGCAATGGAATAATTATGGCAATTGATGCTGTACATACCGTGCGCACCGCCCGTATAGTTCGAACTCGAAATCGTATAGACCAGCAACGTATCCACCACACGGGCCTCGGACTCGACCGCCATCTCCATTTCGGTTTCCCACTGGGGTACCGACTCATCCAGGGTACCGATATACTCGTCCATGAACTGCCCGATAGATAGATCGACAGCCTCCTGCACCCCGCCCTGGAAATGCTCCAGTCCGAAGAAATAGAGCATATTGGATTCCTGGATCGCCTGCAATGCCGGAGCTTCGTCGGCATTGGCGATCGAGGTAAAGGCATACTGGAAGCGACAGGGTATTCCGCCGCGTACCGCTACGGTATCCGTCACCACGATATCGAATTGCGGCATCACGGTCTGCCGGCGGCACGATCCGAAAGTCAATCCGGCAAAAACAAGAAAAAGGAGAATCACACGTTTCATACGAATCCGAAATTTTTTCTAAACAAGATATAACGAATGTCCCATGCAGAACCGCATATAATCGGGTTATGCCCAAGTACATCCTATCTTCTACAAATGTACATAAAAAGACGGACGAACAAACGGCCCGAGAAAAAAACAACAGTTTTCACGAAAAAAAATTTGTAAATTCAAAACATCGTATTACCTTTGCAACACCAAATTTCAACGGTGGATTCATCTAAGGGTTAGGATACGTGCCTCTCACGCACGACATAGGGGTTCGAATCCCCTATCCACTACCAAGAGCGACTGTAACAGTCGCTTTTTTTATTACTGACTCTCCGGAGCAACGGGACAAGGGGAGGAGAACCCCATTCGAACAAACGGAGCAGCGAGACCCGGACGAACTCCGTTCGAGCCGCCGAGTCGTGACGTTTGAAGACAGGCGAAGCGAAATCAATTCCCTATCCACTACCGAAAACAACTGTAACAGGTCACTTTTTATTTTGCACTCCACGGCTCCGGTACAAAGACCGGGAATCCCGATTCGAACCGGATGCGCAACGGAGCAATGCAAAGACCGTTTATCTCGACGCAAGGCAGCGGCTCCCGATATAGAAGAAGCACACCTTGCCGTCCTTCGCCCACAACTCCTGCCCAAAAGTCGCCGAAATTAAAAACATTCCGAAATCCGATCGGCAAAAATCATAAATTTAAGATTAATGACCTGCACAAGCAATATTTCAGTTCAAACCGCTATCTTTGCAAGCGGATTAAATACATAATATATTTTTCGCATGCCCACCGTTTCGGTCATTGTTCCCAACTACTGTCATGCTCCCTATCTCGAGCAGCGTATCGAAAGTATTCTGCAACAAACGTTTCAGGACTTCGAACTGATTCTGCTCGACGATTGTTCGACAGACGGCAGCCGTGAAATTCTCGAACGATACCGCAATCACCCCAAAGTTTCCGGCATTTTCTATAATGAACGGAACAGCGGATCACCTTTCAAACAGTGGAAAAAGGGGTTGTCGAAAGCCACGGGCGATTACGTGTGGATCGCCGAAAGCGACGACTTTTCCTCTCCCTGTTTTCTGGAACGGTGCGTCCGGATTCTCGACACCCGTCCGGATTGCAGCATAGTTTTCACCAGCAGCTATATCGTCGATTCCCACTCCCGGACCATACGGGAGGAGGCGCCCGTCAAATATCCCAAACACAAACAGATCCGATTCGGCAGCCGTTTCTTCCTCTACCGTTTTCTCTGCCCGAGGAACACCATCTACAACGCAGGAATGGCACTGGTGCGGCGCAGTGCGCTCCCTGCGGACGACAATTACACCCAATACCGTTATTGCGGCGACTGGCTGTTCTGGATACAGATCGTATCGGGGGGGGGAAATGTCGTCTATCTTGCCGAACCCCTCAACTACTACCGGGTACATGACAGCAACACCACCGCAGAATCGATCGTCACGGGACGCAAGCACATCGAAACGCTCCGCATCCTCGAAGAAACCTTCCGACTCATAGACCCGCCCCTGATCTGCCGCCTCTCGATCGCGGGCAAACACCTGCTGCGGATCCGCAAAGCCGCCGGCAGCCACTGGAACGAGGAGCCCTATCTCTCGATCCGCCTCGCCTGGCGGGAGCGCTACCGTCATCCCCGGATGATAATGTTCTGGCACAAGGTGTTCAAAGATCTTCCCCGCAGTTTCGCCCACTAAATTCGCCGGGAATCGATCCGGCAACGACCGGACAGCCCTCTAAAAATACCGCATTGGAGCGATACTTCCCATTTCCGGATGCAAATTGCACCGGAAATGGGAAAAAAGAGTTATTTTTGTAAGGTTTAACCTTTACCCCGACACAAATGCTCATCACCGTCATCGTTCCGATTTACAACATGGAAGCCTACTTGTGCACCAGCTTGGACCGCCTGTTGCAGCAAAGTTTCCAGGATTACGAAATCCTGCTTATCGACGACGGCAGCAAGGACTCCTCGGGCGAAATCTGCGACCGCTATGCCAGGGAACACTCCCGGATCCGGGTCGTCCACAAACCCAACGGAGGATTGAGCACGGCCCGCAACGCGGGTATCGAACACGCCCGGGGCGAATACCTGACCTTCTGCGATCCCGACGACTGGGTCGATGCAGACTACCTGCAACAATTCGTCGAAGCAGGCATGGACGAACATACGCTGCCCGTGACAGGCATCCTGCAACACCGGGAAGGCAAATCGGACCGGCGGCTGACAGCGCCTGTCATGGACGTACAGGGCCAAGCCTGCACGGAAGCCATCGTCGCCCTGCGGCGGCACGACATGCTGGGATTCACCGTCAATAAATTGCTGGTCAAACGGATCATCGACGAGAACGGGCTCCGCTTCATCGAGGGGCTCTCGCACCGGGAAGACGAAATCTTCCTCCTGCAATACATTCCCCACGTTTCGCGCATCGTCATCAACGAAAAAACGCCCTACCACTACCGGGTCCTCGGCAGCGGCCTCTCCAAAAAACGCAAGCCGACGGAGCTGATTCTCCGCGTTTCCCGCCAGCTACACGACCTTTTCCTACAGGCCGCACCTACCCCGGAAGGGCGTTATGTCGCAGCCCGCATCCGGTTGCAACAATGCTGCGAAGCGGTCGCGGCGTCGAAAACGAACGAAGAGCTGCATATTGCCGTAAAAGCGGCTCGCAATGCCCGCAAAGAGTATCTTTCGACCTTCGACCCCGCGTTTCTCGCCGACCGCCGGGATCGGAAAGTCGCGGCCCGCAGCCGGTGGGTCTTCGCCCTCGGAGCTCTCTCCGGCAGGCTGCTTCGACGCCTCACTCGATTGATTCACATATAAACCCGCTGCATCATGTCGAAATACGATTACCTGATCGTCGGAGCCGGACTTTTCGGCGCAGTCGCAGCTTACCGGGCCGCACGGTCCGGTAAGAAAGCGCTGGTCATCGACCGACGGCCCCACACGGGCGGAAACGCTTACTGCGAGGAGCGCGAAGGCATCCGCGTCCACAAATACGGCGCCCACATCTTCCACACCTCCAACCGCGAAGTGTGGGAGTTCGTGAACCGCTTCGTCGAATTCAACAACTACATCAACTCCCCGGTGGCCAACTACAAGGGCAAGCTCTACAACCTGCCTTTCAACATGAACACCTTTTACGCCATGTGGGGCGTTACCACGCCCGCCCAGGCAGCGGAGATGATCGACCGTCAGCGTCACGAAGCAGGCATTTCGGAGCCCCGGAACCTCGAAGAACAGGCCATCTCGCTGGTCGGCATCGACATCTACGAACGGCTCGTGAAAGGTTACACCGAAAAACAGTGGGGACGCGACGCCACCCAACTGCCGGCATTCATCATCAAACGCCTGCCGGTGCGCTTCACCTTCGACAACAACTACTTCAACGACCGCTGGCAGGGTATCCCCATCGGCGGCTACAACAAACTCGTGGACGGATTGCTCGCAGGCGTCGAGGTGCGCTGCGACACCGATTTCTTCACCGCACGCACGCACTGGGAAAGCCTCTGCGACCGCATCGTTTTCACGGGCCGCATCGACGAATACTACGATTTCCGACTCGGAGAGCTGGAGTACCGCTCGCTGCGCTTCGAACACGAAACGCTCGACCGACCCAACTATCAGGGCGTCGCCGTAATGAATTTCACCGAGCGCGAAATCCCCTACACCCGGATCATCGAACACAAGCATTTCGAACCGGGTGGCGATCAGCCCCGCACGATCATTACCCGGGAATACCCGGCCCCGTACGAACATGGAGCCGAGCCCTACTACCCCGTCAATGACCAGCGCAACACGAAACTTTACGAAAGCTACAAGGCGTTGGCCGACCGGGATCGGAAAGTCATCTTCGGCGGCCGACTCGGAGAATACCGCTACTACGACATGGACAAAGTGATCGAAAGCGCTCTCAAACTCACCCTTTAGAAAAATGAGCAAAACCGTCATCCTGGTCTGCGCCCACAAGCAGGACGCATGCCTCAAAACCCCGCCCTACCAGCCCGTTCAGGTCGGACGGGCCATTTCGCAAACGGAACTTCCGTTCGCCGTCGGCGACGACACGGGCGACAACATCAGCGACCGCAACCGCCACTACTGCGAACTCACGGCCCACTACTGGGCCTGGAAAAACCTACACGACGCAGACTACATCGGGTTGAACCACTATCGCCGCTATTTCGACTTCGAGGGCAGTTCGACCTGCTCGCTGCGGACGGTTCGCTCGGAAGCCTTCTTCTCGGCACCGCATCCGGTCCCCGATTTCGACCGCCTCTTCAGCCGCTGCGATATCGTCATGGCCCGGCCGAAGATCTATCCCTACAACCTCTACACGGATTATTGCAAGTGCCACATCGAAAGCGACCTGCTGACCGCACGGCAGGTGATCGCAGAAAAATATCCGGCCTACCTGTCGGATTTCGATCGGGTATTCTTCCGCAACAACCGCCTCTCGCACTTCAACATGTTCGTCCTACCGCGCGAGCGGTTCGAGGCTTACTCGGCATGGCTGTTCGATATTCTGTTCGAAGTGGAGCGGCGGATCGAGATTCAGGACGACCCCGTGCAGGGACGCGTGATGGGGTATTTGAGCGAACGGTTGCTCTCGGTATGGGTCCGGCACAACCGGCTGAAGATTTGCTACAAAACCGTTCTGATGGTCAATGACCAGAAGCGGAAAGGGCTGGGCAAGCACCTTTTCCATACGACGGTCAATACTCTGGCGTACTGGATCACTTATCCGCTGCGGCGCCGCTCGCCGCGCCGGGCAGCGGAATAATCTGCTGCCAGAAGCGCCACATCCGGGGCTTCGACCAACTATGGCACCCCATCGGCAGGCGACTGCCGCACAAACGGTAGCAATAGCGGGGATTGGTGTCGAACGCAAACCGCAGCGCCTCCTCCTGCGAAGGATAACGAAACCCTTCGGGAACGACGGCCCAGAAAACATCCTCGTTGCCCAGGTGGTTGCCCATCGAACAAAACCGCTCGATCTCGTCGCCGTATTTTTCGCACGCGGCCCGAAAACTCTCCACGCGGCGAAGCGAAAGACCTCCGTTTCCGATCTTCCCGTAGAGCGACTGCCGGATCATCCGGCCCGCCCGCTGTGCACGGCGAAGCCTCCATCGCAGGTATTGCTTCAGAATCGGCAGATCATACACTTTGCGGCGGACCCAGGGAGCAGCCACACAGTCGTATCCCCTGCAGCACCAGTCGGCGAGTTCGTCCCGGAAAATCCAAGCGTCGGTATGGCAGATCAGGAGATATTCGTAATCGCGGAACAACTCGTAGAATCCGGCCGAAAGCATCATCCGGTTGTATCCCGCAATCCCGTTCTTGCGGCCCAGCCATTCGTCCGACACCTCCCGAACCGGCAGTCCGGGGAACTCACGCCGGATCGCCGAACAATCCATACCGCAGGGAACCAAGAGTTCGACCGGATAATTTTCCTGCAGCACCCGGACAGTCTGCCTCAACGACGCCCGTTCCCAGACGGTCAATTCCGGCCGGTAAACAGGAACGACGACCACCACTTCCTTCTTATCCATACGCTATTTTTCAAATAATTTACAACGGCATCGGCAATACGCTCGCCGTCAAGCGCCGCCGAGATGATTCCGCCGGCATACCCAGCTCCTTCGCCCGCAGGGAAAAGCCCGGCGACCTCGGGGTGCATCAGCGTCTGCGCATCGCGCGGAATCCGCACGGGGGTCGAGGTGCGGGACTCGACGCCCACGACCAACGCTTCATTGGTCAGGAATCCCCGCATCCGCCGCCCGAAAGTGGCGATACCCGCCCGCAGGGAAGAGGCGATAAATCCGGGCATCCACTTATCCAGTCGGGAAGACACAACACCCGGTATATACGAGGTCCGGGGCAGCGAACCGCTCGCACGTCCCGCCACGAAATCGGCGACACGCTGAGCCGGAGCGATCTGATGCTCGCCGCCGTATTGCCGGGCCAGCCGCTCGAACTGCTGCTGGAATTTCAGCCCGGCCAGCTCGCCCCACTCTGCCCGCAGATGCTCGAAATCCGCAAGCCGCACCTCGGTCACCAGACCGGAATTGGCGAACACGGAGTTTCGGCCGCTGGGCGACATACCGTTCACCACCGATTCGGCCGCATCGGTCATCGCCGGAACGATGAATCCCCCGGGGCACATACAGAACGAATAGACGCCACGCCCACCCTCCTGGCTGACCAACGAATAGGAGGCCGCAGGCAGATACTCTCCCCGCGACTCGCAGTGGTACTGTATCGAGTCGATAAGCGCCTGCGGATGTTCGATCCGCACGCCCATTGCGAAAGGTTTGGCTTCCAGGCGCACGCCCCGCCGGTGCAGCAACTCGTAAATATCCCGGGCCGAATGTCCCGTAGCAAGAACCACAGCCGCTCCTTCATAAAGGGTATCTCCGACCCACACCCCTTTTACGCGACCGGCGTGCAATTCGACATCGGTAACCCGTGCATCGAAAACGAACGATCCGCCGGCTTCGAGAATCGTCCGCCGGATATTGGAGATCACCCTCGGCAGTTTATCCGTTCCGATATGGGGATGGGATTCGTAAAGAATTTCGGACGTAGCGCCGTGAAAAACCAGCGTTTGCAGCGCTTTGTTGTAGTCTCCCCGCTTCTTGCTGCGGGTGAAAAGTTTGCCGTCGGAGAATGTTCCGGCTCCGCCCTCGCCGAAGGCATAGTTCGAATCGGGATCGACCGCACCGTTGCGGTTGATCTGCGCGATGTCCCGCTTGCGGGCCGACACATCGCGTCCCCGCTCCAGAATCACCGGGCGATATCCCCGTTCGATCAGCCGCAGAGCCGTAAACAACCCCGCAGGGCCCGAACCGACGATCACGACCTCCGTACGCCCCGCAACCGACGGATAGTCGAAATGCACGGGTGCGGGCTGCGGTTCGCAATCGGCATAAACTTCGAGCGTAAGATTCACTTTGGGCTGCCGCTGCCGGGCGTCGATCGAACGTCCGACGACCCGCACCAAAGCCACATCCTGCTCCGCGACACCCGCACGGCGAGCTGCCTGTTCAGTATAGTATTTTACGTCGGCAGCTTGCTTCGGAGTAAGAACCAGTGTCAGTTTATACGGCATAATCGATTGAAATAGTTTGCAAAAGTAACCAAAAATCGGCAAAATCGCCGGGCATCCATTCGAGAAAAAGGTTTTTTAGTTATCTTTGCAGCAGATAAGATACGGCTCGGGCATGCTCGAATTTATTCGGCTTGTCGCTTGCTTTCCTTATCCTTACAAAGGACAGGAACCGATCCGGCAATCTTTACGGACAATCCCGCACGATTGCGCTCGTTTTCCGGTAACTTTGCAAAGGACAGGACGCGTTTCACGCACCGCCTAAATCCGGTTTTACTCCCGGCTTTTGCAATTCCTGTTCGGATATTTGCGGATATGGTGTAATTGGTAGCCACGTCAGACTTAGGATCTGATGCCTCAGGGCGTGGGGGTTCGAGTCCCTTTATCCGCACAAAGCAACTTTCAAAAGGATGGATTTTTCGAATTCATCCTTTTTTATTTTTATATTCGATTGACAAATAAGAGAATAAAGCGATCACCTTATTCTTTTCCAGGTTCGGCAATCAGTGTTTTTCTTATTATGCAAAATCCCTTCGGAAAGAGCGAATTTAATTTTTTTTTTTCAGCATAAACTCACTTCTGAAACACCTTCCTATTTACATTATGATAAGACTATTCCGACAAAAACAACACTCTTCTTCGGAAACCCGTATGCTACGAATCTATTTTAATCCGCAAATAGCCCCACAAACCGGCCACATCACACAGATCTCTTCGCATCGGACCTCCAGGTCGTCGTCTGCAGTTGCAAACAAAGATTTCAACCGCAGACGAGCAGGATCCCCCTCGATACGATAGACGGAACAAAACAGATAGAAACACTCCGTCATAACGAAATAAACTCTCCCGTTTATAACTTCTCCGTCCGGCTCCCGCAGCAACACGAGCCAATGCTGCAAAACCGTTCCGAATTGATCGTCCGTGCATAATGCAATTTGAGCCCCCCGAGCCTCTTCGGCAGAAAGAAGCAGATACCGTTCTGGAACCTCCTTGGGCGGAAACTCCGCCACGGAAGAGTCCCGATATACAGGGATCCGAACGACGAAAGCATCGCCTTCCGGCGTAGCAGCGGATTCGGCTTCGCCGTGCATCAACCAGGAAATCGGATACTGCGGAAATTTTGCATGGATCTTTTTAGCCACACCAAGGCTTACTCCATAATTTCCCCGCTTGATCTGATAAAGATTTTCGCCTCGCGGCAACCCGACATATCTGGCGAATGAATTGATTGTCAACCCAGAAGATTCAATCACTCGCTCCAATCTTCTCCAGGAGGAATAATCCGTTTTTTTCATACCAACCAAAAATTACTATTCCGTAGGAACAATTCTCATCCTCTGATTTACAGCTTCTTTGGATGTATCAATCCATATCAGGAATTGTTGGGCCCCGGACATAAAATGTTATGGATCGGATTTTGCACCTTCTCGCATATAAAATGAAAAGAAGGCGCGGTGTCAATCTACTACCGAAGGCATTGGGAGCCTGTAATCAGTCGATTGTCCTGCGCCCTTGCCTGCCCCTCCCGTCGAAACGAGCAGGGCATAACAAGGACAGACAACTGCTACACCTGATTACTTGTAAATTCCCAATTTTACGGTAGGCATAAGAGTTGTTTACCCTTTTCTATGTCTGTCGGCTATGCCGAATCACCGTATTCCCGCATTGCATCTGAATCGCCTATTTGTTCCTGAACGGCACACACCGTCCCACTACAACAAACTCGTTGCACGGAAATACTACGTACAAATATAGTATTTTAATTCCATTGTAAAAACCAGGCGTTCAAATTTTCTTACTAACTTTGTATGTATGAAAAGTTCGATCAACTTCCTGCCAGCAGAAAAAAGACGCGATCTACATCAACTTGTAGAGATCATCCGAAATGAAATAAAAGACTGCGTAATGATCATTCTTTACGGCAGTTATGCTCGAAATACATACGTCGATTGCGACCGCCGGCGGGATTACGGAGTGACGACCTTTTTCATGAGCGATTACGACATCCTGATCGTCACGCGCCGACGGCTCGGATTGAAGGAATACGACGTTTACGCCCGCATCACCGAACGGTTTTTCGCAAACAAACAAAGCGAATTTTACACCCGGCCGCAATTCATCAACGAAAGTATTTCCCGGCTGAATAAAAACCTCGAACTGGGGCAATACTTCTATCATGAAATCAAAAAACAGGGGATCATGCTCTACGATTCGCAGGAGTTCAAACTGGCACGGTGCCGGAAGTTGAACTATGCGGAAATCGCAAAAATCGCTCGGGATTATTTTAACGAAAAATTTCAATTTGCAAGCGATTTTCTGTTAGGAGCACGCTACTATGCCGGGTTGCAGAAATATAAAATGGCCTCTTTCCATCTACATCAAGCTGCGGAAAATTACCTGCGTACCATTCCGCTGGTATATATCCTTTACGGCTATAAAGATCATGCGCTGGAAATTCTGATGGATCGCTGCAAGACGCACACGCTGCAACTGGTATCGGTTTTCCCTCGAAATACGGAGGAGGAGCGGCGCCTGTTCAATCTGTTACAGGATGCCTATGTACAAGCCCGCTACAACAAAGATTTCACCGTTACCAGGGCCGATATCGACGCCCTGATTCCCCGGATCGAACTCCTGCGCGACATCACAGAAAAAGTCTGTTGCGACCGGATCGCCTATTACGAACAACAAAGCTGACACACCGCTGAATCCCGCCAAAGACCGGACCTGATTGATCAAAACGCAGGGGCCGCAACCCTGCGATTATGCCATTTACCTTCGGTTATAATCCCCGAATCCGTTCGATCGGAACGGCGAGGTCGTCCTCGATTCCCAACATGGCATTGATGAGCACGACCCGCTCGAAACCGCCCAGATCGGAAGGCGTAATGCGGCGTTCGGTTAAAACTCCCGCACCGAGCAAGTACTGCCTCCGCGTGCCGTTGAGCAGGAAAGTATCCGGCGTAACGTATTTCCGTCCGTCGAAAAACGCCACGTTGCTGTAACTGGTATCGGTAATCGCCCCGTCGCGCACGATCAGGATCTCGTCGCAATCGTCCCGACGCTGCAAAAGACGGGCAAGGGCGCTACGATCCGCATACTTCAAGTGGTAATCCAATTCGTCGTCCGCAGCGACCAGCCGCAGAGAGCGAATCTCGCGGGGAACATACGGCGCAAACGAGATCTCCGACAGCGACCGGCCGTAAACGATCCGGCACTTCACCGTTCCCTTCCGATGCTGAAGCGGAATCGAACCGTCCGCCAAATCGAAATTGAAGGCGACGCCGTATGCTTCGCGGACCGTCTGCCGCATACGATGCAAATGAAGTTCGGGACGAACGAAAATTCCGTCCTCGACCCGAATGGTTTCTATGAAAAGCAACTCGTCCATCGCAATCAGGGAATCGGCAGATAAATTTTGGTAACGACCTCGTCGTACTCCTGCTGCGGGTCGCTGTGCACGGTGATGCCGCCGCCGCTGCGGAAATAGAACCGCCCGTTCTCGCATTCGATATAGCGGATCATTACCGCACTGTCCAGATCGTGACCGTCGAAATAGCCGAATACCCCCGTATAATATCCCCGGGGGCACTGCTCGGCATCGCGGATCAACCGCAGGGTCGCGGGTTTCGGAGCCCCCGAAATCGACCCGGCAGGCAGCAGGCTGAAAAGCAGGTCGCCCAGTTCCTGCCGCCATCCCGACCGCAGGTCGCCGGCGATTTCAGAGCTCGTCTGCAAGATTTCGCCCCTCAGGGTAGCGATCTTCTCGACGTAACGGAAACGCTCGACACGCACACGATCGGCAATCCGGTTCAGGTCGTTGCGAATCAAATCGACGATGGTGTAATGCTCGCAACGCTCCTTGTAATCCCCCAGCAACCGGGCCTCGGCATCGGGCAACGCAGCGTCGATCGTTCCTTTCATCGGGTAGGAGCGGATCACCCCGTCCGTAATGCGGACGAAACACTCGGGAGAGAAGCAGACCAGACGCCCCGGCAGCAACAACTTGTAACGGGCACGGCTGCGACGGAAGATCTCCTCGAGAGTAAGGTTCGTTCGGATCGGAGTCCGCTCGGTCAGGTTGGTCAGAAAACTGTCCCCGCGAAGCAACCCCCGGCGAATGACGGCGAACCGGCGAAGATACGCCTCCCGATCGGTATGCAAAACCTCCAGGCAGGGCGTAATTTCCGCCTCCCCGGAGAAGCTATCCGGCACATTGGTAATCTCTCCGCAGGCAAACGGAATCTGCCGGCAGACGAGCGGATTCTCCACGAAAAATCCCTCCCGCAATTCGAAATCGACCCCGAAAAGGAACGGTTTTCCCTGCGCGGCACAACGATTCACGGCTTTTCGGACAAGCTGAGCTCCATTCTGACGATTTTTATTCCGCAAAGGTATAAAAAAGGTTACTTTTGTAGCCGTGAAAAAGATACTGGTAATCGATAATTACGACTCGTTCGTCCACAACGCCGTACAACTGCTTCGGGAATCGTCCGAACCGGTGAATATTACGATACAACTCAACGACCGGATCGACTTCGAAAAATTCGGCGATTACGACGGGGTACTCCTATCCCCGGGTCCCGGAATCCCGGAAGAGGCCGGCGACCTTATGGCGGCGATCGGACAGATCGTGCGGCAGCGAATCCCCGTGCTGGGGATCTGTCTGGGACATCAGGCGCTCGCCCGGGCATTCGGTGCCGAACTGCGACAACTGTCGGCCCCGCTGCACGGACATCCGACGACGCTGACCGTAACCGATGCGGGCGATCTGCTGCTGCAGAAAATCGCTCCGCCCCTGATCGTAGGACGCTACCATTCGTGGGTCGTCGATCCGGACTCGATGCCCGAAGAGCTGATCGCAAGTTCGCACGATGAAACGGGACACATCATGTCCTTTTATCACCGGAATCTGCCGATACACGGCGTGCAATTCCACCCCGAATCCTGCATTTCGAATTGCGGCCCGGCGCTGATCCGCAACTGGCTCGCCACCTGCTGACATCCGCTGCGGGAAAGGAGCCTCCGGAAATTCCCGGACCTTTAATCGACCTTTCCGACCGGGGCGGACGGGGTTTCGTCGTTCAGACAAGCCGCCTCGATCCATCCTGTCAGTTCCGCCCCGAACAGTCGGCGCAGATCCCCTTGATAACGAAATTGATCGTTTCGGCCGAAAATCCGTCCGGCAGGCCCACCTGCGGAACAGCTACCCCTCGCAGGCAAAAGGTACGCCGGCAATGCGTGCAATAGAAATGGGTATGCAGGTCGTCGATTTCACAATCGCAATCGCTGCTGCAAAGCGCATATTTGAGCGAACCGGTGCCGTCGTCGATGCCGTGCACCAGGTGATGCGCCAGAAAAAGAGTGAGCGTACGGAAAAGAGTCGATTTATCCACCGTATCGAGCTCCTCTTCGAGATCCGCGAGGCTGAAAGCCCGGTCGAATCCGGCCATCGTACGCAGAATCAACAGCCGCAGCGCCGTAGGACGGATATCGCGGGCCTTGAGGCGGGAAATGTATTCGTTTTCGTTCATAGGTGCAAGATACACATTAAAAACGACGATTGGAAGCCCTCACGGCATTCAGAACCGCAAGCAGAGTGACGCCTACATCGGCGAAGACCGCTTCCCACATGGTTGCGATGCCGAGTGCGCCCAACGTCAGCACGACGACCTTCACCCCGATCGCCAGCAGGATATTCTGCCGCACGATGCGGTGCGTAAGACGTCCGATACGGATCGCCGCAGGCAGACGCGAAGGCTGGTCGGACTGGATCACCACGTCGGCCGTTTCGATGGCTGCGTCGCTGCCCAAAGCCCCCATCGCCACCCCGACATCGCTCGTTGCGAGAGCCGGAGCGTCGTTGAATCCGTCGCCGACGAAAGCCGTGACTTTGCCGGGCTCTCCGCGCAGCGCTTCGAGTATCTCCATCTTGCCTTCGGGCAGGAGATCCCCCCGGGCCTCGGAAACGCCCAGCGTGCGGCCCAAATTCGCCACCAGCGCCTCCCGGTCGCCCGACAAAATCCGAATGTCCTCGATTCCGAGCGACTTCAATTCCGCCACGGTACGCGCGGCATCCTCCTTGGGCTTGTCCGCAATCACGAGATAGCCCGCATACCGGCCGTCGAGTGCACATACGACGATCGTTTCGGGAATCGCATCGACCTCCGACGGATATTCCACGCCGAAGCGAGCCATCAGACGCGTATTGCCCACCAGCAACTGTTTCCCGTCGAATTCGGCCCGAATGCCGTGTCCGGCGATTTCAACTGCGCCCTCCGAAGCGAGAAGAGCGACACCCTCCCTCTCGGCATACTGCACGACTGCCCGGGCCACCGGGTGCGTACTGGTCCGTTCGGCCGAAGCGACCCATCCGAGCAGCTCCCCGGAATTCACGCCCGGAGCAACATGCACCTCCCGGACTTCGAACAAACCTTCGGTCAGCGTGCCGGTCTTGTCGAAAACCACGGTATTGACCCGCGCAATGGTATCCAGATAGCTGCCGCCCTTAAAGAGCACACCGGCCTTCGAAGCAACGCCGATACCGCTGAAATAGCCCAGCGGAATACTGATAACCAGCGCACAAGGAGAGGCCACCAGAAATACCAAGGCCCGGGACAACCATTCGTCAAACGAATAGGCGAAGCCTCCGTGCAGGAGCGACCACAATCCGGGCAAAGCGACGATCAGCACGGCCAATCCCGTCACTACGGGAGTATAAATCCGGGCGAAACGGCGGATGAACAATTCGGCGGGAGCCTTGCGCGCCGCAGCCTCTTCGACCATGGAGAGAATCCGCGAAAGGGCGCTCTCCCCATACGGGCGCGTCACTTCGATCCGGACCGGCTGCAGCGAAGAGATCATACCCGCCAACACCTCTTCTCCCTTACGGATCGTCCGCGGCGTACTCTCTCCGGTCAGCGCCGCCGTATTGAACGGGGCCGCCTCGGACAGCAAAACGCCGTCCAGAGGGACACGTCCCCCCGGAAGCACCTCGATCGTCCGGCCCGGCACGACCTGCGCAGCGGGCATAGCCACCGGTTTCCCTTCCACCAAAACGTTCGCCTGTTCGGGCCGGATATCGACGAGCGCACGAATATTCCGCCGCGCCCGCTCCACGGCACGCTCCTGCAACGCCTCTCCGATCGAATAGAACAACATCACGGCAACCCCCTCGGGATACTCTCCGATATAGAAAGCACCGATGGCAGCGAGGCTCATCAGCGTATATTCCGTAAAGAAATCCCGCTGCCGCATACCGTTCCATGCCTCCCGGAGCACAGGAAGCCCTACCGGAAAATAAGCCGCGAGGTACCAGCAGAACCGTACTGCGGGAGATGCGAAAAATTCGACACCGGTATATTGCATGACGAGTCCTGCCGCAAACAACACGGCCGACGCAACGGGCCTCCAATAGCTTTGCGAATGATGGTCATGGTCAGGACCTGCATTGCAAGCGGCGCAGCCGCGACCATTCGTTTGACTTTTCATAATGCTTTTATTCTTCTTTGGTGTCAAATATAGTGCATTTTCCTTGCAACCCGGTTGCAAATACACCGGCTTCCCGTTTCATTTTCTCGTCGCAGAAAGCTTTTGCTTACCGAAAAATAGTATATTTGTAGGAACAAATTAAGACCTGAAGCATTGCGTCCCCTCAAATTTCATCCGATTCTGAAGCAGACCCTCTGGGGCGGCGAACGCATCATCCCCTACAAGGAACTCGCATCCGGGCTCTCCCGTGTAGGCGAAAGCTGGGAACTTTCCGGCATGCCCGGTTCGGAATCGGTGGTGGCGGAAGGGCCGTGGGCCGGAAGCACCCTGTCCGAGCTGATCGGACGCTTCGGCGCAGAACTTCTGGGCAAAGCCAACTATGCCCGTTTCGGGCAGGAATTTCCCTTGTTGGTAAAATTCATAGATGCCCGGGAAGATCTTTCGATCCAGGTACACCCGGACGACGAACTGGCACGAAAGCGCCACGGGAAAAGCGGGAAATGCGAGATGTGGTACGTGCTGGAAGCGGAACCGGGCGCTTCGTTACTGACCGGATTCTCCCGTCCGATCGCACCGGCGGAGTACGAACGTCGCGTTGCCGACAATACATTGACCGACGTTTTGAATCGCCAGGCAATCGCATCGGGCGACGTCTTTTATCTGCCGGCAGGACGGGTGCACAGCATCGGAAAGGGGTCCTTCATCGTCGAGATCCAGCAAAGTTCGGACATCACCTACCGGATCTACGATTTCGACCGGCGGGATGCAGCGGGCAATTCCCGGGAGTTGCATACCGAATTGGCACGCGAAGCGATCGATTTCGAATCTTCCGAAAACAGCCGCATAACGTACGCTCCGGAGAACAATCAGGAAGTCCGGCTTGTCACCACGCCTTACTTTACTACGTCGCTATATACCCTGACCGCACGAACACGCTGCGACTGGTCGGCAACGGACTCTTTCGTGGCAATAGTTCTGCTTCAGGGGAGTGGTTCATTGACCGACAACGAAGGCAATCGAATCGATGTCCGGCAGGGCGAAACCTGGTTGTTGCCCGCATCGACGCAATGGACCGAAATCACTCCGCATACAGCGCCCCTGCGCCTACTGACAAGCCGGATTTAGAGAACCCCGAATTCAAATGAAGCCGGCTTCACCGGATCGAGCTAACATGGTTATTATCTTGCGAAACCATGCTCCCGGCACTCCACTTCCTCACCACGACACCGACCAATCAAGCGCCCAGGAAACCGCCCGTTATTCCCACAGCAGGAAGACACCAACAATTCTACGACGAATCCGTCCCTGTCTGCGAAAACGATCCGGACCTCATATAACTCCAACCATTATCTTCGGCTGAAATATGGGATCCAACCGCAGCGACAGAACATTCGGGATCCCGTACCCGCGATTTCATCCGCGAACCAAGGTCCTCACCGCATGCAAGCACAGCTCCGGGCCTTAAAGCATAACATCGGAAACGAACGGAAGTAATCCGTTCCACCGGGTACACGTTTCCAGACCGGCATCCAGTTCTTGACTCACCCCTCCCCCGGAGCACGATCCCTACCGGCAACACGATCGGTATCGCAGTCCTTAACCCAAGCGCCGCCTCCAAGGAGGCCGAATAGTCAGGGAAATCCATCCGCAGGAAGCAAAAGTGTAGTACAGACGAATTCCGCCGGCAATACAATACTCTATAGATATTGATAGGACAGTGCGATACTACGACAGAGGAAACCCCTGATCCCTTCGCCGCATACGCAAAAACTTCGTTGTTTATCGTTTGGGACTATTTCAACCCTCCAAAAATCGCATTCGGATCTGAACTCCGTCCCATCCCGTTTTGCCGATTATCGCTCCTGTATTTCCCAAGTGACATTCCGCTCCCGAACCATATCACGAATCACTTCCGTCCCGAAGAGCCGGATTACTTAAAATAGCGGATCGCTCTACATTGAATTTCCGAAAACCCCGCACAAACGAAGAGCCTATCTCGATCATAGATCCGTCCTGCGACATACAAATCTCCCGCACATTCGAAGGAATTACAATCTATACGGCCTGCATTTCTTCTGCAGCGGCAAAGCAACAATATCCGGTTCATTTTACAGGATTTCGGTTTCGGGCGCCGTTATTCTCGGCATTTGGCTGCGTTTATAAACCGCCCCCCACTACGAATACGTGCTGTAAAGCGTATGCCCACGCCAACCTCCAGGCACAAAATATCAACCTCTAAACCGACATAACCCTCCTTGGCAGGCTCTGCCGCTGAGAGCCAACCGCACGAGGGGAAGGGACACGCAAGCCCGCGAACAAAAAGAAAGCCGGACCCTTGTTCAGGATCCGGCTTGAAGAGGCGGCTACCTACTCTCCCACGCGCGTAGCGCAGTACCATCGGCGTTAGTGAGCTTAACTTCTCTGTTCGGAATGGGAAGAGGTGGAACCTCACTGCTATAACCACCTAAAAGAACTTTTGCTCCAATATATCGGAACTATGCGAATATATCTTTTCGATATATAATCCGTCGCATCCGGTAAATTTGACACGTACAGGAGATGAGATAAAGATTCGAAAAAGAAAGCCTATCGGGTAATTAGTACTGCTCGGCTTTGACATTGCTGTCTTTACACCTGCAGCCTATCAACGTAGTAGTCTCCTACGCCCCTCAAGGGAAGACTTATCTTGGGGATGGCTTCGCGCTTAGATGCTTTCAGCGCTTATCCAGACCGAACGCGGCTACTCGGCAGTACACTTGGCAGCATAACCGATACACCGGAGGTTCGTCCAACTCGGTCCTCTCGTACTAAAGTCAGGACCCCTCAATCTTCCTACGCCCGCAACAGATAGAGACCGAACTGTCTCACGACGTTCTGAACCCAGCTCGCGTGCCACTTTAATCGGCGAACAGCCGAACCCTTGGGACCTTCTCCAGCCCCAGGATGTGACGAGCCGACATCGAGGTGCCAAACCGCCGCGTCGATATGAGCTCTTGGCGGCGATCAGCCTGTTATCCCCGGAGTACCTTTTATCCTTTGAGCGATGGCCAGTCCACACAGAACCACCGGATCACTATACCCTACTTTTCGTACCTGGTCGACTTGTATGTCTCACAGTCAAGCACCCTTATGCTATTGCACTCCGCGCACGGTTACCATTCGTGCTGAGGGTACCTTTGGGAAGCCTCCGTTACTCTTTTGGAGGCGACCACCCCAGTCAAACTACCCACCAAGCGGTGTCCCCTTCGCAGGGTTAGAACTCAAATACACAAAGGGCCGTATTTCAACGTCGGCTCCACGAACACTGGCGTGCCCGCTTCAAAGCCTCCGGCCTATCCTACACATTGTGTACCCAAATTCAGCGTTAAGCTATAGTAAAGGTTCACGGGGTCTTTTTCGTCCCGTTGCGGGTACCCGGCATCATCACCGGGACTACAATTTCACCGAGCTCACGGTTGAGACAGTGTCCAGATCGTTACACCATTCGTGCAGGTCGGAACTTACCCGACAAAGAATTTCGCTACCTTAGGACAATGCCGTTATAGTTACGGCCGCCGTTTACTGGGGCTTCGATTCAATGCTTCTCT